>Ga0102812_10000916_pt1 | contig 20873 bp, 15 predicted proteins | sample ColrivemetaGS713_FD_79334 | JGI IMG/M metagenome (GOLD analysis project Ga0102812, IMG submission 79334) | Estuarine microbial communities from the Columbia River estuary - Flood tide ETM metaG S.713 | ecosystem: Environmental > Aquatic > Marine > Intertidal zone > Estuary | place: USA...
GATATTCGCCTTTGCGGTCCCGCACGATCGGGGCGAGCAGATAGCCACGGGTGCCTTCGGGCATGGCCATCACGCGATCGACCATGTCCTGCACCTGCTGGGCCTCGATCGGGAGGCCAGTTGCGGGGCTATAGGGCGTGCCGACACGAGCGAACAACAGGCGCAGATAGTCGTAGATTTCTGTCACGGTGCCGACCGTCGACCGCGGGTTTTTCGAAGTGGTCTTTTGTTCAATCGAAATCGCGGGAGACAGGCCGCTGATATGGTCCACATCCGGCTTTTCCATCATATCGAGGAACTGGCGGGCATAGGCCGACAGGCTTTCGACATAACGGCGCTGGCCTTCGGCATAGATCGTATCAAAGGCGAGGCTGGATTTGCCCGAACCCGACAGGCCGGTGATCACCACGAGTTCGTCGCGCGGAATATCGACATCGATATTCTTGAGGTTATGTTCACGCGCCCCGCGGACTTCGATCTGTCTAAGTTCCGGCATGTTTTGCCCCTTCGGAAGAAACCGGTTAACAGATAGTTGAGACTGCAGGAGTCTCCAACCGAAAAATAAGAACATAATAGGAACACCCCAATATTTGTGACGCAGCCTCTTTACATTTCATTTTTCTAATGTATTTAGTGAACACAACAACCTTTGCAGTCGAGACCGAACCATCATGTCCCTTTTCAAAAAATCCGCCGCCCCGATGACCGCGCAAGAAGCCGTAGCGCGCCATGCCAAGGGCGAAATCACCCTGGTCGATATTCGCGAACCCGCCGAAATCGCGGCATCAGGCGCGGCCACAGGTGCCCTGCGCCTGCCGCTGGCGAGCCTGCGCATGACCGCAGACCCTAGCAGCCCGGAATGCCACGCGGACCTGAAATCCGGTAAGCCGGTTGTCCTTTATTGCGCATCTGGCGGGCGCGCCGGTATGGCAAAGGGCCTTTTGGAACAGATGGGCCATGCTGAAGTGCACAACATTGGTGGATTGGTGCACTGGCATCAGGCCGGTGGCCCGATCAGCCAATAACAGATTGCCAGATTTGTCTTTTTGAACGGGGTCAGACCATCTGACCCCGTTTTAGTTTCAAATGGAAACGGCCCGAGGTGAACCTCGGGCCGTCATTGTTTACGTTTTCGGGGGGCGCTGCCCCCGTCGCCTGCGGCGACTCCCCCGGGATATTTAGGGGCCTCTAAGAGTTAGAAGTGCAGCGCGCGACCGTAGGCGTCGAGCACGCTTTCGTGCATCATTTCGCTCAATGTCGGATGCGGGAAGACGGTGTTCATCAGATCCTCTTCCGTAGTTTCCAGCTGGCGACCGACGACATAGCCCTGGATCAATTCGGTCACTTCGGCGCCGACCATATGCGCACCGAGAAGCTCACCGGTTTTGGCATCAAAAATCGTCTTGATCATGCCTTCGGGTTCGCCGAGCGCGATTGCCTTGCCATTGCCGATAAAGGGGAACCGGCCGACTTTGATGTCGAGGCCTGCCTCTTTGGCCTTGGCTTCGGTCAGTCCGACCGAGGCAATCTGCGGGTGGCAATAGGTGCAGCCTGCAATGCTACCGGGTTTGATCGGATGGGCATGTTTGCCCGCGATCAGTTCTGCGACCATGACGCCTTCGTGGCTGGCCTTGTGGGCAAGCCAATGCGCGCCTGCGATATCGCCGATGGCATAGAGGCCATCGATACCGGTGCGGCAGAATTCATCGGTGATGACATGGGTGCGGTCGATCTTGACCCCGGCCTCTTCCAGACCCAGACCTTCGACGTTGCCGACAATTCCGACGGCGGAAATAACAGTATCGAATTCTTGCGTCGTGGTCTTGCCGCCCTGTTCGATATGGGCGACGACACCCTTGCCGGGGGTCCGGTCCAGTTTCTTGACGGCAGCCTTTTCAAGGATGGTCATGCCCTGCTTGGTAAAGCTTTTCTTGGCAAAGGCTGCGATTTCGGCGTCTTCGACGGGCAGGATCCGGTCCATCACCTCGACCACTGTCGTTTTGGCGCCGAGTGTATTGTAAAAGCTGGCAAATTCGATCCCGATTGCACCGGATCCGATCACCAACAGATTCTTCGGCATCCGCTTGGGCGTCAGAGCGTGTTTATAGGTCCAAACCAGATCGCCGTCAGCCTCGAGCCCCGGGAGTTCGCGGGCACGCGCACCGGTGGCAACGACAATAGCTTTGGCAGTCAGCTCTTCGACACCGTCTTTGGTCGTGACAGAAACCTTGCCTTTACCAGCGAGTTTCGCTTCGCCCATGATGCTGGTGATCTTGTTCTTTTTGAACAGATGGCCGATGCCGCCCGACAGTTGTTTGGCGACACCGCGCGACCGTGCAACCACGGCATCGAGGTCATAGCCGATCCCGTCGGCCTTGAGCCCGAATTCCTTGGCGCGGTGCATGAGGTGGAAAACTTCCGAAGAACGCAACAACGCTTTGGTCGGAATGCAGCCCCAGTTCAGACAGATCCCGCCCAGATGTTCACGTTCAACACAGGCGACGTTCAGCCCCAGTTGCGCACCGCGGATCGCGGCGACATATCCACCGGGTCCTGCCCCGATCACTATCATATCGAAAGCCTTGGCTGCCATGGGGTCCTCCTCCTGCGCCTGAATTAGTTTGACGTTAAACTAATTTTCGCCCGCAATCCAGTGAGCAGAGGACATGGCAGGTATCAAATTCCTGCAAAGCTCCTTTTCTTTATATACTTCCAATAGTTACATCGAAATCGATCACCCTGACGCCCCGCGCATTGCTGATCTCACGCAGTTTCGCCCAGCTTCTTTCGCCAGATAAAGGGCTTCATCGGCCCGTTTCAAAAGCGTTTGAGGCTGTTCGCCACAGTCGGGATAGGCTGCAATACCGCAGCTGATCGTGACACCCGGCAAGGGACCGTCGACATAGCGGACCTGTGTCGCGGCGATCGCCTCGCGCAGCGTTTCAGCGAGCACCTCTGTGTCTGCCAAAGTCGCGCCGGGAACCAGAACGGCGAATTCCTCGCCCCCGAACCTACAGCACACCTCGCCCGATGACATGACCTCTTTCATACGGGCGCCGATTGCGCGCAGGACCATATCGCCAGCATCGTGGCCGTGATTGTCGTTGAAGTTCTTGAACTTGTCGGCGTCAAACGAAATGACACCAAAGGTCCGCCCCCGCCGTTCCGAGACCGATATTTCACGGCGCAACGCATCCATGAAGTATCGCCGGTTATAGAGACCGGTAAGAGGATCGCGCACGGATTGATCATGGAGTTCGTCGCGCAGTTTTACATTCGCAATCGCCATCGAGATATGTTCGCCACATCGGATGGCAAAGGCCCCGTGGTCGTGCAAGCGGGCGGTATCGGGGTTTTCATGGTCGAACCTGATGTGGAGCAGCCCCACCGTATCGCCGTGTGCCACGATGGGCACGCAGATATATTCCTCGACCGCGACCTTGTGCCGGTGTTCGGCGACGTGATCGCAGACAAAACACAATTCAACCTTGTTGTATTCATAGGATCTGCCCCGCCGTAAGGCCCAGCAGCTGTCTGCGGCGATGGATTGATGCAGGTCGACAGTGTTCCAATTACACATCCCGTCCAACGCGTCGCGTGAATTGGAATAGACGTAAAGTTCACCTTTTGAACCGGGCAAGAGCCGCGTCATGAAGCTTTTGACGATCATGAACAGCTCGTCCAGCGATTTGCAGGATTGCAGCCATTCATCCAGATGCCCAAGGAGCTTTGCCTCTTCCTGACGCGCCCGTTCCTGCGCCAGAACGGCATGTGCCTTACGCTCCGCGCTTTCTGCGTCTTGTTTGGCGAGCGTCAATTCCTTGGCTTGGCGGCGCGCCTCGGTCACATCGGTAAATGTAACGACATATCCCCCGCCGCGTGCGGGGCGCGCGTTTGTCAAAACCACCCGCCCTGATGGCAGGACCCGATCATAGGAATAGGGTTGGTGCGCGCGGATCATGCTTTGCGATCTAGCGCGATCTTTGGCGGACATATCACCCCGCGCAACCGAGATATCGCGAAAGGCTTCGCGGTCGGTTCCGATCTGAAGATCGTTTCCAGACAATTCGAGCACATCGAAAATGCGCGTATTATGCAGCTCGCAGACGCCTTCGTCGGACCAGACTAGAATGCCCTGTTCCATAATATTCATGATTTCGGTGGCCAGATCCCGCAACCCGCCAGACATGGCACCGCTTTCGACCAACCAATCCGCGGCGGGATCGACCGCGATCTTTTCCTGTTTCAACCTTGCCTCCGCACACCAACGTCACCTAGCGGAGTTCTAGGTCAGAACCCTTTTGCTTTCGTTAACATGCGGCAGGAAAAGATCGCCTAACCTGTCGTTTCCTGAAGCTGGCGGAGTTCGAAACCATAACCGCCCGCATCCATCCAAGCCTGCTCAGCCGCCGAAGTTTCGCGCCCCAAGGCTTTGTTCCGGAAAGGAAATCGGCCGAATTTGCGAATAATCGCGCGATGCGCCTTGGCATGAAGAAGCGTTCCCGTGCCTTGGTCGCCCATGCGCGAATGGATCAGCCGGACCGCCCGGTCCTGATCAATCAAATTTTCTGAATGTTCCAATGGCAGGTAAAAGAACTGCCGTGGTTCGACCGGCACAGCCAGATCCCAATCACGACCGATCGCGATCTTGGCTGCAGCACGCGCCTGCGGGTCGGTAGCAAAGGCATCGGCCTGATTGCGGAACATGTTGCGCGGGAACTGGTCGGTCAGGATGATATAGGCGAGCGTCCCGACAGGATTTGTCAGCCACAAACCGCAGGCCCCTTCGCGGGCTTCCTGCCATTGCGCCAAGAATCTGCGCCGGATTTCTGAATCGAGGTCTTCGCCACCAGAATACCAGCCCGACGGTCCTGTCTCGTCTATCCAGAACCTGATAATCTCTTCTGCCGTTACCATACTGCCTCCTCGACCGAGGTGGAATCAGGCATATCTGCCAGTTCCGGCCCTTCCCTAAGCGTTACTAGGCACCAGAGTCGGCGTCCAAGTAAACCTCTTGTGCGACTTCGGCTGCGACAGATGTCGCCGAAGCGAGGATCGGCGCATAGGACACAAGATCCGAAACCTGCGCATGGGACTTGCGGCGTGTCATCCGCCAACCAGCATAGACAGCCAGACCGATCATCAGAACAGCGATAAAGACCCAGTAACCGGGGGGGCCAAAACTATCCAACGCAGCACCCACAATCAGCGGACCTGCAATTGCACCGACCCCGTTGATGAACAAAAGCCCACCAGAAGCAGCCGCCATATCCTCTCGTTCGAGATAGTCGTTGGCATAGGCGATCAACAGAGCATAGAGCGGGTTCGACGTGCCCCCCATCATCGCGGCGCTAAACAGGATCACATAGAAATTGGTCCCAAAGAAAACCGCCACTATCGCGGATATGCCCCCGATTGCGGCCAAAATCAGGATCAACAGTCGCCGGTCCATCCTGTCCGAAACCCAGCCAATCGGATATTGCAGCACAAGCGCGGCCGCATAGATCACGGAAACCATGATCGAAATTTCCCCGACGCTCAGGCCAGCGCGGCTGCCATAAATTGCCGACATGCCGAATTGGGCAGAAAACACGCCACCCAGCAGGAACATCCCCATACAGGCCAGCGGCGATGCCTCGATCAGGCGGCGGATCGACAGCGGTTTGGTGGTCGCGAAAGCGGGCGTCGGCCGGATCGACAAAAGGATCGGGGCAAAGGCAAGGCTCACTAGGATCGAAGGAATGATGAACAGGACATAACCCGACACATCCCCCAGATAGAGGATGTATTGTGCAACGATGATCCCCGCCATCTGGACGATCATGTAAAGCGACAGCGCCTTGCCGCGGTTTTCATTGTCGGCCGCGTCGTTGAGCCAGCTTTCGGCGGTGATATAGACCCCGCAGAAACAAAAGCCGATCGCGACGCGTCCGATCGTCCAGGCCCATGGTTCAACCAAGGTGGGGTAAAGGATCAGGATCGACGAAATCGTAGACCCAAGCGCGGCAAAAACTCGAACATGCCCAACCCGCTGGATCATTTTCGGCACGATCCGCGATGCAAAGAGGAAACCGGCGAAATAGCCCGACATCACGACCGACATTGCGAGGGTCGAAAACCCCTCCAATTCGCCGCGTAGACCCAGCAATGTGCCCTGAAGCCCGTTGCCGATCATCAGCATGAACATTCCCAGCAAAAGCGCCCATGAACTGCTGAGAACCTGTAGCATTGTTTTTTCCTAACCTTAGATGCCCCATCATGCCTGACAGTGGCCGAAAATCAAAACCGGTTTACGACTATGCGTGCCGCTATTCAGACCGATCCGGCAAAAGCAGGGATGCGTCGCCATACGAGAAAAAGCGATAGCCCTGCGAAATGGCGTGTTGATAGATCGCCCTGATCCGGTCCTGCCCCATCAAGGCAGAAACCAACATCATCAAGGTCGACTTTGGCAGATGGAAATTTGTCATCAACCCATCGGCAACCCGAAATTTGAAACCGGGCGTGATAAAGATGTCGGTCGGCCCTTCCCAAGGCGCGATGCCGTCATCGGTTGCCGCACTTTCGATCAGGCGCAATGCTGTTGTCCCCACGGGGATGACCCGCCCGCCCTGCTGCTTGGTCTGGTTTATCTCGGCTGCGGCCGTCGGGCTGACGCGGCCCCATTCGGAATGCATCTTGTGCTCGCGCACGTCATCGACTTTGACCGGAAGAAAGGTTCCGGCCCCGACGTGCAGGGTAACATAGCTGAACTGGATGCCCTTGGCCGCCAAGGCGCCAAGAAGATCCGTATCGAAATGGAGAGAGGCGGTCGGCGCTGCCACAGCACCGGTATTTTCCGCCCAAACGGTCTGGTAGTCCTTTTTGTCCGCCTCGTCGGGTGCCCGAAGTGCGGCGATATAAGGCGGCAGCGGCATCGCGCCGACATCGGCAAGGGCCGCGTCGAAATCCGGTCCAGACAGGGAAAATGCCAGAAATGCCTGCCCATCTTCGCGCCCAGCCACCGTCGCCCGCAAATCCTGCGAAAAAACGATATCCTCGCCATCCTTGATTTTTTTCAACGGTTTAAGCAGGGCCGCCCATGTGCCGTCGGCCTTGGGTTCCAAAAGGGTCACTTCGATCCGCGCCTCGGTCGGACCTTCTGGGCCGATGCGGTGCCGCAGGCCCGATAGGCGCGCAGGGATCACTTTGGTGTCGTTCAAGACCAGCCTGTCACCGGGTTGCAGGATGTCGATCAGATCGGTCACAACCTTGTCCTCGATCGCGACCGGACCTTTGGCCAGCAGCAACCGCGCCGATGTGCGCGGCTTGGCAGGGCGGGTCGCGATCAGCGCCTCGGGCAGATCGAAATCGAAATCACTCAGCTTCATATTCAAGTCCGTTATTGGCCTACTTGCGGCGGCGGCCTGCGGAAAATGTCGCGGAACATCCCCGGCGTCAAAACAGACAACGGATCGACACCGACCTTCATTTCCGACAATGGCCCTCTCAAGTTGTAATTGAACCCGATCAGGCCTTCGCCTCGGCGGGTCAGGATCGACCCAATGCCGTTGATCAGATAGATCGGTGAAACCACGCCCTGAAAATCCATCACAGTGTTGGCGAGCGTGTAGGTGCCATAAAGCGAAATGCCAAGCCCCGGTCCGACCGCGCTGGCCTCGGTCACGATGATCTGATCCTGTGTTAGACGGAAACGGGCATCCACATTGGTAACGGCCAGCCCCTGTCCGTCCATCTGCTGCAGCAATCCTACAACGCTGATGGCATCCAAAAGCCCCGCTAGGGCAGGCGCATCCTTTACGCGAAGGTCGGTAACCTCCAATTGGCAATCGTAATTTCCTTCGGTCGCCGTTGGGATCATAACGAGGTCGAGGTTCCCGCCAGACGCGTTCTGGATCAGACCGATCGACTTGAACGCAAGCCCAGCATCGGTTCCCCGCAACCTGATCGCGGATCTGCCCGATTGCGGCACCACCGTGCCTGTCACTGCGGCACCGCCATTCAAGCGGGCGGTAAATTGGCCCGAGAATCCACCTTCTGCGTTGAACGACCCACGAAAATCCGTGAGCGCGATCCCCTCGGATATCTGCAGGCTGTCCAAGACAATTTCCATCGGGCCGCCCTGCCCCGCGCTATCGCCAAAGGTCGCGCGCCGAAAATCCATCCGACCGCCTGCGACCTCGATTCCCACGGCGCGGTTTGGCCCTCGCCCGCGAAGGGTCACGGGGGCGTCAAACCAGCCGCCGATCCGTACGCGGTCGAACTGCGCCTGCCCCAGCCCGCCGTCAGCTGCGATTGATAAACTGCCACGCGCAGCAAGTCCTGCCACGTCGATATCCAATAGATCGATCCGTGGTTGCTGACCCAGCTGGCCAGATACCGTCAGTTTTCCTGTCTGATCCGCAGCCTTTGACCAGCCTACGGCGGGCAGTCCCAGACGTAGCCCCCGCAGGTTCGAGGAAAGCTCGAATGTTGGCGCGGCTCCATCAGGCAGATCGATCTGCAAAGTGCCTGACCCGGACCCGCGCAAGGTCCCATCTGGAAGGCCTATATTCAATTCATCCAGAAACGCCTGATCCAGATTGACCTCGGCCGTCAAAACAGATTTCCGGTCCACCCCGGGACCAAGCGGGCGCGACCACAGTCCCCTTCCCGATATTTGCCCCAAACGGGCGAGTCCACTGATCCGCAGCCCGTCTTCCAGATTTGCCACAAGATCCAATTCCGACGCGGTCACCACATGGTCGGGAACCAGAACTGACGACCGAAGTTCGGTCAGTTTTGCCGTGAAATCGAACTTGGTATCCCCCGGGCCCAGAACAGGTTTCAGAGGAAATTCGATTGTGCCCTCAGCCTGTGCCCGACCGTCGGCCAAGGTCACCGGAAGACCTGCCGCGGTCATATAGCCAAAGGGCGCGGTATCCAGAATCGCGAGCGCGGCCGTGATCGTGCTGTTGGTTTTCAACCGCACTTCGGCGGGCGCGTTATAGACGCGGGTGTTTAGAATACTGAAAGACGACCCCGCAACATCGACGAGTCCACCCTGCGGCGCGGCGATCCGACCCTTTTCGATGGCAAAGGTCAGGGTATTGTCCTGAAGGGTGGCGAAACCGGCACCGTCTTGGAGCGGCGGCAGGCCCTTCATAAAGGTGACCTCTGTATTGCTGAACTGCCAATTGGCGGCAATTTGCGGCAGGGTTTCCGGGTGGAACCGCAGGCTCGCATTCAAACCGCGTAAATCGCTTTGCGCCAGATTGTCCAACACCCAGACCCGCGTCAGTGGCAGATAGCTGACGGGCCAGATTTCCAGAACGCGGTCCCTGTCCAGGGCCTCTGCGGCGATATCGATACCCAGATCCCAACCGTTTGGCACAGCTTCCGCAATGGCGCGCGCGCGGATCGCGTTATCACCTTGTCCGACTTGCACTTCGCCCAGTTCCAGTTTGAACGGCGAAAGGGTCAATCGGCTTTGGACCGAAACCGTGCCCAGATCTAACGGCACCTCATATAGGCTTTCCGGTCCGACAGTTACCCCGTCAAAGTCCATCTGGCTGGTGATGGACCGCGGCCAACCTGTGGCGTCTTGATCCAGCATCGCATGGCCACGCCCTGAAAACCCACCGATAGGGCTTTGGATGTCTAACTGGGCAAAGTCGATTTCGGCTTTGTTAGGGTCATAGGATAGCGCGACCGAAGCCCCGTCAAAGGCCAAAGGTTGCGCTTGCGAATTGGCCCGCACCTCGCCTTTTTCGATATTCAGATCGGCAAACAAAGGGCCAAGGTTGCCCTTGGCATCCAATGACATACTCAGATCAGCAGTCATCCGCGCCTCGACCACTGACAACCAGCTGAGTGCAGGGGACTGGGTCGCAATGTCACTGGCCACGATGTCGCGGATTGACAGGTTGATATCCGCCAGACGGCTTTGGCGCGGGCTTTCGTATTTCAGCGTCGCGGTTGTGATGTAGTCGCGGCCAGACAACAGCGACACGTCGCCGGTCAAACGTGTTACCCCGCCGCGAAGGTCCAGCCCCAAGGTTCCCCCGTCGATGGTCCAGTTACGGGCGGCGCGATTGTCGGTGTAATTGATGATCACACCCTCGGCCCAGACTTCCTCGAGGGCTTCAAGGGCTGGCGTTTCAAAAAACTGGTCGGTCTGGTCTAACAGTTCGGCAAAGGTTGCCGCCTGCCCGACCGCTTCGGCGCTGGTATCAAAGGCCACCGCGACCGAACCATCCGCTGCACGGCGCAGCGACAGTTGCGCACCCTGCACACGGACCTCTTGCACCAGTAATTCACGCCGGAAAAGCAGACCGCGCGGCGAAACCCGCGCCTCGATCCGCGGGACGCGGGCCAATGTCGCACCATGGGCATCTTTAAGCGCGGTATTGGTCAAGACCACGACTGGATGCAGGTCCCGTCCCACGGTCACGTCAATTTCGCCAAAGCTTAGCGCGCCACCGGCCAGCAAGGCGGCCGCGTTAGCCTCGACCCGCGATTTGACCCATGTCGGCGCAGTGATGCTGTGGCCAAGGCTCAGAACCCCAGCAATGACGACAAAGATGACAGGCGCCAAGATAATCAGAAAGCTGACCCGCATCCCATGCCAGAGATAGGCCCGCCGCTTGGTCCCTGCTGCCGGCACCGGCGTTTCGACTGGTTCAGGTTCGGCTACCATTGAATAGGTCGGGCTGCTTTCATCGTCATACAAGGTCGGACAACCAATGCGCCCCCTTTTCCTCTTTAGCATCCGCCCTAGAACGGAACAATGTATTCGGCAATAAGCCATCCCAAACAAGCAAGAGATCGCAACATGACCATGCCCCCCACCGTCGGCGCCCCGGCCCCTGAGTTCAAATTGCCCGCAGATGGCGGCGCGGCCCTTGGATTGTCCGATTTTGCAGGCCGCCCCTTGGTGCTGTATTTCTATCCCAAAGACGACACACCGACTTGCACCATCCAAGCAAAGGATTTCACAGCAGCCGCTGCGGAATTCGAGGCCGCTGGTGTGGCCATCGTCGGCGTGTCCAAGGATAGCGTAAAAAAACACGACAAATTCCGCGCAAAACACGGGCTCGCCTTTCCTCTCGTATCCGACGAAGACAGCGATTTATGCGAACGCTATGGCGTCTGGGCCGAGAAAAGCATGTATGGCAAGACCTACATGGGGATCGTCAGGACCACCTTTCTGATCGATGCGTCGGGCAAGATCGCGCAGATCTGGAAAGTCGCCAAGGTCAAGGATCACGTGGCCGAGGTTCTAGCCGCCGCCAAGGCGCTGTAATCCGCCCCCTCGCCTGACATGGGTAAATGCGCTATCCGGCCCCAAAATCGGAGAGATGACCGTGATGACCGACCTCTGTCTTGCGAAAATGGCCGAAGAAGTGCTGCGCACTGCAGACGGGCGCGAAAAAACGGCCCTGTCGCGTCGTCATGCGGCAACGTGGTTTGCAGCGCGTCAGGACAAGGCACATTTGCCGATCGGGACCGCTAACCCGCCACTGATGCCGGCCCGCCCGTCTGCGCCGGAACTCTTGGACCCTCGGGATGTGCCGCGCCGCAAACCGGGATCACCGGCTGGGCGCATCGCGCTGTTGCATGCGGTCGCCCATATCGAACTGAACGCCGTCGATCTGCATTGGGACATCATCGCGCGGTTTTCCGACACCCCGCTGCCCTTGGGGTTCTTTGACGATTGGGTCAAAGCTGCGGACGAGGAATCCAAACATTTCAACCTGATCTGTGATTGCCTAGAGGCAGAGGGCAGCCATTATGGCGCCCTTCCCGCCCACGCCGGTATGTGGCGCGCAGCCGAAGACACTGTATCAGACCTCATGGGCAGACTTGCTGTGGTTCCCATGGTGCTCGAAGCGCGGGGGCTAGATGTGACACCGGGTATGATCGAGATTTTCCGCAAGGCAGGAGCAACCCAGGCAGTTGCCGCGCTAGAGGTGATCTATGCCGAGGAAGTCCATCATGTGGCCTATGGGTCGAAGTGGTTCCATTTCCTTTGCGGTCGTCACGATCTGGACCCGAAAGACGAATTCCACCGTTTGGTGGGGCTATATTTCCACGGCCCCCTCAAACCGCCCTTTAACGAAGAAAAACGCGCCGAGGCAGGACTGCCCCCGGATTTCTATTGGCCTCTGGCCGATCAGACGCCAGTGCGCGACCGACAAGGCTGATCCATGGGCGAGGTTTTGCCGAAACATGCCAAATGGCGCCGATGTCCATTTTGAATTTGCTCAAAATTGTTGCGACCCCAGACTTCGCCGTTTAACAGGGTCGAGGACACTGCGCCGGGGAAGCGCGGGCCATTGATGGGAACAGCTTAGGGACGGGCGCGTGCGGTCACGGCTTACACAAAAGATTCATGCAGTGCTGGAACAGCACTTTCCTGAGAAACGTCTTTTTCTGCGCTCTGACACCGAAACCCGGTTCATCCGTCTGAAATCCGAAACCCAATTGTTTATCTGGGCTGCTGGGACAATTGTCGTTGCTTGGACGATCTTTGCGACGGCGATCCTTTTGATGGATTCGATCGGGGCGGGCAGCTATACCGCCCAGGCCGTGCGCAATCAGGCAGATTACGAATACCGATTGAATGCCCTGTCCGACGAACGCGATTTGCGCGCGAACGAAGCCGCCGCCGCTCAGGCGCGTTTTGCCACGGCGCTTAGCCAGATTTCTGCGATGCAGTCGGAATTGTTGAATTCCGAAGACCGCCGACGCGAATTGGAAACCGGGATCGAAGTTATTCAGGCCACCCTCCGCCGCACCATGCAAGAACGGCAAGCCGCCCGCGAACAGGCGCAAAACCTGACGGCGGAATTGACTGGCAACGGAACCGGCCTCGCGCTCGGCCCTGCCAACGCAGAAATGACCGAAACGGTCGATATCCTGACCAGCGCCTTGGCCGATACCGCAGCAGAGCGGGACAAGATCGCAGAAGACGCCGAGTTTGCGCTGACCCGCGCAGCCGATATGGAACTTGAACTGCGGCTCTTGCAGGACAAAAACGACGAGATTTTCAGCCAGCTTGAAGCTGCGATGCAGATCTCGGTTGAACCGCTGGATAGAATGTTCCGCAATGCCGGAATGGACCCCGAAACCCTGCTGTCGCAGGTTCGGCGCGGCTATTCAGGGACTGGCGGGCCTTTGACACCGCTTCAATTTTCGACCCGCGGCGGCGAACCTGACCCCGAAACCCTGCGGGCAAATGCCATCTTGTCCCAACTGGACAACCTGAACCTATACAGGATCGCGGCAGAGAAGCTCCCGCTGGGGATGCCTGTGAATTCCAGCTTCCGCTATTCCTCGAACTACGGGTCCCGTTGGGGCCGAATGCATGAAGGTCAGGATATGGCCGCCCCCATCGGTACCCCGATCTATGCGACGGCCGATGGTGTGGTCAGATTTGCTGGCTGGTCTTCGGGCTATGGCCGTTTGATCAAAATCCGTCATGAATTCGGCATCGAAACCCGTTACGGACATTTGAACGTTATCCGCGTGCAGGTCGGTCAAAAGGTCTCGCGCGGGGAACGGATCGGTGATATGGGGAACTCCGGTAGATCGACCGGACCTCATTTGCATTACGAAGTCCGCGTCGGCGGAAAATCTGTCAACCCAATGACTTACTTGAGAGCTGGACAAGATGTTTTCTAAGAACAAAATCAACGAGCCGGGGCCGAAGGCCGCTGAAGCTGCAACCCCCGCCACGAGCGCGGCACCCGCACCCGCAGCGCCGACCCCCGATTTCAAATCCTCTGCCCCCAAGGCAAAGCCCCCGGCGTCGATCCTGTCGTCGGATCTGCATGTCAAAGGCAATCTGAAAACCACTGGTGATATCCAGATCGAAGGTCAGGTAGACGGTGACATCCGTGCGCATCTTCTGACCATCGGCGAAGGTGCCACCGTTCAGGGCGAAGTGATCGCCGACGACGTGGTGATCAATGGCCGGATTATTGGCCGCGTTCGCGGGCTCAAGGTCCGCCTGACTTCGACCGCACGCGTTGAAGGCGACATCATCCACAAGACCATCGCGATCGAAAGCGGTGCGCATTTCGAAGGTTCCGTTCAGCGTCAGGACGACCCCCTGTCGACCACTGGCGGGATCAAGAAGATGCCTGCATCCGGGGCCGACAAAGCCTGAGGTTAGAATTGACCAATTCTGGACGGGTGTGCAGGGCGACTTGCGCACCCGTTTTCTTTTCATGATGCGGCGTTCCGACTTTATCAGGGAACGGCTACCTGTGGTTCCCTGCCCCGATCTGGACGGGCTGCAACTGCACTTGGCGCAGCCCAACAGCGGCCTTTCCGCTTTGCACCACGTCAACGGTGCCCCCTATTGGGCCTATCTTTGGGCGGGGGGACGCGGGCTCGCGCGGTATGTGTTGGATCACCCCGAGATCGTCGAAAGCAAGTCGGTGGTGGATTTTGGTGCCGGGTCAGGCGTCGCGGGGATTGCGGCGCTGCGGGCGGGGGCGACCTGCGTGATATCGGTCGACACAGATCCAAACGCGCGCGTCGCCTGCATTCTGAACGCCCGCGCAAACGATGTGCAAACGATCCCGCGCAAATCCCTGACCAAAGTGCCAGAAATTCTGTTAGCTGGCGATGTCTTCTACAACCCCAAAGTGGCGCGCCGCGTCCTGCCAATCTTGCGGAGGGCGCAAAAGGCTGGAGCAGAGGTCATTATCGGCGATCCGATACGGCGGGCTTTACCACTAGGTATCCTCGAACCTGTCGCAGAAATACGCACTGCTGATTTCGGATCGGTAAATCTGGTGCCAACAGGAATTTTTCGCCTAAAAGCCTAATCCAGATAAGGCTGGTAAAGCGCCCGCCGATACAGGTGCCATGTCGCATGCCCCAAAACCGGTAGAACGATCATCAGCCCCAGAAACCACGGGATCAACGCAAGAATTGTCAGCACGGCAATCACAAAGGCCCAGACCAGCATGACCACAAGGTTTTCAGCAACGGTCCGGATCGACAGAAGCATGGCGCTGACAAAATCGATCTCTTTTTCCAGCAAAAGGGGCAGGCTGACCACCGTCATGGAAAACAGAAAGAACCCAAGCACCGCCCCTACCCCCATCTCGACCGCGACCATGGCGAGTCCATTGGGGCTCAGGAATACTTCGTAAGAAGTCGAGACATTGGTCATGGTCGAGAGCCCCATGAAAATCGCAAAGATCATATGGGCAAGGAAAGTCCAGAACAGGAAATAGATCACGATTACCGCGCCGAGCCATGGCACCTGCCGCGTGCGTTCTTGCCAGACAACTCCCAGGACATCGCGCCAATTCAGCGGTTGGTCCGCTTCGATCCGACGGCTGACCTCGTAAAGTCCGACCGCCGCAAAGGGGGCGGCAAGGGGAAAGCCCAACGACGTGGTCAAGGTCCAGCTAACAGTTCCAGCCCCAAGCCAGACCAACAAAAACCCGCCCACAACATAGACCGCCGAAAAGAACAGCCCGAACTGCGGCGCTGACATGAAATCCCGCGCCCCGAGCTTCAGCACGGCCCACAGTTCCCGCAAGGTCACTGTTCCGACCACAGGCAACGGCGACGCTGGCGGCGCATCTATAGCGTTTTGATATGACATTGTCCGGTCTCCCTACCCTGATCGTCGTCAAGCGAGGGCCGTTTTGTCAAGCAGGATCAGGCGATCTTTGCACCCAGTCGGCTGCGGAATGCCAAGCCGCCCCCAGTTCCAACAGCGCGCGATCTGCTCCGCGCCTCCCAAAGACCTGCAGCCCCATCGGCAATCCATTCGACCCAAACCCCGCCGGAACTGCCAGACAGGGCAAGCCGATCAGGCTGACCGGCACGACCACCTCCATCCAACGGTGATAGGTGTCCATCGCCACCCCAGCGATGTCTTTGGGCCAGTCAAGGTCGACGTCAAAGGGCCAGACCTGCGCCGTGGGCAGCACCAGCGCATCGTATTTGTCGAATAGCGCTGCCGCCGCCTCGAACCAACGCGAGCGGATTAGACTGGCGCGGTGGATGTCCATCGCCGATAGCGCCAACCCGCGTTCGAGTTCCCAGATCGCCTCGGGTTTCAGGAGGGCGCGGGTTTTGTCCTGAGCATAAAGGACCGATGATCCGGCTGCCACGGACCAACTGCGTAAGGCAATCCACGATTCCCACAAAGCATCCCGATCAAACGGGGCTGGCACCTGTTCGACGGAACACCCCAAACCCTCAAAGAGCTGCAGCGCCGATGCGCAGGTGTCCATGACGCCCGCCTCCATCGGGAGGGCCCCGCCCCAGTCGCCAAGCCAGCCAATCCGTCGTCCACGCACATCAGCGGACAGTTTGGTCAGATCGGGTGCAGACCGCCCGTGCGGCTGGCGTGGATCAGGGCCCGCCTGAACAGACAGCAAGAGCGCCACATCCTGTGGCGTGCGCCCCATCGGCCCCAAGGTCGACAACTGGTGCAGAAAAGTATCGCCCAGGGGTTCAGACGGCACCAAGCCCCAGCTGGGTCGCATCCCGTAGACATTGTTCCAGCCTGCCGGATTGCGCAGGCTGCCCATCATATCCGACCCGTCCGCAATCGGGATCATGCCTGACGCCAAGGCGACCGCCGCCCCGCCCGATGATCCGCCCGCGCTGCGGCCATGGTCATAGGGGTTGCGTGTGGGGCCGTGAACGGGATTGAACGTATGGCTGCCCAGACCAAATTCCGGCGTATTCGTCTTGCCGATGACAATGGCACCCGCAGCGCGCATCCGCGCCACCATGATTTCATCCTTGGCAACCGGTCCCTGCCCCGCAAAAATCGGCGACCCCATCGAGGTTGGAAATCCGGCGGCATTGGCCAGATCCTTGACCGCGATAGGCAAACCATGCAGCGCGCCGCGCTGGGGGGCTGCATCGGCGGCACGGGCCTGCGCGATCAGATCATCAGGATCGGCAAGGGCCACCACCGCATTTAGCGCACCATTGTCGCGGGCGATGCGGTCCAGACTGGCTTGCATGACATCGACCGCAGAAATTTCGCGGGTCTTCATCGCGGCCACAAGGTCGGTTGCCGAACTTGCACATATATCCATTGCGCCACCTCCGGCCTCAAAGGACACCAAGGCAGCCCGCGCTGACAAGCGGAATCTGGTGGTGGGCGGGCCTAGTCTTCGGCGTTGGCGTCGGCGCGGGATTTACCGGCTACCTGCTGCGCCAGCGTTGCGGCCATGAACCCGTCCAGATCGCCATCCAGAACGCCTGCGGTATCCGAGGTTTCAAACCCCGTCCGCAAATCCTTGACCATCTGATAGGGCTGCAACACATAGGACCGGATTTGGTTGCCCCAACCTGCGTCACCCTTGTTTTCATGGGCTTCGGTGATGGCGGCATTCCGACGCTCAAGCTCCATCTGATACAGACGGGATTTCAGCGCATTCATCGCGATTTCGCGGTTCTGGTGCTGGGATTTCATCGAACTTGTGGTGACGATGCCGGTGGGCAAGTGGGTGATCCGCACGGCCGAGTCGGTGGTGTTGACGTGCTGCCCGCCTGCGCCCGAGGACCGGTAGGTATCGATGCGGATGTCTTTGTCCTGCACATCGATTTCGATGTTGTCATCGACAACCGGATAGACCCAGACCGAGGAAAACGAGGTATGGCGGCGCGCCGCGCTGTCATAGGGCGAGATGCGGACAAGGCGATGCACACCAGATTCAGATTTCAGCCAACCATAGGCATTGGGGCCACTAATTTTATAGGCGGCGGATTTGATGCCAGCCTCTTCGCCCGCGCTTTCGGATTGTAGTTCGACCTTATAGCCCTTTTTCTCGGCCCAGCGGACATACATCCGCGCAAGGATCGACGCCCAATCGCAGCTTTCCGTGCCGCCCGCGCCCGAGTTAATTTCGAGGAAGGTGTCATTGCCATCGGCCTCGCCGTCCAGCAGCGCCTCGATTTCCTTTTGGGCGGCCTTTTCGCGCAGATCGCGCAGGGCGTTTTCGGCATCGGTGATGACAGATTGGTCATCTTCCATTTCGCCAAGTTCTATCAGTTCGACATTGTCCGCCAATTCTTGCCGGATACCTTCATAGGCATCGATTGCATCCACCAGCATCTGGCGTTCGCGCATCAATTTCTGAGCGGCGGTCGGGTCATCCCACAGGCTGGGGTCCTCGACACGGGCGTTGAATTCTTCAAGCCGGTATTGCGCCGTTTCATAGCCCAAGCGCTGAGCCAACAGCTCGAGCGATTTTTCGATGGCGTCTATGGTCTTTTGCGTCTCTGCGCGCATGGCTTGGTTCCGGTCTGTATCTGTTCGTCGGTTCTGGCAGGGGTCATAGCCCCTGCCCTGCAACGCCGCAAGCGGTGGTGTTTAGTAAAGCCCGCCACTCGACAATGTGCCAAAGCTGGCCTTGGGGCCAACCGTGCCAACCGACCCGTCAGAAGTTGTCACCTGACGCGACTGGCGCGGCACTTCATCAAACAGCGGCAGATCGGCCGCCATCGCGAAACCGCCATCGAAGGTGATGCCAAAGATCGGCTCTTCGCCGGGACGGAAACATTCGGCGACTACGTTTTCGCCACTGGCATCGTCCGGCAGGCGCGCGCCCGAAAAACGGTCGATATGGATGAACTGGCAATCTGCGGGCACGCGGAATCGGGTGCCGCCGTATTCCTTGATCGCTTCGGTCATGAATTCGTTGAATACGGGGCCGCAAATGCCACCCCCCGATGCCGCACGTCCCAGACTGCGCGGATTGTCATAGCCGATATAGCAACCCGCCACGACGTTAGACGAAAATCCGATGAACCACACATCTTTGGCATCATTGGTCGTGCCCGTCTTGCCAGCAATCGGAACCGGCAGATTGACGGTGCGCGATGCGGTCCCTCGCTGGACCACGCCTTCCATCATCGAGGTCAGTTCATAGGCCGTGATCGCATTCATGATACGTTCGCGGTTGCTGACAATTGCGGGGCTTTGACCGGCGGGCAACGACACAAGCGAACAATCGGTGCAGCTGCGCGTGTCATGGCGGTAAACAGTCCGGCCATAGCGATCCTGAACGCGGTCAACCAGCGTCGGTTCTACCTTTTCGCCGCCGTTCGCGAATTGCGCATAGGCCGCGACCATCTTGAACAAAGTGGTTTCCTGCGCCCCGAGAGAGTTGGCCAGCACCGGCTGCAGGCGGTCATAGACACCAAAACGTTCGGCATACTCGCCCACCACGTCCATCCCGACCTCTTGGGCAAGACGGATGGTCATCAAGTTCCGTGATTGTTCGATCCCCGTCCGCAGCGGCGTCGGGCCATAATATTGGTTGGACGAGTTTTCTGGACGCCAGACCCCTTGGGGTGTGTTGATCTCGATCGGAGCGTCGACGACGATCGTGGCCGGGGTATAGCCGCTGTCCAGAGCCGAGGCATAGACAAAGGGTTTGAACGCAGACCCAGGCTGACGGCGGGCCTGAGTGGCACGATTAAACACCGAAGCCTGATAGGAAAAACCGCCCTGCATCGCCAGAACGCGGCCGGTATTGACGTCCATCGCCATGAACCCGCCCTGCACCTCGGGCACCTGACGCAAGGTCCAGTGGTCGAATGACCCGTCTGACGTTGCCTCGCTGACATGGATCACGTCGCCGACGCTGAAATTGTCGAATAGATTTCCCGAAAACCAGCCGGTGTCGGACCGCGGGACCACATTGCCGCGCGGATCATCCAGCGCGATGCCTTCGATCCCGATAACAAGCTGCTGGTCCTGCACCTCGAGCACGACTGCGGGGTGCCATTGCCCGTCAAGCGTCACATCGCGGGGGACCTGAGTTGCAGAAAGTGCTGCGCGCCAGGCCTCTTCGCTTTGCAGGTCAGCCTCTTCGATGGTCTTGTCGGTTCCGTTCCAACGCCCTTGCCCGCGGTCGAACAGTTCCAACGCCCTTTGCAGCGCATGGGCCGCCGTAACCTGAAGGTCAGGGTCCATCGTTGCGCGGATCGACAAACCGCCCGAGAAAAACTCCTCTTCGCCAAAGTTGCGGCTAAGCTGGCGGCGGATTTCGTCGGTGAAATAATCGCGCGGCGGTCGTTCCTGCGAAAACGCGGGGAAATCGCCGTTCTGCACGGTGCGCAGCGGATCGGCCAAGGCTTCGTCGTATTGGGCCTGATCCAGATAGCCGTTTTCGAACATCTCTTTGAGGATAAAGTTCCGGCGATCGAGCGCCGCTTCGCGGTTCTTGACCGGATGATAGCTATAGGGGGCCTTTGGGTGCACAGCCAGAAAAGCGGCTTCGGCTGGTGACAGATCGGCCAGCGGCTTGTTGAAATAGCTTTGTGCAGCGGCGGCCACACCAAAAGACCGGACGCCAAGGTCGATCTCGTTCAGATACAATTCCAGCACGCCTTCCTTGCCCAGCGTCGCTTCAAGGCGTGGGGCAAGGATAAGTTCCTGAATTTTGCGTTCGGCTGTCCGCGCCCCGCTCAGCAGGAAGTTTTTGGCAACCTGTTGGGTAATCGTCGAAGCGCCGCGCAAATCGCGCCCCCGGGATGAAATCGCATCCAACAGCGCCGACGCCATCCCGCGCGGGTCATAGCCGTTGTGGGTGTAGAAATTCTTGTCCTCGGCGGAAATAAAGGCCTGCTTTACCAGATCAGGGATTTCCTCGGCCGGGGTGAACAGACGGCGTTCGGTAGCGAATTCGTCGATGATCCGGCCTTCGGACGAATAGATCCGGCTGATCGTCTTGGGGGTATATTGGCGCAGGGTCTCGGTGCTCGGCAAATCCTTGCCATACATGTAAAAAATCGCGCCGAGTGCCAGCATTCCCATGCCGAACCCGAGCGTGAGCATCGAAAAGATGCCGCCAAAAAAGGAAAGAACGAATCTCAGCACAGGTCTTTGAACC
>Ga0102812_10000917_pt1 | contig 20864 bp, 20 predicted proteins | sample ColrivemetaGS713_FD_79334 | JGI IMG/M metagenome (GOLD analysis project Ga0102812, IMG submission 79334) | Estuarine microbial communities from the Columbia River estuary - Flood tide ETM metaG S.713 | ecosystem: Environmental > Aquatic > Marine > Intertidal zone > Estuary | place: USA...
ATGAATTGGCATTGATTTTTGAAAAAATGAACATAGACACTCTAGAAGTTCTTGAGGCAGCCGAAACGAAATGGAATTTTTTACCCTTTCGTCCGGGGCTTGTTGGAGGCCATTGTATCGGCGTAGACCCGTATTATTTGACCTACAAATCAGAGCAATTGGGATACGCTCCTGATGTGATTCTTTCTGGAAGAAAAGTGAACGACACCATGGGAACGCATATTGCCCAACGAATACTTTCTCTTCTGAAAAAAAATCAGCAATCTATTGAGCAAAGCAAAGCGCTCGTATTGGGGATTACGTTCAAGGAAAACTGTCCGGACATTCGAAATTCACGAGTGGTTGATGTAGTAAGGGAGCTTCAAAAAGAAGGCGTTCAAGTGGATGTGTATGATCCTCAAGCCCAACCCGATGAGGTTCAAAAAACGTTTGGGATTTCTTTAATAGAAAGCATTCAGCACACCTACCAGGCGATTGTTTTGGCGGTGGGGCATGACGAATTTAAGACGCTTGATATTTTTTCCTTTCGTAACGATTCAAAAAGTGTTATTTTTGATGTGAAAGGATTTTTGCCTCGAGGTCTTACAACGGATAGATTATAAACTCATATCAATGAATATACTCCTAACAGGTGGCGCCGGATTTATAGGATCTCATACGGTTCGTCTTTTTGTTGAAAAGTATCCGCATTACCAAATTTTTAATTTGGATGCATTGACCTATGCAGGAAACCTTGAAAACTTTAAAGGCTTAGAATCCAAAAAAAATTATCACTTTTTTAAAGGAGATATTACGGACGAAGATTTTATTAATGATTTATTTCAAATACATCGATTTGACAGTGTCATTCACCTAGCCGCCGAATCCCACGTTGACCGCTCCATTGAAAGCCCTCTTGACTTTGTAAAAACCAACATTTTAGGAACGCTCCACTTACTCAATGCATTTAAAAAGCTATGGGGTTCCGATTTTGACGCAAAGCGTTTTTATCACATCAGCACGGATGAGGTATATGGAAGTCTTGGTGAGTTGGGATTGTTTACCGAAACCACAGCTTACGCTCCCAATTCTCCGTATTCGGCTTCCAAAGCCAGTTCCGACCATTTTGTTCGCGCTTATGGCGAAACCTATGGATTGCCCTATGTGATTTCCAACTGTTCCAACAATTACGGCCCCAATCAGTTTCCAGAAAAGCTGATCCCCCTGTTTATAAATAACATCATAAACCAACAGCCGCTTCCTGTTTATGGAGACGGCAATTACACCCGAGATTGGCTGTATGTAAAAGACCACGCCAAGGCAATTGATCGTATTTTTCACAAAGGAGTCATTGGTGAAACCTATAATATTGGCGGGTTTAATGAGTGGAAAAACATTGATTTGGTTCGGGAATTAATTCGCCAAATGGATCAAAAATTAGGGAATCCAAAAGGTTTTTCGGAAAAACTGATTACGCATGTAAAGGATCGCCCTGGACACGACAAACGATACGCCATAGACGCTTCCAAGCTACAATCAGAATTGGGCTGGAAACCGTCTTTAGTGTTTGAACAAGGCTTGAGCCAAACCATCGATTGGTATTTGAACAATCCAGTTTGGTTACAAAACGTGACCTCGGGAGCTTACCAAGACTATTACAATAAAAAACACAAACTCGAAAAACCATGAAAGGAATTATCCTAGCAGGCGGTTCGGGCACTCGATTGCATCCACTAACCCTATCGGTTAGCAAACAACTTTTGCCTGTGTATGACAAGCCGATGATTTATTATCCGCTTTCGACCTTAATGTATGCAGGTATTAGAGAGATTCTTATTATTTCTACATCAACCGACCTTCCTTTGTTTCGGAAGTTGTTGGGAGATGGGAAAAAGTACGGATGTCGATTTGAATATGAAGTTCAAGAGGCGCCAAACGGTTTGGCTGAAGCATTTATTATTGGTGAAGACTTTATTGGTAAAGATAAGGTGGCTTTAATTTTAGGGGATAATATTTTTTACGGTACGGGTTTACAAAAACTTTTACAGGCTAATAACAACCCAGATGGCGGCATTATTTATGCGTATCGAGTTAATGATCCAGAACGTTATGGAGTTGTTGAATTTGATTCAGACAGTAAAGCCATTTCTATTGAAGAGAAGCCTGAGCCCCCTAAATCGAATTTTGCGGTACCAGGAATTTATTTTTATGATAATAACGTAGTTAACATTGCAAAAAACATTAAACCCAGTCACAGAGGAGAATTAGAGATAACAGATATTAATAAACATTATCTAAAGCAAGGGAAGCTTAATGTTAGTATTTTGGATCGAGGAACCGCCTGGCTAGATACAGGAACGTTTCAATCTCTGATGCAGGCCTCACAATTTGTTGAAACGATTGAAGAACGGCAAGGGCTAAAAATAGGATCTATTGAAGCCGCGGCCTATGAAATGGGATATATTTCTAAAGGAGAGTTTAAGGCTTTAGCTCGATTATTGTCAAAAAGCGGTTATAGTAAAAACTTGTTGAGCTTAATTAAACACACCAAATGACAGTTACAGAAACCAAATTAAGAGGGTGTTTTGAAATAGAACCTACAATTTTTGAAGATGACAGAGGTTATTTTTTTGAAAGTTTCAATCAAAACACATTCAATGATCAGCTAGGGCTAAATATTAATTTCGTTCAGGACAACGAGTCGTTTTCATCAAAAGGGGTGTTGAGGGGATTGCACTTTCAGGCAGGAAAATACGCTCAAGCCAAGCTGGTTCGAGTAATTAAGGGAAAGGTTATGGACGTAGTTGTAGATGTCAGACGAAACTCTTCAACCTTTGGGCAACATATTGCTAAAGAATTATCAGAAGATAACAAAAAACAACTTTTTATTCCTCGTGGGTTTGCACACGGGTTTGTGGTACTAAGCGATACAGCCATATTTTCTTATAAGTGCGATAACTTTTATAACAAAGCCTCAGAAAGAGGTATTATATATAATGATAAAACCTTAAAGATTGATTGGGGTTTAAAGAAAAGGGAGTTGATTGTGTCTGAAAAAGATTGCTTGCTCCCCACGCTAGAAAATTTAAAATTATGACAAGAGTTCTAGTTACAGGAGGTGAAGGACAATTGGGTCAATGCTTTAAGCATGCTTCATCGCGCTTTTCTGAAATTGAGTTTTTTTTTTGAAGACATCAACACCTTAGACAATACTAGTTACAGTTCTTTAGAGCAGTATTTTTCGACACAAAGCCCATTTGATTTTTGTGTCAATTGTGCGGCATATACCAATGTTGATAAGGCAGAATCCGATAAAGAAATAGCTTTTAAGGTTAATGCAGACGGGCCTAAATATTTAGCTCAATTATGCAAAAATTTTAATGTAACACTAATTCACGTTTCAACAGATTTTGTCTTTGACGGAAAGCAAACGAGCCCTTACAAAGAAACTGACACACCCAACCCTTTAGGGGTTTATGGCGCCAGCAAACTGAAGGGTGAGCGAAACATACAGGAGTTTATGGAAGCCTATTTCATTTTGCGAACATCTTGGTTGTATTCGGAGTATGGAAATAATTTTATGAAAACCATGCTAAAACTTTCTAAAACACGCGATGAGATTAACGTGGTTGCTGATCAAATCGGAACACCAACCTATGCGGGCGATTTGGCAGAGGCGATTTTAAAAATAATAGCTGATAAAATTATTCATTATGGTATTTACCATTATAGCAACGAAGGAGTTGTTAGCTGGTATGATTTTGCCACAGCAATTTTTGACGAAAGTAAAAAAGACATAAAAGTATTTCCCATAAAAACGGAATCTTACCCCACTCCAGCCAAAAGACCGGGTTATAGTGTATTAGACAAGACCAAATCTAAATTTAGGTTAAAAATTGAAACATTAAATTGGAAAGACAGGTTGGAAACCATATTATATAAATTAAAAAAATGAAAAAGGCGTATGACCATCAATCTTAACTTGTTTTCCAATAAAAGTCTCATGACCACAAAAATTTATCATATGAAACAAGCGCTAAAAAAGCATGATTGAAAATATAATTAAAATTTCACATGATAAAGCTGACTGAGGAGTTAAAGTATTTTTTTTCCGGATCTATTTTTATTGGCTTAAGTAGCGCCTATTCACTGGCCATACCACTTTTGGTTTTACCATATTTGATTAAAACGGTAGGGCTCTCCAGCTATGGACTGTCCGTAATAGCATTTTCGGTTACCTTTTGTTTATCTTTAATAATTGACTTTGGATATAATATATCTGGAGTAAACATGCTTTCTAAATTACCCTCTAACAAAGAAAAATCGGAAACTATTACTAGAACAATCTACACAAAAATCTCGTTATTTTTAATATTGTCTTTGTTTTTAGCTGTTGGGATTGTTGCCATACCTTATCTAAGACAACATTTAGCCTTGTATTTATATTCATTTTTAATCACATTTTCTTCTGTATTTAATTTTAATTGGGCTCTTCAGGGAATGCAAAAAATTAAAACACTAAGTATGGTTAATGTTTTGAGCAAGACAGTTTATGTAGGCGGAGTTTTATTGTTTATCAACAACCAAAACGACTTCATTTACATTAATTTATTTTACGCTCTTGGGATAATTATTTCTGGTCTTTTATCGTTCTTTATTATTAATTATAACATTCCATTAAAACCATTACCATATGATTTCAATATGTTTGTGGAAGAAATTAAAAGAAGCAGCCATTACTTTGTTTCTAATATAAGTATTTACCTGTCGGCCAGTATTTACCCTGTCATTTTAAAAGTTTTTTTATCTAACGAAATGATAGGAGTATTTTCAATTGTAGAAAAAATTTATAATCTTTTGAGAGCTGTTTTTTCTGTATACATAAATTTAATGTTGCCTAAAATCTCTCGTTTAGTTGAATATTCAAAAAGAATCGCATTAAGAGAGCTAAGGAAAACATATTTTTTTGTCGCATTGTTTGTTATATGTCAAATTACTGCAGCTTGGATTTTAAGACACCAAATAATACTTTATTTCACCAATGAGTTTGTTTCTTTGACAGTTGAACTCTTGGAAATCTCTCTTATTGGGATTTTAATAGTTATATTTAACGCTCCTGTATATTTGATGCTTTTAGCTCTTGATAAAAAAAGAGAAATCATGAATACAACTATTTTATTAGCTATCACAGGGCTTATTTTGTGTTCAGTTTTGGCAAATTTTTTCGGAGTTAAAGGAGCCTTTTTTTCTATTATTTTTATGGAATTACTTTACACCTTGTCGTTTTTAAAAATCTATTTAGTTAAAATAAACAAAACATGAAAAAATGCATTATTTGTAATAGCAAAAAATTAAAACCAATGAGGGTAAAAGAAATGATGTTTGGAACAAATGAAACTTTTGAATACATGATTTGTAACACTTGTGGTAGTTTAGGCCTAAGTGAGGTGCCCAAAAACCTCGAAGATTATTACCCAGAAAATTACTACTCTTTTTCAAATTCGAATCAAAATAAACTAATAAGCTCGATAAAACATCAAAAAGACAAACATAGTTTAGGAGAAAAAAACATAATAGGATACATCTTCAACCTAATTTTTTCTGAAGATTCAAATTTAAAGGCAATTAATTACTGTAATAAAGCTAAGAGTTCTGCAGAAATATTAGATATTGGTTCAGGAGGAGGTGTTTTATTAAAAAAATTATGTAAGCACGGCTACAAAAAACTTTATGGAATAGACCCTTATTTAGAGAAAGATAAGATTGAGGATGGGGTTGTTTTAAGAAAAAAGAAAGTAAGCGATTTGGTTAAAGAAAAAAGAAAATACGATATAGTCATATTGAGTCATGTTCTTGAGCATCTTCAAAACCCGTATAAAAATTTATCTATTATTATAAATAATATAAGAAAGGGCGGAAAACTAATTATTAGAGTACCAATTAGCTCTTCTAAAGCTTTTGAAAAATTTCATAAAAACTGGTTTCAAATAGATGCTCCCAGGCATCTTTTTGTCCCTTCATTAAAAGGTGTTTATATCATGGCTAATAACTTAAACCTTAGTTGTGATTATTTTTTCTTTGACTCAACCCAAGCACAGTTCAAGGTTAGCCACAATTATATTAAAGGAATACCGCTTATAAAACAAATTAACACCCCATTATGGAAACGAATAAGTATAAAACTCCTTTTTTATTCACTAAAAGCTAGAAGACTAAACAAGAAGTCCCAAGGAGATCAAGCCACTTTTGTTTTTTCTCAAAAACACATGTAATTCAACCCTTAAATTTAATAACCCTCTAAATAACATTTCATAAATTTTATGGTTTTAAATAAATGAACACAAAATTATATATAATACTTGTCAATTATAATGGGCATCTAGACACAATAGAGTGTTTAGAGTCTATTATGAAACAAAACGGCTCAAATTTTCAAGTAATAGTGGTTGATAATAGTAAAACAGAGTGTTATTTAACACAAATTTCTAAGTGGTCAAACGGTCAATATAACGATAAGATAAACACTCAATTCCCAGAGATTATTTATCCGCTATCAACAAAGCCAATACCTTCAGTAATTGTCAATGAAAAAGGTTTTTTGAACAAAGACCTGACGGACAAACTAATTTTAGTTAAAGCACTCCAAAACAAAGGGTTTGCTGCGGCAAATAATATTGCATTAAAATATATTCAGAGGTTTGGAAAAAATGAAGATTTAATTTGGTTCTTGAATAACGATACTATAATATCAAAAGCCACAATGCAAGATGTGGTTTTTAAATTTAATGCATTTAAGGGCGACAAGCACAAAACCCTGTTTGGAACACCATTGCTCGAGTATTACGATCCAAAACAAATTCAGGCTGTAGGAGGGCATTATAATAGATTTTTTGGATCTACATCTCACTTAGGAGAAGGTCTTAAATACCATAATGGGATTAACACAAGTCAGTTTAATGTAGACTATCCGATAGGCGCATCTATGATGGTTACCAATTCATTTATAAAAACTGTGGGCCTGTTAAATGAAGATTATTTTTTATTCTATGAGGAATTAGACTGGGCAACAAGGCTAAGAAAAAAAAATGGACGCGTTAAAATATTAAATGTTTTTGGAGTACTTCACAAGCAAGGAAAAACCACAAATGCAAAAAACAAGGGAAGCAATTCAAAAAGTGAATTCATAGACCTTTTGCTAGTGAAGAATAGAATCTCATTTACAAAAAACTATTACAAAAAACACATAGGTGTTGTAATTTTTTCAATATTGACAACAACTATTTTAAAAAGAATAATTAAGGGAAATATTAAAAGAGCAATTAAAATTTTTAATTTAGTGATGAAAGAAATATTTCTAAAACACAAAAAACGTGAAAAGAACAGCCTTTAAGCTAAGCCACCTGTTTATACTGTTTTTGCTTTTTTTGCCTTTTACGAAAGCGTTAACATTAGACATAGGGTTTCCTCTAAAAATATCAGAATTAGTTTTAGGGGCCTTAATCCTTGTTTTTTTCGTCAAGCTAACCCTTTCATATAAAATAAGCTCCACATCAGTTATAAATGTTGTTTTAGTTATTTTTTTATTCTGGACCACGATATCTTTTTTTATTAATAGTTTATGGAAATATGAATATGATTTGAAGGAAGTGCCCTTTAGGATTAATCCTTTTTTTGATAACTTATTGAAGTTAATTTACATATATCTGTCAGCGATTGCGTTTTTTGTTTCAAGTTTCTTTCTTAAAAACACCAAGCAACTACAGTTTTGGCTAAAAGGGGCAATTGTTGTAAGTGTATATTCGTGGTATTTATTTCTTTCTTCGGGACTTAATCTCCCTTATATTAAATTATTTGGAATGGATGAAAATCCGCAAAATCTATTTGGTTTTATTAGGTGTGGAACATTTAGCGAGGGTAATTTTTTCGGATTATACCTCCTATTATCAATAGCCATTTCATTTTATATTAAACACAAGAAAACAGCTGTTTTCTTAATTATAACTACAATCACAACATTCTCAACAGTAGCTTTAGTTTCTTTATCGGTGTTTTTGCTTTATGTCTTTAGGAAAACATTTTTCAACAAAAAGATTTTTACATATTCATTGATATTGTCTCCATTAATTGTGTTGGCTTTTATAATGGCAATAAAATCGCCCTATTTTCAAAATCATATTTATAATAAGCTTACCCAGCCCTCAAATGAACTTTCTTCAAACAACATTTCAAAAGTCGACAGAACCTTAACTGCTAGAATAGCTTTTAAACAAGGACTTAATAACCCTTTTTTTGGAGTGGGCCCCTATAATTACGGATTGCATTATGACCAATACAACGATTTTGACACTTATATTAAAAACAACAGTTCATGGTCCGAGGCTTTTTTTAGACGTATAAAAATAAGGGCAATACCTAACAATGTATATTTAGAAATATGGGCTGAATATGGAATTGTTGGTTTTTCCATTTTTATGTCTTTTCTTTTTCTTTTATTTAAAAAAACGTGTCAATCCAAAAACCGTTTTATCATTGGTGGAATTATAGCTCTCTTAATTTCACTTAATGCTTGCCCTTCCTTTGTTATGCAATTTATTTGGGTGTTTTTTGCAATACCAATTGCTATTAATAATAATAAAGAATTGGAATGATGCGTTTTTCAAAGAAAATCACTAAAGTTTTTATTAACTCACTAGCCTTGTTGCCAATTTTATCTTTAAAAATGGTTAGTGTAAGCATACTGTTTTTTGTTGTAGGATCTATTCTGGGGGTTGATAAAACAAGAATGGAAAAAATTAAAAAGAACATTAAACTAGCAGTATTGTTTTCGATCCCCTTCTTTATGTATATTATATCCCTATTGTGGACTGACAATTTTTATCTAGGGCTCAAGAGTGTTGAAAAAACACTGTCTTTTTTCATAATTCCTGCATGTGTTTTTATTTTAAGACCTTTTAAATCCCAAAATTCAGTCAATTTTTTTTACAAAATGTATATTATAGCTAGTTTTAGCTTAGCAGTTTTAACCATTCTTTTTTTACTTTTTAATTTAGATGAGATTGTTGAGGCAAGCCAACAAAACAACTATATTTTGAGCATTAGGATCAGACAAGCAATTGAAGAAGTTCCGTTTATTGGCGAGCATGCGATCTATTTTTCTTTAATTATATCGACGGCTTTACTGTTATTATTTTATAACAGGTATAAAAGCAAAAGTATAAACATAGTATTCGCCCTTATTTTTATTTTATCCCTTGTTATAGCAAGTACAAGAGGCATATTGTTGGGAGCATTAATAGTTGCGGTTTTATTGATTTTTCAAAGCAATAAAACCAAAACCAAAAAGCAGATTATTTTGATGATATTTTCTACAGCCCTATTAGGAATATATTTTATTTCTCCCCTAAAAGTTAGGGTGAACGAAATAATTACAACCAAAAATATTTATCCGGAAGGCAACCGCTATAATTCATTTAATATTCGAATGGCAATATATGATTGTGCATTAAACACAATAATCACGACTCCACTTTTTGGTTTTGGCCCAGCGGATGTTCAAAAGAAACTGGATAATTGTTATAAGAAACATAAAACATTAGGGTTTAAAAATAAGCACTACAACTCCCACAATCAGTATTTTGATTATATTCTTTCTTTCGGCTTTATTGGCTTTATACCATTATTATATTGGCTAGCTTTTTTTTTAAGAATTTCTATTAAGGCAAAAAACAATCAATACTTTAATTTCTTAATCTTATTATACGTTTCATTTATGTTTGAAAATATTTTAATAAGAAACACGGGGATCATTTTGTTTGTAACATTCAACAGTTTGCTTGCATACTCCTCGCTGTTCAAAAAAGAGCTAAACATGCAATAAAAAAATAATGGTAGTTATAAACGCAAGATTCTTAACCCAAAAAATGACAGGTGTTCAGCGCTATGCGTTTGAAATTTGCAACCGACTACCCTCAAGAATAGGAAAACATAAAATTATTTTTGTTGCACCCAAAACAAAAATAATTAACAAATTAGACAAAGATGTAGAAATTCTTTTTATTGGAAAATTTCAAGGACAATTATGGGAACAGATTAGTTTGCCAGCGTTTTTAAGGAAGAAAAAAAGCCCAATACTGATTAATTTTGTAGGGGTAGCCCCTATATTTTATAAAAATAAAATAATGTTTTTATACGATTTAGCATTTAAACACCATCCAGAATGGTTTTCGTACTCATTTCAAAAATTGTATAATTTGCTTATTCCAACGAGTATAAAAAATTCAATAAAAATAATTACCGACAGCAATTATGTAAAACAAGATATAGTTAGCACATATGGCGTTTCGGACACTAAAATTGAAGTTGTTTATGCGGCTCCATCTGAAAAATTTAAAAATAAAAACCTACATAAAGAGAAAATTATTTTAACAGTTTCATCAATTGATCCCAGAAAAAACTTAGAACGGGCAATTAAAGCATTTAACGGATTAGATTCTGAATACAAACTGGTTATTGTTGGTCAGAAAAACAAGACTTTTTCAAAAGTAGGATTTAACAGCACAGATTTAAGTAAAAATGTTATTTTTACAGGATATCTATCAGATGAAAAGCTAATAGACTTATACAACAGGTCAGAGCTGTTTATTTATGCTTCTTTATTTGAAGGGTTTGGTATACCTCCGCTAGAAGCACAAGCTTGTGGCTGTGCATGTATTATATCTAATGCCACTTCTTTACCAGAAGTTTATAAAACCTCAGTAGAATATTTTGACCCAAACTCAATTGATAGCATTACAACGAAACTTAAAGAGGTTTTAAATAATAAAAATAGAATAAGAGAATTACAGGAAAAGAGCGCTATTAATTTCAAACGGTTCAAATGGGATAAGTCGACAAATAAATTGATTTCTATAATTGAAAAAACAACATGAAAAAAGCATTAATATACGATTGGTATACTTTTTTTGGTGGAGCAGAGAGATGCAATGAAAGCTTTACAAATATTTGGCCTGAACTAGACCATTTTGCATTAGTCGACTTCCTTGATAACAACGAAAGAAAAACCATTCTCAAGGGTAAATCCGTGTTTACCTCATTTATTCAAAAACTTCCTTTTGCAAAAACACACTACAGGATTTATTTGCCCTTATTTCCATTTGCAATAGAGCAATTCGACTTAGCAGAATATGACTTGATTTTGTCATGTTCTTCTTGTATAAGCAAGGCGGTTATAACAAATCATCAACAACTTCACATTTCATATGTGCTATCCCCAGTTAGATATGCATGGGACTTATACCACCAATATCTCAGAGAATCTAACTTAAATAAGGGGTTTAGGGGGCTTATTGCAAAATGGGTTTTGCACTATCTAAGAAACTGGGACATAAATACTGCAAACCGTCCAGACCACTACATTACTCTTTCCAAATATGTAGCTGGAAGGATAAAAAAATTATATGGAAAAGAAAGCATAGTCATTTATCCCCCTGTAGATGTAGATTCATTTACAGTTTCACACGAAACTTCGGATTATTTTATCACATCATCAAGGATGGTGCCCTATAAAAAAATTGATATGATCGTCGAAGCTTTTTCAAGGTCAAACCATAAGCTAATTGTAATAGGAGACGGGCCTGACATGAAAAAAGTCAAATCAAAATCTTCAGACAATATAAGTATATTGGGGTATATCGAAAAAAAAAAAATGATTTCACTAACTCAAAAAGCAAAAGCATTTATCTTTGCAGCCGACGAAGATTTTGGTATAGCCCCAGTTGAAGCACAAGCCTGCGGCGTTCCAGTAATTGCTTTTGGAAAAGGAGGGGTTTTGGAAACCGTGTTAGGGAAGTTTACGAATCAAAAAATATCGCTCAACGACACAGGAGTTTTTTACGAAAAGCAAACTCCAGAATCGTTACTTCATGCAGTTTCATTTTTCTTAAAAAATGAAAAAAAATTTAACAAAAAAGTGATTAGGAAACACGCAGAGTTTTTTAGCACAAAAAGATTTGAAACAGAAATAAAACAAACAGTAGAAAGACTTTATAATAATTGGAAAAACCCCTCATGAAAAAAGCTTTAATTACAGGAATTACAGGTCAAGACGCGGCTTATTTAGCAGAATTATTATTGGATAAAGGTTATAAAGTATTTGGCACATACAGAAGAACAAGCTCAACAAATTTTTGGAGAATAGAAGAGCTAGGAATTAATAACCACCCCAACCTAAACCTTTTAGAATATGACTTAATTGACTTGTCAAGTGCTTACAGAATCATTTTAGAGATTAAACCTGACGAGGTATACAACTTGGCAGCTCAAAGTTTTGTGGGAGTTTCATTTACTCAGCCAATAGCGACAGCACAGATCACAGGTGTTGGTGCACTAAATCTACTTGAAGCAATTCGAATTATTAATCCTAAAATTAAGTTTTATCAAGCATCTACATCTGAAATGTTTGGAAAGGTTCATGAAGTTCCTCAGTCAGAAACCACCCCATTTCACCCTAGAAGCCCATATGGAGTAGCAAAAGTTTTTGCACATTGGGCAACAGTAAACTACAGAGAATCATACAACATATTTGCCACAAGTGGAATTTTGTTCAATCATGAATCACCGCTACGAGGAAAGGAATTTGTTACTAGAAAAATTTCAGATACTGTCGCAAAAATCCACTTAAAGAAAGCCCAACTGTTGGAATTAGGAAATTTAGACGCTAAGAGAGATTGGGGTTACGCAAAGGAATATGTAAAAGGAATGTATAAAATGCTACAAGCAGACATCCCATCAACATATGTTCTTGCAACAAATCAAACACATACTGTTCGTAAGTTTGTTGAGCTTGCTTTCAGAGTTATTAAAAAAGAGATTCAATGGAAAGGGGTCAATGAAAATGAGATTGGTGTTGACGCAAAAACAGGAGACATACTAGTTAAGGTAAACCCACATTTTTACAGACCTGCTGAGGTAGAAATTTTATTAGGAGATGCTTCAAAATCTGAAAAAAACCTAAGATGGAAGCCCAAAACAACATTGGAAGAACTATGCAAGATGATGGTGCAAAGAGACATCGAAAGAAATCAATTAGGAGAAACATTTTAGCATGAGGGTTTTAATAACAGGAATCAACGGGTTTACGGGAGTTTATTTAGAAAAGTTGCTCCGATCCTATGACTTTCAAGTTTTTGGAACCACAATTGACGAGCCACTCAAGGACACTCATTTAAAATGTGATATAACAAATATTGACGATGTACAGGAGGTATTAAATGAGATTAGACCCGATTATATCATTCACCTTGCGGCCATATCCTTTGTCGCTTCAGACCCAATGAAAACATATAAAGTAAACGTTTTCGGAACTCTTAACATACTGGATTCGCTTGTAAAATTAAAACTGGGGCCTAAGAAAATCATATTGGCTAGCAGTGCTGCAGTTTATGGAAATCAGCAAGGCAGCTTATCTGAGAGCAACTTCCCAATACCGATAAATCATTATGGAAATTCAAAATTAGTCATGGAAAATATGGCAAAAAATTATTTTGAGAAGCTTAATATATTGATAGTTCGTCCTTTCAATTATACAGGGGTCGGACAAGAAAACCACTTCTTAATTCCTAAAATAATAAGCCATTATGCCTCCAGAAAAAAAACAATCGAACTTGGAAACATTGAGGTTTTTAGAGAATATAACGACATCAATGATATTGCAAGAGCTTATTACAAGTTGTTAATTGAAGATTTTCACTCCCAAACACTAAACTTATGTTCAGGACGATCCTACAGCATCTCACAAATTTTAGACATTTTAAATAAAAAAGTGAACTATAATATTAAAGTCACTGTAAATCCAAAATTTGTCAGAAAAAACGAGATTAGTGATCTCAAAGGAGATCCATCAAAGTTATACCATTGGTTAGGCAATGATCATTTCCAAATGACTATTGAAGAAACCTTATCAAAAATGTTAAATATACCATGAACATCACCATCATCGGAACCGGATACGTAGGCTTAGCCTCGGGCGTTAGTTTTGCTGAGGTGGGGCATCGGGTGGTGTGTGTAGATAACGACCGAGAAAAAGTAGCAAAGATGCAACAAGGGCAGGCCCCTATGTACGAACCCCAACTCGACAGCTATTTTACCCGCAACATTAAAGCCAATCGCTTGCGGTTTACTACCTCTTTAGAAGAAGGCATACAACATGCAGAAGTTATTTTCTTGGCGCTACCCACCCCCGAAGACGCAGACGGATCGGCCGACATGAGCTATGTGATGTCGGTAGCGGGAGAAATCGGAAAACAACTCACACGCTACACGGTCATTGTAAACAAAAGCACTGTACCTGTAGGCACAGCAGAAAAAGTCCGCGCGCTTATTGCGCAACACACAAGCGCGGCTTTTGATGTCGTTTCCAATCCAGAGTTTTTGCGGGAAGGATTTGCGATACACGATTTTATGCATCCCGAGCGGGTGGTTATAGGCACGTCTAGCGAGCAAGCTGCGGGGATAATGAAAAAATTATACGAGCCGTTTGTTAACACCGAAGAGGCCATTTTACTCATGGACGAAAAGTCCTCGGAGCTAACCAAATATGCCGCCAATGCATTTTTGGCGACCAAAATCACCTTTATGAACGAAATCGCTAATTTTTGCGATCGTGTGGGTGCCAATGTCGATGCGGTTCGACAAGGAGTCGGATCAGACTCCCGAATTGGAAGCCGATTTCTGTTTCCTGGAATCGGGTTTGGAGGTTCGTGTTTTCCCAAAGACATCAAAGCCCTCAAAAAATCAGGACAAGAAGCCAACCTTCAGTTTTCGATTTTAGAATCGGTCATTGATGTAAACGAGCAACAAAAAACGGTGTTGTTTCCCAAAATCAAAGCCTATTTCAACAACCAACTTGCAGGCAAAAAAATAGCCGTTTGGGGATTGGCATTCAAGCCCGATACCGACGACATTCGAAAGGCCCCGGCACTTGAAATGATTCACAAACTCCTATCCGAAAAAGCGGTTGTCACAGCCTTTGACCCCGAAGCCATGCCCAATGTGAAAAAAGAGTTGGGTAACAGCATTGCTTACGCAGCAACCAAGGAAGACGCCCTCAAAGATGCCGACGCATTGTTGATTTGCACCGAGTGGGAGGAATTCAAAACGGCCGACACGGCTATTTTTAAAAGCCGCATGCACACCCCCGTTATTTTTGACGGCAGAAACATTTTCAACCCAAAAACAATGAAAAAAAACAAAACTAACTATTTTTCGGTGGGAAGACCCTAATCAATTTTATACACCTTTTAATAAGAATAATTGCTTTACACAATAAATTGGCTTGATTTTTGTTTCTATAGTAGAAACCAAAAACAGTTGCTTTTTAAAAGCAATACCAATTAACTAAATGATAGGAAAACAACCCAATTACTGTTGTTCAAACAGTGTATGTTTTAGTCGTAACATTTCAGAAGATGTGAACCCCCAACACACTAAGCAGCTATGACCTACAACCCTTCCAAGCAAATGCGCATTATAAAATCGATACCCAGGCTGTTTGACATCCTCATTTTAGTTATTGCAGCATATCTATTCGCAGTTTCTATAGATTTTCCAAAAATGTTTATCATCTATGCAATTTTGTTATGGAAGCTAATCGCCTATTTCTCCAACATCTACTTTTGGGTAAGTTACATGCGATTGGTGGTAATTTTTTTCCGTTTGGGAGTCCATTTTTTGTCTTTTTTAGGGGGCTTGTTTGCGTACATAGGCATTTTTAAAATGCCAGACCTCAGTCGGGAGCAACTGCTACATTATTTCCTGTTCAGTGCTCTAGTTATTTTTATTATCCATTTGCTTTGGTTTTTGATTATTGTTCGATACAACAGACTCATCAATCGTCGACCGTTATCCACCCTACTTATCGGAAACACCCCCCAAATATTCGAACTAAAAGCGGTACTAGCTAATAGAACCGACTTTGGGTTTCGTGTTGATCACCACCTAAAAATCAAGACTATGAAATCGGTGATTGCTCAAATCGACCCAAAGCGTACCCGAGTGATTTTTTGTTCCCTCAAAGAATTTTCAGAGCAAGAAGTTGTGGTCTTACAAAAGTTTACTCATAATCATTTTATTGACCTAAAGTTTTTGGCAGACTTGGACATTGTTTTCAATCATGCAACGATTCAAGAATACATCGATTATTTGCCTATAATTTCGATTCGCGAAACGCCTTTAGAAAGAGAATCCAATCGGTATGTCAAACGGATGCTCGACATTTTGGTGTCTTTGCTTGTTATTTTATTTGTCTTGTCTTGGCTTTACCCCATTTTATGGATATTGATTCGCGTCACTTCAAAAGGCCCTGCAATTTTTTCTCAAAAACGAAACGGACTCAACAATCAAGTCTTTCATTGCTTCAAGTTCCGATCCATGCGACATAACAACAGCACTTCTCAGGCAACTCAGGAAGATGATCGCATTACCCCTATTGGTAAATTTATCCGAAAAAAGAGCATCGATGAGCTTCCTCAGTTTTTCAATGTATTGTTGGGCGACATGTCTGTCGTTGGTCCGCGTCCGCACATGGAGGCACACAACCAAAAATTTGCAGAAAAAACAGGCACATTCGCTTTCCGTCACATGGTCAAGCCGGGTATTACAGGGCTTGCACAAACCAAAGGATACCGAGGAGAGATCAAATCAGACGAAGACATTGTGAATCGTGTCAAATACGATATTTTTTACATCAAAAACTGGTCGTTCCTTTTGGATGTAAAGATTATTTTTCAGACAGTATGGTTAATGGTTTTTGGGGACAAAAAAGCCTACTAAAAGAATTGGTAAAAACACATTCAAAAGCCGTTGCTCTTCTTATCTTTGCGGTTCAAAACAAATAGCATGAATATTTTAGTCATTGGAAGCGGCGGACGTGAACATACCTTTTGTTGGAAACTCGCCCAAAGCCCGTTGTGTAAAAACCTATATGCAGCTCCAGGAAATGCAGGAACAGCAGCCATTGCAAACAACCTTGCCATCTCGGTAACGGATTTTCCAGCACTCAAAAAAGCAGTTTTAGACCACCAAATCACTATGGTCGTAGTGGGACCAGAAGATCCCTTAGTCAATGGCATTCACGACTTTTTTCGCAACGACCCACAACTCCAGCAGGTGCCTGTTATTGGGCCTCAACAAAAAGCGGCGCAATTGGAAGGCAGTAAAGAGGTTGCCAAAGAATTCATGAAGCGTCATAACATTCCTACGGCGGCTTACGAAAGTTTTACCAAAGAAACGGTTGAGCAAGGAGTAGCCTATCTTTCTCAAATTCCTGCGCCTTACGTTCTCAAAGCAGACGGATTGGCAGCCGGAAAAGGGGTGTTGATTCTCAATGACCTTGAAGAAGCTCAAATCGAATTGCGGGCCATGTTGGTCGATGAAAAATTCGGAGCGGCTAGCAACAAGGTAGTTATTGAAGAGTTTTTGGATGGAATTGAGTTGTCTTGTTTTGTGTTGACTGATGGGAAAAACGCTCTCACACTTCCCATGGCAAAAGATTACAAACGCATTGGAGAAGGCGACACAGGGCTCAACACTGGAGGAATGGGAGCCATTTCACCCGTGCCTTTTGTTGATGAGATTTTTATTCAAAAAATCGATGAACGTATTGTAAAACCTACCATTGAAGGGCTTCAAAAAGACAACACTCCTTTTCACGGATTTGTTTTTATTGGTTTAATCAAAGTCGGAGACGATCCGTTTGTAATAGAATATAACGTACGAATGGGCGATCCCGAAACGGAAGTAGTCATTCCAAGAGTAAAGAACGATTTGGCGGCCTTATTTCAAGCTGTAGCCGATCAAACCCTAGACCAGGTTTCGTTAGAAATTGACCCCCGATCGGCGACCACAGTCGTGGCAGTTTCGGGAGGATACCCTCAAGCCTACGCAAAAGGAAAAACCATTACTGGAATAAACAAGGTAAAAGATTCTATTGTTTTTCATGCAGGAACTACTACCAAAAACAACGAAGTAGTCACCAACGGAGGACGTGTTTTAGCGGTAACCTCTTTTGGAAACAACTTTAAAGAAGCATTGAGTACGTCCTATCAAAGTTTGCAGCAAATTTCGTTTGATGGAAAATACTATCGAAAAGACTTAGGATTCGATTTATAAAAACGAATGCGCAGAAGGATCTTTGTCTTCTTCGTTTGCGTCGTTGAATTTTTTCAACTGCAAGATCCAGTACATCATAGCTGCGCTTCCAACCAATACAAACAACCAATTGACAATATTGGCAAGCGTCCAACTTTCCATTTCAAGAGCGCGAAGCATATCGAGCGGAGCGAACAATACGTTGACAAACAAATTTTCAATAAACTGAAATAGATCTTTCATTACAGAAACAGTATTATATTTACAGCACAAAAGTACAAAAACCCAAGATGATAACAAGTTTTTTTAACAAATCAAATCCTATACAAGGAATCCTGTTGTCCGGACTTCTGATTGGACTTGTTTTGCATCAATTTTGGGAAGTATGGAACTTCATATATTTTGTACACATGGGAATGGTATTGACCATCCTTTTTCAGCATCACCGCATTGCGGGGGTATTTCCTTTTGCTCATCAAAACACATATATAGAGGCATTTGCCACCTTGTTCATGATTTGCCACCCTGAAGTCATTGCTTCGACAACAACAATAGCGGCTTATCTTTTTGTATTGTTTGCCTTTCGACAGTTTCTAACGATACCCTTTGTAGAAAACCCGCTTCGAAACATCTTCAATAGCGGCTTAAGCTTGGGCATTGCCGTAATGATATTTGCACCTTCTTTGTGGGGGGTTCCTCTCTTTTTGGCGGCCTTGTTTTTGTTTGAAATTCGTTCGTTGCGGATATGGATATTGGCAGTCATTGTTTTGCTTATACCTTTGATTTTGTACAATGCCATCGCTTTTTTGCTCAACCAACCCTTTCTTTTTTCCTCCCCACGTTTTTGGAATCAAATCGCATTTGCTTTCGACACAATTTCGTGGAATAAAATCTTGTTGTTTGTTATGGTGTTTTTGGCGGCCATGCGGTATTTTTTATTTGGAATGACGCAAAACAATACCGAAAAAAGCACCCGAGTGATTATGATAGTGACTTGTGTTATTTTTGGGCTCACTGATGTTTTTTACAGCGGTCAGCAAAACAATCCTCTTTTGTTTTTCGCCTTTCCTTTTTCTGTTGTTATGACATTTACACTAACCACCCTTCCAAAAAATTGGCAAAAAAACCTCTTTTTCTTTGGCGCCTGGGCGATTGCTTTTCTGCAATGGTTCTTCTCCTAAAAACAGCCTTTCAATTTCCTACGATTGGTTATCTTTGTCCAAAATCATCAGTATGTTCAGTTCGTTTGCTTTTGCAATTTTTCAAAAATCCATTGTTCAATACCACGTTTTAGACACGGTTGATCAACCCTTTTCCAATCCCTACGATAAAGATGCTGTAGAGCACTTGTTGTACCGAAAAAACTGGATTGACACGGTTCAGTGGCATTACGAAGACATCATTCGAGATCCGCATATCAACCCGGTGGGTGCATTGGAATTGAAACGGAAAATCGATGCTTCCAATCAAGACCGAACCGATATGGTAGAGTATATAGACAGTTATTTTTTAGAGCGCTACAAATCCGTTGCTGTTTTGCCCAACGCTACGATCAACTCTGAAAGTCCCGCATGGGCATTGGATCGCTTGTCGATTTTGGCACTCAAAATATACCACATGCAAGAAGAGGCCACGCGTTCTTCGGCTTCAGCCGAGCATCGCCAACAATGTCAGGCCAAGCTCGATGTTTTGTTGGAACAAAAAAAGGACCTTTCTACGGCAATCGATCAATTGCTGAACGATATTGAGGTGGGAAATAAGTATATGAAAGTATACAAGCAAATGAAAATGTACAACGACACAGAACTCAATCCGGTTCTTTATCAACCCAAGGCATAATATGAAGCGTCCACCGCACGTTCTCGTTTTTCGTTTTTCAGCAATGGGAGACGTGGCGATGTTGGTGCCGGTACTGCGCAGACTGTTTCATCAAAACCCAAAAATTCAGGTCACTCTAGTCACGCGTCCGTTCTTTGCGCCGATTTTTAGTGAATTCCCTCATCTACAAATCATTACTCCCGATTTTAAGAACACCCACAAAGGAGTGAGAGGATTGTGGAAGCTATTTATAGCATTAAAAAAATTGCACCCCACGGCCGTTGCCGATCTTCATGCGGTTTTAAGAACGCATTTGTTGCGGTTTTTTTTTCGTTTGCATGGCTATCGAGTCCGGAAAATCAACAAAGGTCGCGCAGCAAAACGCCGATTGACCCGTGCCAAAAACAAAATCTTTGCTCCTTTACAAAGCACTCCCTACCGGTACGCTGAAGTCTTTTCAAAGTTAGGATTTGACATTGATTTGACAGTAAGTGAGCACATCGATCCGCTCCCACTGTCCGAATCAATTTCACAAAGTCTTCCGCCCAAAGACCGTCCGTGGATTGGAATTGCTCCATTTGCGGCGCATCCTGGAAAAGTGTATCCCCTCGATTTGATGCAAAAGGTCATTGCCTATTTGCAACAAGAACATTGCGTTTTTCTTTTTGGAGGCGGGGTTTCTGAAGCACAACAGTGTGAGTTATGGGAAAAAGCCTTTCCAGGAGTAACTAGTACAGCCAATCGTTTTTCTTTGGAAAACGAGTTGGCGATTATTTCCAACCTAAACCTGATGTTGTCTATGGATTCTGCCAATGCGCATTTGGCGACTAATTTCAACATTCCAGTGGTTACGCTTTGGGGACAAACCCATCCTTTTGCTGGATTTGCGCCTTTTGGACAGCCCGCATCTTTTGCTCTTACAG
>Ga0102812_10000923_pt1 | contig 20802 bp, 21 predicted proteins | sample ColrivemetaGS713_FD_79334 | JGI IMG/M metagenome (GOLD analysis project Ga0102812, IMG submission 79334) | Estuarine microbial communities from the Columbia River estuary - Flood tide ETM metaG S.713 | ecosystem: Environmental > Aquatic > Marine > Intertidal zone > Estuary | place: USA...
AATGCTCTGCCGGGGCCGGTTTCTGGTGAAAATATACCATTTCGCTTTTTGCAATTCCCCTGATCTGTAATAGCGTGATGTCAGCGTACATGGAGCAACATACGACGTATGAGAATTCGACCAGAAAAACAGAATGTCGTTCTGCCGGGCCTCCGGTCGAGCCACAGCAGATGACCCGGCCATCTTCGGAACTGCTTGCCGTTTCGCGGCGCTGGATCGAGGCGATCCAAAACCGGCGGAAAAACCAGATTAGCAACCTTATGTCCGATCGCTCCCACCTGCGCTTTGTTGGCACCGGCGATGGCGAACTGTGGGCGGGAGAAGTCGTGCGGGACGGGATTGGAGATTTCTTCGGCGCAATCCCCCCATTTATCAGACACGAGGAAACATTTGCCGAAGCTTTCGAGAATGGTGAAGTCGGCTGGTCATGCTTCACGCACGAGCTTGTCTTTGCCAATCAGCCCGACCGCACATTCCATATGCGGACAACCTTTATCTTTGCGCTCGAAGACGGGGTCTGGAAGATCGTGCACCGCCACGGTTCTCTTCCAACCCCGAATACGGAGTTCGTCGGCACTGAACAAAACGCCATTGCCGATCTTGTCGTTGCCGCGCGGCAGAACTTTTCACTGGATCAGCGAGAAGGTTTTGCCTCGATCATGTTCACCGATATCGTCAATTCTTCACGTCTTGCCTCCATCATGGGCGACCGTCTTTGGTCTTCCGAGATGGCCCGGCACTTTGCGGCACTCCGCAAGAGCATCGAAGACTGTGACGGTCAGTTCGTGAAGTCACTTGGCGACGGGACAATGTCGAGCTTTGCGGAACCGGCCGCGGCGCTGCGTGCTGCGCGCGCGATCCTGCGCGCGACCCGTCAGTCCGACGGACCATCCTACGTTTTGCGCATCGGCATACATACCGGCAGTGTCGTGCAGACCAAAGACGATTTCTTTGGCTCGGTGGTCAACAAGGCCGCCCGCATCGCGGCCATCGCCGCGCCCGGCGAAATCCAGGTTTCTGACGCCACGCGCGAAATGGTCGGCGAAACGCCGGATTACGGGTTTGACAGAACGGCTTCGGTGCAGCTGGACGGGTTTGAAGGCGAGCATGTGATCCACCGGCTGGAATGAGGAACCCGGCACCGCCGCGTACCGGGCGTTCCGAGGTCCGTTTTGTGCCGCGCTTCGGGCCTTGTCTACATTCCCTCGAACGAGCAGAGCGCGTTGACTTCCATCCCCAGAGCTTCGAGGCGTTTTCGTCCGCCCAGTTCGGGCAGGTCGATGATGAAACAGCAAGAGATGATTTCGCCGCCCAGCCGTTCGATCAGCTTGATGCCGGCCTCGGCGGTGCCGCCCGTCGCAAGCAGGTCATCGACCACCAGTATCTTCTCGCCAGCCGCGATTGCATCGTCGTGGATTTCGACGATCGCCTCACCATATTCCAGTTTGTAGTCCTGGCTGATCGTGCGGCCGGGCAGCTTGCCTTTTTTGCGGATGGGCACAAAACCCACGGACAGCTGATGCGCGATTGCGCCACCAAGAATAAAGCCGCGTGCCTCCAGCCCGACCACCTTGTCGATATCTATGCCCGCATAGGGGTGCAGCATCTGGTCTATGGCCATGCGAAATCCGCGCGCATCGGCGAAAAGCGTGGTGACATCGCGGAACATGATGCCCTCATGCGGAAAATCGACGATGGTGCGGATGTAGTCTTTGACCGTTTTCATATGTGTCCTTTCAGGTGTCGCGGCGCAGGATGGCCGTCAGTTTGCCGATCGCAATCATCGTGTTATCGCGGATATGTCGATCACAGAACCCGCCCGGCGACTGCATCCAGTTTTGCCAGCAGGGCAGGGTCGCGTGCGTCAGCAGACGTCAGTATGGCGTATTCCAGTGCGCGGTCGCACCCATGCGGGCAGGGAGCGCGGTCGGTTCCCAACAGGGCAGGCAACTGCCGGACCAGGTTGCGGCCCTTGTCCGCGTTGCCCATCAGGGTGGCGATGATCCGGGTCACGTCGACTTCGCCGTGGTCCGGATGCCAGCTGTCATAGTCGGTGATCATCGCCACCGACGCGTAACACAACTCCGCCTCGCGGGCGAGTTTGGCCTCGGGCATATTGGTCATGCCGATGACATCCGCCCCCCAACTGTTGCGGTACATGTTCGATTCCGCGAGCGTGGAAAACTGTGGCCCTTCCATGGCGAGATACGTGCCGCCCCTGTGGACGGTGATGCCTGCATTGCGCGCCGCTGTTTCGCAGGCGTCGCTCAGTCGCGGACACGTCGGGTGCGCCACCGATACATGCGCCACGCACCCGGTCCCAAAGAAGGATTTCTCGCGCGCGAAGGTGCGGTCGATGAACTGGTCGACAATGACGAAATCGCCCGGTGCCATTTCTTCGCGGAACGACCCGCAGGCAGAGACGGAGATCACGTCCGTGACACCCAGACGCTTCAGCGCGTCGATGTTGGCGCGGTAGGGAACGGTTGAGGGGCTGTGGACATGGCCGCGCCCGTGCCGGGGCAGAAAGGCCATTGCCACGCCGTTCAGGGTGCCGGTCAGGATCGCGTCGGAGGGGGTGCCCCAGGGGCTGTGCACTTCGGTCCATGCCGCATCCTGCAATCCGTCGATGTCATAGATGCCGGAGCCGCCGATCACGGCGATTTTTGTCTGGGTCATGTGGTCCTCGGGCTGGTTCGGGCAGATGGTGGCGGGGAATGGTCCGGAAATCAACAGGGTGCGGTGCGGGTGGCTTCGGCGCGGGCATGCCGTTCGACGATATCGTCGATCTCCGCCTTTGGGCGGGCGACGTTGACGGCAAGCGCGTCTTCGTCGGGTGCTGGCGGCTCCAGTGTCGCAATCTGACTGTCCAGAAGCGTGACCGGCATGAAGTGACCTGTCCGTTGCGACATGCGTTGCGCGATGACGTCCCGGTCTGCGTGCAGGAAAATGAAACGCACGCTGCCGATGTTGGCGCGCAGCAGTTCGCGGTAGCGTCGCTTGAGCGCGGAGCACGCCATGACAACGGTGCCTTCCTGACGGGCTTGTTCTGCCGCGACCGACAACGCCATGAGCCAGGGTTGCCGCATCTCGTCGGTCAGCGGGATGCCCTGTTCCATGGCCCTGCGGTTATCGGGCGGATGGAAGTCGTCGGCCTCGATGTAGCGTGCGCCAAGGCGTGTCGCGAGGGTGCGCCCGACAGATGTTTTTCCGGCACCGCAGACGCCCATGACAATCAGTGCGCAATGTTGACTGTGAGATGCCAAATCGAATTCCCCCGTCCGCTACGGGTAGGTGATTGTGTGATGATTGGTCAATTCGTCATTTAGGCCGCAGCAAAATTTGATCTGTCCGATGTCAAACACGCCCGGTCGGGGGATGATTAAGGCAACGTGTCACGGATGGGGCGGCCATGCAGGCCATGTTGCCATTGCGATCGGCTGGTCTGCGACGTATCAAAATCTGGGTCAGGCAGGGGGAGAAAGACGATGAGAATATCTTTTCTTCATACCGCACAAGCTCATGTCGAGACGTTTGACAGTATTTTTTCTCAGCTGGATCAAAGTATTGAGCTGGTTCACCGCGTTGAGCCTGATCTTCTGAGCCGTGCGCGCAGCGAGGGGCTGGACGCGGTCAGGGACACCGTCCACGCAATTCTTGCCAGTTTGTCAAAATCCGATGCGGTCGTCTGCACCTGCTCGACTTTGGGTCCGTTGGCCGACGAGGTGTCCGCGTCCTTGCGCCACGTCATTCGTGTCGATCGCCCGATGATGGAAAAGGCATGTCAGGATGGCGAAAACATCGTTGTCGCGATTTGTCTCGACAGCACCAGAGACGCGACCCTCGCGCTTCTCATGGGTTGCGCGGCAGATCTCGGCAAGACGATTTCACCAAGAGTGGTTCTGTGCGAAACGGCCTGGAAACACTTCGAGGCTGGCGCAATGGAAGACTACGCCCGCGATATCGCGAACACTGTCAGAGCGGATGTGCTGACCCGGCCCGACACCGACTGCATCGTTCTTGCGCAGGCGTCGATGCGTGTTGCGGAAAGCCTTCTCGGATCAACGGGGATACCTGTCAGATCCTCGCCGATGCTGGCCGCCGAACGCAGTATCGAGGTGGCAATATTCCGCGGGGCTGCGCGGTCTTGATGCGGGTTTGACCCGCGGTTGCCATGTGTCCAGTACCGCGCAAGGGTCTCTTTGCTGCGCAGGCGACTGGACAAAGGGTCGCCCGAACCCGGAGCGATGGCGCGGTTACTTACAGTTCATGACCGGGCCTGACGTTCGGTAAGCGTGACGCATCTGGGACAAACTGCGCGGGGCTGCGTTCGACTTCTCTTGGCGTGGTGCCGACACGTTGGGCGCGCGGGGTTTTCATTCCGGACGAAACGGTCTAGTCAGCGCACGAAATACAGGCGACCCACAACACGTGTGACGCAATTCCCGGATCAGGTCAGGACAGCTTATGGCGCGCACGACGTTTCGCTCCTTTACAAAGAATTTGGACGTGACCGACCTGCGCTGGATGCCGGAAGCGGGGTTCTCGATGGGGCGGTTGCGGATCGAGTTGTTGTCGGGTTTGACCGTGGCGCTGGCGCTGGTGCCCGAAGCGGTGGCGTTTGCCTTTGTCGCAGGCGTGCATCCTCTGGTGGGTCTTTACGCGGCTTTTCTGGTCGGTCTGATCACCGCGCTGATCGGCGGGCGGCCGGGGATGATTTCGGGGGCGACAGGCGCGCTCGCGGTGGTCATGGTCGCGCTGGTGGCGCAGCACGGGGTCGAATACCTGTTTGCCACTGTCGTCCTGATGGGATTGCTGCAGGTTTTTGCAGGCGTCATGCAATGGGGCAAGTTTATCCGGCTGGTGCCGCATCCTGTCATGCTCGGGTTCGTTAACGGCCTCGCGATCGTGATCTTTCTGGCACAAATGAGCCAATTCAAGGTGCCGGGCACCATGGTGGATACCGGCCACGGCTTCGGAGGCGGCGAGTGGCTGTCGGGCCCGCCGCTCTATCTGATGCTGGCGCTGGTGGCGGCGACAATGGCGATCATCTGGGTGATACCCCGGCTGACCAAAGCCATTCCCGCTCCTCTGGCGGGCATCGGTATTGTGGCCGCCGTGGTGATCGGCTTTGGCCTCGATGTGCCGCGCGTCGGCGATCTGGCGTCCATTCAGGGCGGCTTGCCCAGCTTTCACATACCCATGGTGCCGCTGACGTTCGAGACTTTTGAAATCATCCTGCCCTATGCAGTCATACTTGCGGCAATCGGCCTGATCGAAAGCCTGCTGACGCTGAACCTGGTGGGTGATCTGACCAACCAGCGCGGCGGGGCAAGTCAGGAGTGCGTGGCCCAGGGTATTGCCAACACTGTGACCGGATTTTTCGGCGGCATGGGCGGGTGCGCCATGATCGGCCAGTCGATGATCAACGTGAAATCGGGTGGTCGCACACGGGTGGCAGGCATTGCTGCGGCAGTCTTTTTGTTGCTGTTCATTCTGGTTGGATCTTCGGTGATCGAACTTATTCCGCTCGCGGCACTGGTCGGGGTGATGTTCATGGTTGTGATCGGCACCTTTGCGTGGAATTCGCTGACGATCCTGCGCAAGGTTCCCCTCATGGACGCCTTTGTGATCTTGCTGGTCACGGTCGTGACCGTCCTCGAAGACCTTGCCATGGCGGTGGTGGTCGGGGTTATCGTCAGCGCATTGGCCTATGCCTGGAACAACGCGCGGCGCATCCATGCCAAGGTCTACACAACGCCGGAAGGCGCGCGGGTCTATCAGGTGCAGGGGCCGCTGTTTTTCGGATCCAGTGACGGGTTTGCCGAGCTTTTCGATGTCGATGGCGATCCGGCCGAAGTGATCGTCGATTTTGCAGACAGCCGCGTGGTGGATCAATCCGCGCTTCAGGCGATCGAGGCTGTTGCCGGGAAATACGAGGCCGTGGGCAAACGCATTCAGTTGCGCCATCTGAGCCGCGATTGCCACCAGTTGCTGTCCAAGGCGGGGCATCTGATGGTCGACAGCGACGATGACCCGGATTATGCCTTGGCGGTCAACTATCAGGTCCGCACCGGTATTCTGGGCGGGCACTGAGCGGCCTTCAAACGCCTGAACGGGGTGGCGAAATATGCGAGCGACCGTCAATGACCGGGCTTGAGCTTTCCACTTACAGCCTGATTTCGTTTGTCATGACCTGTTTGGTCATCGAACTTACGCCGGGGCCGAACATGGGATATCTGGCCGTGCTGAGCGCCACGTCGGGGCGACGTGCCGGTCTTGCGGCCGTCGCGGGTGTGGCTTTGGGATTGTTGGTCGTGGGAATAGCCGCGGCACTGGGGCTGGCGGCCGTGATCGCGGCGTCGCCCGCCCTTTATCAGATGCTGCGTTGGGCCGGAATTGCCTATTTCCTGTGGCTTGCGTGGGACGCATGGCGCGATGTCGAGATGGAGATACCCGATTTGTCCGATGTCCGCGCCGAAGATACCCGCTATTTCGTGCGGGGTTTTGTGACGAATGTGCTCAACCCCAAAGCCATGGTTTTCTACGTCGCTGTCCTGCCCAGTTTCGTGCATCCCACAGGCGCGATCGCCGCTCAGACTTTGGGGTTGTCGCTGCTGTTTGTTGCCATTGCGACGGCGCTGCATACCGGCATCGTGATGCTGGCTGCGACGACACAGCGTTTTCTTCGGAACGACATGCGCCGCATATTTCTGACCCGCGCCCTGGCGGTCATGCTGGTCGGGATTGCGGCCTGGTTCGCCTTGTCTACGGGCCAGTCACCCGGTCAGTGATCAACCGGGTCAATCATCCGGGCGGATGATTTCGAACACATCGCGCACGACCGTATAGTCGCGATACCCCATGCGGGACAGCGGCTGATAGGTGGTGATGTCGAAGCGACCGTCCACAATGGCGTCATCTCGCATGTGAACGCCGACAACCTCGCCGAACACCACGAAATTCGAGTCACCTTCGATCTTTACAATCTGGGTCATGCGACATTCCAGCGATGCAGGGGCGTTTGCCACGCGGGCGCAATCAATCTCATGGCACTCCGCAGCGATCACGTCAGCCGCTGTAAATTCGTCCACATCCCGCGGAAGCGTTTTGGAGGACGCATTCATTGCATCGCGCATCGCATATTCCACAACATTCACGCAGAATACGCCTGTCTCGCGGATGTTGGCGACGCTGTCCTTGGTGTCGGAGCGATCTGATTTGGAGCCGGTGGACGCGAACATGACCTGCGGCGGCACATAGGCCACACCGTTGAAAAAGGAGTAGGGTGCCAGATTGTTGTGCCCTGCAGCGTCGCGTGTGGAAATCCAGCCGATGGGCCGTGGCGTGATAATGGCATTGAAGGGATTGTGGGGCAGGCCATGGCCATCCTGAGGTCTGTAGAACATTTACGTCGGTCTCCTGATCAATTGCGTGTGCTGTAGTGCCATGCTACGTCCTGCGCCACAAGAAACCCAAATTCGATGGCTTGCCTTTCCGTGTATGAGCTGAGTGTTGAGACTGCGCAGGACTGGCATGAAGCCGAAGCATTGTTTGATCTTTGCTTTGCGCCCGGTCGCGAGGCCTTGTCGTCTTACCGGCTGAGAGACGGAATACCGCCGGTTGCGGGGATGTGTCTGGTTGCACGAGATGCAGAGGGCATACTGGCCGGCGCGATCCGGTATTGGCCTGTCTACATTGGAACCAGCGCGCCTTGCCTGCTTTTGGGGCCCGTCGCGGTCCACCCGACCCGACAGGGCGAAGGGCTGGCCGCACTGCTGATGAAAGAGTCTCTCAGTATCGGGGCGCTGAAAGGGTGGGTTCGGGTCTTGCTGGTGGGAGATGAGCCATACTACGGGCGGTTCGGATTTGTCCGCATCAAGGGGGTCGAGATGCCTCCGCCCACAAATCCAGACCGTATTCTGGGGCAGGCGCTTGTTCCCGGTGCATGGGATGGTGTGACCGGGCGCGTGACGCGGTGGGATGCGGAGCGTTGATAAATTCCTTCGGTGGGCCCATGTCTTGTGTCAAAGCAAAGACAAGGACCCGCAATGAGCACCTACGAGTTGGATCAGGTTACACCGGTTGATGTGGACGCGGCGCTGGACGCGCTGGCAAAGCGCTACGACGGCGCCGGTGGTTTGGGTATTGAAGTGCTCAATCTCGTCGGGGGGCGTGCTGAATCCCTGCTCGACAGGTTGCCGGGCCCGGTGCGTGCGCGGTTGCAGGATGCCACGATGGCAGCATTGGAACAGGCGATGAAAGCCGCACATTCGAGCCGTTCTGTCGTGCCTGACCAGCGCAGCTGGCTCAATCAGGCGGCGGCGGCTGCAATGGGTGCCGTGGGAGGTATGGGCGGCCTGCCGACCGCGCTTGCCGAATTGCCGGTGACGACGACCTTGTTGTTGCGCGTGATCCAGGGGGTTTCCGTCCTGCACGGGTTCGACCCTGCGGCCCGGAATGTACAATTCGACTGTGTGCAGGTTTTCGCCTCAGCAGGCCCGCTTGCGCATGACGACGGAGCAGATCTGGGATTTATTTCAACGCGGCTGGTGCTGACCGGTGCGGCGTTGCAGGGCGTTTTGGTGCGCGTGGCGCCGCGTCTGGCGGTGGTTCTGGGCCAGAAGCTGGCGGTGCAAACGGTGCCCGTTCTGGGCGCTGTTGCGGGTGCCGCGACCAATTATGCGTATTTCAGCTACTATGAAGAAATGGCGCATGTGCATTTCGGATTGCGCAAATTGGCGATTGACGCCGATGTGCCGCTGGATGAATTGGTTGAAGGGCTGCGCAGGCGGGTGGCTCCGCGCCGTATCGTGTAACAAAATACACGCGTTTTGGCTGCTTAAATTAGCGGCACAGCTACATTCGCTTGTTTAGCAAGTGTCAATAATGATACGATACTGTTGTAATCCGGTACTAAATTTCGCCCATCATGACCCACTGAAAGAGACCAGGTAGACCAAAAATGCAGCAAATGACGATCAAGCAGTTGCCTATTACTGTCCCGGGCGGACGGAAAAGCGACGTGCGGACTCAGTTTGCCGCTTTGTGCTATCGGATCAGGGATGACAAGGTTCAAATCCTGTTGATCACGTCGCGCGGTTCGCAACGCTGGATCGTGCCGAAGGGGTGGCCGATGGACGGTATGACGCCAGCGGATTCCGCAGTGCAGGAGGCCTGGGAAGAAGCCGGTGTCAAAGGTCGTTCTGACGGGCGATGCCTAGGTATATACTCCTACAGTAAAGTGGAAGAAGGCGTAGAAACTCTGCCCTGTGTTGCGATGGTCTATGCGGTGGAGGTGACGAGCATTCACAATCAGTACCCTGAATGCGGCCAGCGCAAGCGCAAGTGGGTCTCTCGCAAACGCGCGGCCAAGCTGGTGGATGAGCCGGAGCTGGCGCGTATGCTGATGGATTTTGACCCGCGCGCCATCGTCTGAGTGCTCTTGACGCAGTCGGAGTGCCGCTCCATCTGTTGTTATGGGACAAACGGCCGGTAAGATGACTCGGAAATGATACACTACGCCCTGAAATGCCAAGACGGCCACGCGTTTGAAAGCTGGTTCAAGTCGGCAAGTGCTTTTGATGCCTTGCAGGAGGCGGGGCATCTGACGTGTGCGGTGTGCGGCATATCCGGCGTGACCAAGGCGATCATGGCGCCGAGGATCAGCCACGCGCCCGAGCCGACATCGCAAAAGCCGCTGACGGGAGCGAAAAGCGACACCGAGTTGGCCTTGGCCGAGTTGCGTCGCAAAGTTGAAGAAAACGCTGATTACGTTGGCCCCCGCTTTGCCGAGGAAGCGCGGGCGATGTATCTGGGAACGTCGCCTGAGCGGGCGATTTACGGCGAAGCCAGCGGCGCGGAAGCGCGCGCATTGATCGATGATGGTGTCCCTGTCTCCCCGCTCCCTTTCTTTCCAAATCGAAAAGCGAATTGACGTCATGAAAATAGTAATAACAGGTGCCAGCCGCGGGATCGGGGCAGGTCTCGCAGATGCATACAGAGCGCGGGGAGACCAGGTCATCGGTACGGGGCGCTCGGTGGCTTCCGAAATCGTGCTGGATGTGACCCAACCGTCCAGTCAGACGGCGATGGCAAAGGCGCTTGGCCCGGACCCGGTGGATTTGCTGGTCTGCAATGCCGGCGTTTATCTCGACAAGGGCGAACGTCTGGATGATGGATATGCCGCTGATATCTGGGCGAAATCCTTTGCCACCAATGTGACCGGCGTGTTTTTGTCGATCCAGTCGCTTTTGCCACAGTTGCGCGCGGCGAAAAACGCCCGGATCGCCATCATATCCTCGCAGATGGCGTCATCCGAGCGCGCGCCGGGGGGCAGTTACGTGTACCGCGCGTCAAAGGCCGCTGTTCTGAATCTGGGGCGCAATCTCGCGGCGGATCTGAAACGCGAGGGGATTGCCGTTGGCATCTATCACCCCGGTTGGGTGCAAACCGATATGGGTGGAACGTCCGCCGATATTACGGTTGCCGAAGCTGTTGCAGGTCTGGTCGCCCGGTTTGACGCGCTGACGGTGGAAACCACCGGCTGTTTCGAGACATGGGACGGGCGCGCACACCCCTACTGACCGGGCGCAGACGAGGCGAACGGCGCGCGGGTCGGTATGGCGCACGTCTGAACAGATGACTGCCGGGGCGGACAGTCGCGGCACTTGACGATTTGAGCCCCTGAGACCGTTTGGCGGGCTTGCAGCGCGCGCTGTGCTCAAGTACACCCCGCCGGACTGTGACGGCGGGGAATGAAATGCCTGTTTTGGTAATGAAATTCGGTGGAACTTCGGTGGCCACGCTGGACCGCATACGGCGTGCGGCCAAGCGGGTCGGTGTCGAGGTGGCCAAAGGCTATGATGTGATCGTGATTGTCTCGGCCATGTCCGGCAAGACCAATGAGCTGGTGGGCTGGGTTGGGGAAACCTCGCCGCTCTACGATGCGCGCGAGTATGATGCGGTTGTTTCAAGCGGTGAGAATGTAACAGCGGGCCTCATGGCGCTGACGTTGCAGGAAATGGATGTTCCGGCGCGCAGCTGGCAGGGGTGGCAGGTGCCGGTCAAGACGACCTCTGCGCATTCCGCAGCCAGGATCGAGGAAATCCCGACGGACAACATAATGGGCCGGTTTGCCCAGGGCATGAAAGTGGCCGTTGTTGCGGGTTTTCAGGGGGTCAGCCCCGAAGGACGCATCACCACCCTGGGACGCGGCGGTTCGGACACGACGGCTGTTGCCTTTGCGGCGGCTTTTGATGCGGTGCGGTGTGATATCTATACCGATGTCGACGGAGTCTATACGACGGATCCGCGGATCACATCCAAGGCGCGCAAGCTCGACAAAATCGCGTTTGAAGAGATGCTGGAACTGGCTTCGCTCGGGGCCAAGGTCCTGCAGACCCGCTCGGTCGAGCTGGCGATGAGGTACAAGGTCAAGCTGCGCGTGCTGAGCAGTTTTGAGGATCAATCGGACGATGCGGGAACGCTGGTCTGCGATGAGGAGGAAATCATGGAAAGTAATGTGGTTGCCGGTGTGGCCTTTTCGCGCGATGAGGCCAAAATTACGCTTGTTTCTGTCGCTGATCGGCCGGGAATTGCGGCCAGCATCTTTACCGCTCTCAGCGAAGGTGGAGTGAACGTCGATATGATCGTTCAGAACATCGCCGAAGAGGGGCGCACGGATATGACCTGGTCCTGCCCGACAGATCAGGTGCTGCGGGCGGAAAAAGCAGTACAGGATGCACGCGCCAAAGAGCTGATCAGTTTTCACGACGTGATAGTGGACAAGGATGTTGCCAAGGTCAGTGTTGTCGGCATCGGGATGCGCAGCCACACTGGTGTTGCCGCCAAGATGTTTCAGGTGCTGAGCAAAGAGGGCATCAACATCAAGGTCATCACCACGTCGGAAATCAAGATTTCGGTTTTGATTGACCGTAAATACATGGAACTGGCCGTTCAGGCGCTGCATGACGCGTTCGAGCTGGAAAAAGCATTCTGATTTCGTGTGGCAACGGGCATCACCGTTGCGTTTTTGGGCAGTCGGTTCGGTCCGAAGCAGGCTTGCGGCCTAAAGAACTGCTTTTGTAGCGGTGTCTTGCAGAATTGGATTTCTCTCGTAACGACAATATGATCTATAACATATCGTCCATGCGGATGAACGGACTGCAAAGGGGTGGCGCGCCAGAATGGCTCAAACAACCGAAAGCGAAAGCCGCAAACTGCTCGGTCGGTTGCGTGATGCAATGGCCAGTGATGAGGCAGGCCAGGCACGCCTTGACCGGATAACCCAACTCATTGCGTCCAGCATGGGATGCGAAGTGGGTTCCATCTATCTGTTTCGTGACGAGCAGACCCTGGAGCTGTGTGCCAGCGAAGGGTTGAACAAGGAGGCCGTGCACAAGACCCGCATGAAGCTGGGCGAGGGGCTTGTGGGCCGTGTCGCGCGGCGCAGGCAGGTGGTCAACACGGCCAATGCTCCAAAGGAGCCGGGTTTCCGCTTCATGCCGGAGACAGGCGAGGAGATTTACTCAAGCTTTCTCGGTGTGCCGATTCAACGACTCGGCGATGCGCTGGGTGTCTTGGTGGTGCAGTCGAAATCTGCGCGCGAATTTTCGGCCGACGAGGTCTATGCGCTGGAAGTCGTGGCAATGGTTCTGGCCGAAATGGCGGAGCTCGGGGCGTTCGTCGGCGAAGGTGCTGCGATGTCGGCGCGACATTCGCAGCCGGTGATGTTCAGAGGCACCGTCGGGCAGGAAGGTGCGGCAGAGGGCAACGTCTGGCTGCATGAGCCGCGCGTGGTCGTGACGAACCCGATTGCGGATGATCCGCACCGAGAACTCGAACGCCTGACCGATGCGCTCGACCAGCTGCGCGTCGGCGTGGACAAGATGTTGGAAACTGCCGTCTACGGTGACAAGGACCACAAGGAGGTTCTGGAAGCCTATCGCATGTTCGCCAATTCCAAAGGCTGGATGCGGCGCATGCAGGAAGACATCAGCCGCGGGCTGAGTGCCGAGGCTGCTGTTGAAAAAGAGCAATCGGTGGCGCGTGCGCGCATGGGGCAATCTACGGATAATTACCTGCGTGACCGGCTTACGGATCTGGATGACCTCAGCAACAGATTGTTGCGGATTCTGACCGGTCAGGGCAAGGACACCGGTGCCGAGATGCCGGCCAACCCTATTCTGGTGGCGCGTGATATCGGACCTGCGGAACTGCTGGAATACGGGCGTTCTCTGCGGGGCATCGTGCTGGATGAAGGATCTGTTGGCAGCCACGCGGCCATTGTTGCGCGGGCCCTTGCCATTCCGCTGGTGGTGCATGCGGGGCGCATTACATCCGAGGCGTTGAACGGCGATCATATCATGGTCGATGGCGAACAGGGGATCGTGCACCTGCGCCCGGACGATTCCGTCGTGTCCGCCTTTCGCGACAAGATCGCGATGCTGGCCGCAGCACAGGAACGCTATGCGTCGATCCGTGACAAAAAGGCCGAAACGCTGTGCGGTTCTGTCGTGGCCTTGCACATGAATGCGGGTCTGATGGCCGATCTGCCGTCGCTGCCGTCTTCGGGTGCCGAGGGTGTCGGTCTGTTCCGCACCGAGTTGCAGTTTCTGGTGCGAAATCAGATGCCGAAGCGGTCGGAACTGGTTGCCTTGTATGCGCGGGTTCTGGATGCGGCACAGGGCAAGCGGGTGGTGTTTCGTACGCTGGACATCGGGTCGGACAAGGTGCTGCCCTATATGAAGCCCAACGACGAGCCGAACCCGGCATTGGGATGGCGTGCGATTCGCGTGGGTCTGGACAAGCCGGGGATAATGCGGATGCAGGTGCAGGCGCTGTTGCGAGCAGCAAACGGGCGCCCGCTGACAGTGATGTTCCCCTTTGTGGCACAGTCCGAGGAGTATCGCAGCGCGCGCGTTCTGCTGGACAAGACCGTCGAGGCCGAAAAGCGGGTTGGACATGTGCTGCCGTCTTCTATTGAGGTCGGAGCGATGCTTGAAACGCCCAGCCTTGCGTTTGCGCCGCAGAAATTCTTCGAGGAAGTCGATTTTCTGTCCATTGGCGGCAATGACCTCAAACAATTCTTCTTTGCTGCGGATCGCGAAAACGAACGGGTGCGTCGACGCTATGATACTCTGAACGTCAGCTTTCTGAGCTTTTTGCAAACGATAGTCGAACGCTGCGAGACAACATCGACGCCGCTGTCTTTTTGTGGCGAAGATGCCGGACGCCCGGTTGAGGCACTTTGTCTGGCGGCGATCGGCCTGCGCACATTGTCCATGCGTCCTGCGTCGATCGGGCCGGTCAAAAGCCTGCTGCGCCGCTCGAACCTCGAAGAGGTGCGCAAGATCATCGCGGAAGCAAGTCATCGCGGCGAAATGTCGGTGCGCCCGGCCGTGATGGAATATCTGCGTACGCAAGGCTGACGTCTTGGGCGTGCGTAACCGTCACGTTGACCGAATTCGCGAGATGGCGTCGGGGTCGTGCCGTGCAAGATGGGCTTTTGTCATCCGGTCATTCGCGATTGCGCTCGTTGCCGTGATGCTGCCCGGTCTGGCATGGGCGCATGCCGCCGAACAGGGTTTTGTCCTGTTGATGCCCACAGACATCTATATCGCGGCGGGTGCGGCGACAGTTGCGGCATCCATCGCGTTGGTAGGCCTGGTGCCGGTGCAAACCGTCGTACGGGTGTTCAGGCCTTTCCCGCTGCGCGCGATGCAATGCCCTGAACAGGCCGCCACGGTTGTCAGTTTGTTATCAACGCTGTTGTTTCTGGCCCTCATCTGGCTGGGTTTCAATGGGCCGAACGACCCGCTGGCCAATCTGCTGCCATTGACCATCTGGACCCTGCTTTGGGTCGTGTTTGTGGTGTTGCAGGCGGTTTTTGGCGATCTTTGGCGCTGGCTGAACCCGTGGACAGGGCTCTACCGGGTGGTTTCGGCCTCGCGCACACCGCTGTTTCAATTGCCGCAGGCGGCGCGATCGTGGTTTGCGGTCGTATTGCTGATCCTGCTCAATTTGTTTGCTCTGGCCGATCTGGCTCCGGACGATCCGGAACGGCTGGCCGTTGTCGCGCTTGCGTATTGGGTCATCACGTTTCTGGGCATGTTGCTCTTCGGCGCGCAGGATTGGCTGGCGCGGGTCGAGGTGTTCAGTGTTTTCTTTCGGTTGATGGCGCGTCTGTCGCCATTTCGGTTTGGGGCACGGCCTGCCATTGGATGGCCCGGCTGGCAGGCGCTGGAGAGGCCGCAAACAGACCCCAGCCGCGCTGTCTTCTGCCTTGTGTTGCTGGGTTCGGGGAGTTTTGACGGGCTGCATGAAACGTTCTGGTGGCTGGCGCAGATCGGGATCAACCCGCTGGAATTTCCCGGACGGTCTGCGGTGATATGGCCGTCCACGCTTGGGCTGCTTGCGGGCAACATTGTGCTTGTCGCGATTTTCGCACTGGCCGTGGCCGCGGGCGTGGCGCTGGCCTATGGGCAAGAGCAAAGGGAACGCCTGGGCCCGGCATTCACGGCATTCTCGGTCAGTATTCTACCCATCGCATTGGGTTATCATGTGGCGCATTATCTGCCCTCGTTTCTGGTGCAAATTCAATATGTCGGTGCTGCATTGGGTGATCCGTTCGGGCGCGGTTGGCATCTGTTCGGGTTGGGGCATGGACATGTCACCACCGGATTTCTGAACAACGCGGCGACGGTCCGCGTTCTGTGGCTGACGCAGGCGGGTGCCGTATTGGCCTCGCATGTCATCTCTGTGCTCATGGCCCATCATGTCGCGGTGCATCTGGCCCAGGGGCGATCTGCGGTTCTGCGGTGTCAGGCAGGTCTTGCGGTCCTGATGATCGTTTACACAATTTTCGGGCTTTGGCTGCTGGCATCGCCGCGCGGCGTATGATCATTGTCAAAAAGTTCTAGACTTTGGTTCGGTGTAGAACCAACCTGACAGCATGATTGCATCAGACAATCGCTGCCTCAGGAGTATGACGACATGACCAACATTGGAAAGAAGACTTCGCTTTTGACACGCCGCAGGGCCTTGCAGGGTCTGGGTGCCGGTGTCGGGGCCATGGCAGCCACGGGCGTTCTGCCGGGGCTTTCGCGGTTTGCACATGCGCAAAGCTCTGCACCGATCAAGATCGGCTTTCAGATGCATGCCACGGGGATCGGTGCCGCCTATGGCCGCTGGTATGACCGCACGACCAAAGCGGCGGTTGAACGGATCAATGGCATGGGGGGCATCAATGGACGCCCTGTCGAGATCGTGACCGAAGACGACGGGACAGACCCAAAGCGCGGCGCGGAAGTACTTGAAAAGTTTGCAAACCAGCATGGATGTGACGTGGCCTTCGGGACGCTGTTCAGCCATGTGGTCATCGGTTCCGCCCCGCGCGCGGGCGAACTGAAACTACCATATTTCGTAGTGTCCGAAGGGCATCACGTGGCATCCGGGATGCTCAACCGCTATACACTGCAACCCGGGATCACCGATGTGAAAAGTCAGGTGCAGTCGATGGCGCCGTTTGTGGCTGCCAATCTGGGCAAGAAGGTCACGATGATTTTCCCGGACTTTGCCTTTGGTCATGACCATCGCGATTTCTTTACCGAAGCGGTGACGGCACAGGGTGGTGAGGTAGTTGCGCAGATCGCCATTCCGCCAACCGAAACCTCGTTTACCCGGTATTTCCCTAACATCCCGCGCGATACAGATGTCATCTATCATGTGATGGTCGGGCCTGCCGTGCTGACCTTTGTAAAGGAACTGGGCGAGTTTTTCGGCCCCAGCCGTCCGGAAATCTTTGGTTTTATCGACAGTCTGGAAGCCGTGGCGATCAACAGCCCCGGTCTGGAATTCCTCGAAGGTACCTACTTCTGGGAGGGCAACCCGCGTCATGCGCAGGCGGATCAGAGCAGCCATGACAAAATGTACCGCGCCGCTGTTGGTGTGGACGATCTGGGGGCCTCTGTCTCGGACAGCAAGGATGTCTCGACCTATGCACATATGTTCGGATGCTGGGAGACGCTCAACATCATCAAGGCAGGAATGGAGGCGTCCGGCTACCAGGGTCCGGCTGACCGTTCCAAACTGATCGAGGCGGTCGAGGCAATGTCCGACATGCCGATGAGCGATGATCACCCGCAAGGGCCGAAACGGTTCAACGGCAAGACGCACCAGACGTTTGGTGTGCAGTACATCAGCAAAGTGACCGACGGCAAACTCGTGGTAGCGCATACGGCCTCGATCGACGACGGGCTTTACGAGGATGAGGTCGATTACACCACGCAGTCGTTCTAAGCGACGCTGCGCCGCGTGGAGTTCGGTCCGCACCTGATGCTGGCGTCCCTTGAGGGGGCGGTCACGGCTGCAATTCTGGCCCTGACCGCCATGGGGCTCAGCATCGTTTTTGGCGTCATGCGCGTGGTCAACGTCGCGCATGGCGAGTTCTACATGCTGGGTGCCGTGATCGCCTGGTGGGTTGCGCATTTGTTCGGTGCGCATCCTGCTATCGGTTTTGTTGCTGCTCTTGCCGTCGCGCCTCTTTTGGTGGGGACCCTCGCGGGTCTGGCGGATCGGATCATCCTTCAACGCATCGATTATGACCCGGACCGCACCATCGTTGCCACCATCGGGCTGCTGTATATCATCCAGCAGGGCACGCTGATGACATTCGGACCGGACGCACGCCCGGTCGAGGCACCGTTCAACAGCCGCATTGCATTGCCCTGGGTGGAGTGGGGCGAAAATGGCCTCGCGTTCTTCTATCCCTGGGGGTTGTCCACGACGTCCTACAAACTCTTTGTCATTGCCGCCGCCGTGGTGATCCTGCTGGCCCTCTGGGCGTTCATGACCCGGACAAAAACAGGTCTGTTGATGCGCGCGACCCAGCAGGACCGCGACATGGCGCAAGCCTTTGGCGTGCCTGTGGACAGGGTATACGCCTATGTTTTCGGGCTTGGTGCGGGCCTTGCCGCGATCGGTGCAGTGCTGGTCGTGCCGATCCAGCAGGCGCATTACCTGATGGGGCATGATCCGTTGCTGTTGTCCTTTATCGTGGTGATCATTGGCGGGCTTGGCAGCCTGCCCGGAACGATCATTGCCGCCATCCTGATCGGCATGAGTGATGGCATCATATCGGTCTTTTTCTCTCCGACGCTGGCCAAGATCATTGCGACCTTGCTGGTGGCGATGGTGCTTGTGTTTCGCCCGCAGGGTCTGTTGGGGCGTAGCGCTGCATGAGCCGGGAAACCACCTTGCACCTTTCGGTACTGGCCGGGCTGGCACTGCTTTATGTTGTTCTGCCAACGTATCACGCTGGCAATCTGGCGCGGATCATGGTGTTGGCGATTTATGCCATGGGGTATAATTTCCTGTTCGGATACACAGGGCTTCTCAGCCTTGGGCACGCGCTGTTTTTCGCCGCCGGCATGTACGGTCTTGGGCTTGGGATGACGGGTTTTGGGCTGACGCCGCTACCGGCATTTGTGCTTGGGATTGTCGCGGCGGCGGTCACATCGGCGGTCATAGGCTTTCTGGCGCTGCGCACGGTCGGAGTGGCTTTCATGATCGTGACGCTGATGTTTGCGCAGGCCGGATATCTGGCGATCCTGTATCTGGGAACCTACACTGGCGGCGATGAGGGTTTTGTCATTCAGCAAGCCGAGCGTGTGTTGTTCGGGCTGGATCTGACGGCGGATGGGACACGCTATTTCGCCGCCTGGACGCTTTTTGCCATCAGTTTTCTGATCCTGGCCCGTGCGGTGCAAAGCCCGTTTGGCCGGACCCTGATTGCCATTCGCGAAAACGAGGAGCGCACGCGGATGCTGGGGTATGACACCGGGGCGCACAAGTTGCGTGCGGTTATCCTGTCGGGGACGGTCGCAGGGGCTGCGGGCGCGAGCTATGCGCTGCTTTTCGGCTATGTCGGGGCCAGTTTTGCCACGGTGCAGTATTCAATCTTTCCGCTGCTTTGGGTTCTGCTCGGTGGCGCGGGTACGACCATCGGTCCATTGATCGGGGTGTTTTTCATGTTCTACCTGATCGATATTTCAAGCGGTTACACCTCGGCTTACATGTTGGTGGCGGGGGTTGCACTTGTGTTGCTGACACTGTTTGCGCCGCAAGGTCTGGGCGGCGAGTTGCGCCGCAGGGTGGCACCGTGGCTGCCGTGAGCATACTGGAAACACGGGCGCTGACCAAGGCCTACGCGGGCGTTCTGGCCAACAACTCGATTGATTTCGCGTTGGAGCGGGGCAAGATCACGGCGTTGATCGGTCCCAATGGCGCTGGAAAATCCACCTTTGTCGGCATGATCAGCGGGCGGATTGCGGCGACTTCGGGAGATGTGCTGTTTGAGGGCCAGTCCATTGCGCATCTGCCCGCGCACAAGCGCATTCAGCTGGGCATTGCCTACACCTTTCAGATTACATCGGTTTTTGGCGGGCTGTCGTGCCATGAAAACGTGGCGCTGGCCGCGCGGCGTCTGACGGGGAGTGACCGGGCGGCACTGGAAGTACGGGTGGCCGATGCGCTGGATCGGGTCGGCCTGTCTGACCGGGCAACACAGATCGCCGGCGACCTGAGCTATGGCCATCAAAGGTTGCTTGAAATTGCAATGGGGCTGGTACAGGCGCCCTCGCTGTTCATTCTCGACGAACCTACACAGGGGCTTTCGGAGGCGGAAGTGCAGGCGTTCATGGCGTTGATGCGCAGCCTGGCGGGTGAGACAACAATCCTGCTGATCGAGCACAACATGAGCGTGGTCATGCAGACCGCTGACCGGATCACTGTGCTGAACTATGGAGAGGTGCTGGCCAGCGGTACACCGGATGAAGTGCGTGGCGACCCGCATGTTCAGGCGGCCTATCTGGGGACGGCGGATGCTTGAGGTATCGGGCATTCACGCCGCGTATGGCCGCGTTTCCGTGCTGGTTGATGTGTCGTTTTCTGCGGCTCCGGGACAGATTACCTGCCTGCTGGGGCGCAACGGAGCGGGCAAGACAACCGCGCTGCGCTGTATCATGGGATTGTTGCCGGTGTCCTCAGGCGAAGTGCGGCTGGGCGGCGTGCGCGTCGATACATTGCCCGGGCACGAGATCCCGCGTCGCGGGATCGGGTATGTCCCGCAGGGGCGCAGGCTTTTTGCCGAACTGAGCGTTGCCGAGAATATCGAAGTGGGCCTGATGGCGCGCGGCGAGGGGCGTGCCACACGCGACTGGGTTCTGGATATTTTCCCGCGTCTGCGTGAGCGCCTGAGCCAGCGGGCAGGTACATTGTCTGGTGGAGAACAGCAGATGCTGGCCACTGCACGCGCCTTGTGCCTGCGGCCATCGGTGTTGTTGCTGGACGAGCCGACCGAAGGGCTGCAACCTTCGATGATTGACCAGATCCGCGATGTGATCATCAAGATGAAGGGCGAAGGTGTCGCCGTTGTTTTGGTGGAACAACGGATAGATGCCGTCATGGCACTGGCGGATCAGGCTGTTTTCATCGAAAATGGACGCATGGTTGAAACGCTTGACCGGGCCGCCCTGGTGGCCGCGCCTGACACGTTGAAGCAGTATTTGGGCATCTAGAAAGGATCATGTCATGTCGGAGAAGCTGGTCATTCGCAACATCGGTCTGTTCCTGTCGGGCAAGATGGAAGCACCGATCCTTGAGGCCGACTGTCTGATTGCCGTGGATGGCAAGATCACAGGTTTCGGGCGCGAAACGGACATGGACACCGAAGGGGCGACAACCGTCGTGGATGCGCATGGCGTGACTCTCGCGCCGGGGCTGATCGACAGTCACGTTCAT
>Ga0102812_10000933_pt1 | contig 20713 bp, 15 predicted proteins | sample ColrivemetaGS713_FD_79334 | JGI IMG/M metagenome (GOLD analysis project Ga0102812, IMG submission 79334) | Estuarine microbial communities from the Columbia River estuary - Flood tide ETM metaG S.713 | ecosystem: Environmental > Aquatic > Marine > Intertidal zone > Estuary | place: USA...
CAGTAGAAATTCTTTTTTACAGAATATGGTTACACAAGAGTGTTTAAAAACAACAATGTTTGTTTTATGGAGCACAAATATTTTATTTAATATTTTTAAATTTGTTAGATGAAAAAGCTTATGGTTTTATGTGTTTTGTGGCTAACGGCTTTGCCTGCGTGCACCACTAGCGAAACAATAGAACCAGCTGATCATTCGGGCTTCTACAAGGTAAATGTTGATGTATATAGGAGGTCGTACGTTTTCGATAGTACAGAAAGTAATTCATCGTTTATGTACCAAAACTACATACACAAAGATGAAAATCAATGTTGCGAAGACATAAGCACAAGGTATAATGATTGTCCAGAAGCATACATAGTGCAAAACTTGGAAATTTTTAAATTCGACAATACGTTTTATTTAAGAAATGTAATAACCTATGGTGACAATGGAAACAGAACCACACTTGATTTTCCGTTAAGCGAAAGAAACGACTCGTTGGTTTATGAAATAGGAGTTTCCAAAATAGGAGACGGCACCTTCTATTGCTCTCAAGATTCCCATCCTGGCAGTTTTGATTTGCTCTATTTTGCTGTTGATCTTTCAAACAAAGACATAACAAATGGTAAACTAATTTTTAAGAAAAAAGTACTGGCCGGCAAAACAGGGTTACAATATTTTTACTGCACAGCTTCTGAGTTTAGCGAGTTGGAGTTTGTAAAAACCCCGTAAGCTTAAAAATAGGAGGAGGCACAATTAGAATTAGCTCGTACTTTTGAATACCATGAGAGATCTTTTCTGTTTTGCTGCAATCACCATCTTTTGCATTTCTAATGCACAGATTAAAACCCCAGAAAAAGGGAGTGAATGGATATATAACTACAGTAACGTTAATTCTGGAGGACCATTGGTTGCTAATTACACTAAAGACACTTTTTTAAGTGGTAAAAACGCAATGGTTTTTGAAAAAACCCTGTATGACATTTATGATTACTTTAATGAAGGCAAGATAGACACATTGAAAGGTGTAGGAAACATAATATCAACAGAAGATAGTTTGGTTAGCTATTTGTTTAATGAAAAGTTTGACACACTGTACAATTTTGCAGCTAATATTGGCGATGAATGGATGTACGCTTACAGCTCAAAGGACACCTTAATAGCCTCTGTTTTAGGCAAAGGAACAGATGCTCGATTGGGTTTTTACTTAGAATTAGAGTATACGAGCAAATATTTCCCGTCAAGACGTGATACGGTTTATGAGTATCTGCTTGGCGGTACAAATTATATTATTCCTTGGGATGTAGAAGTATCTCACCTGGATGGACATAGTGGAGGTCCGCTTCGGTGTTTCAGCAACAACAATCTTAACTATGTTTCTAAATGGTGGGAAGAGAGAAATCTGCCGTGTATGTTTTTAAGTAAAAAAATAGGTATTGACGAATTGAATAAAACCAACAGCTTCACGATTTATCCTAATCCAAGTCATGGTTCATTTCAAATAAAAAGCAATGCAAACAGTGTTGTTCAACTTATTCAGGTATTTGATTTAAAAGGACAAATCGTTTTTGAAACACAAGGACTTGGAGCGATTGAAAACCTTAGTCCGCAGCTTTATTTTGTTCGTATTTTTACCGAAAGCGGCACTTTTGAAACACACAAGGTTTTAGTGGAATAGATAAAAGTGTTGTGAGCTCGCAACAAAAAGTGGTTGATTTTGTAATGTGCTTGCTACAAAACTTTATGTTTGTTACAAAAAAACAGAATGGAAGAGTCTTTTGAAGAACACTTTGATAGTCCAAAACCAAGTAGAATTTATCCTCTTGTTTCGGATAGATATAAGGTGGTACTAGTAGATGCAATAGTTTTAATTTTTATAGCAATCGGATTTTCTTATGTTCTTGATAGTATGGGCAATGTTCCTGAATGGGTAAAAATAATGTTTCTTTCTCTGTGTTTTTTATATGAACCCTTATCCATTTCATTTTTTAAAGGCACTGTTGGCCATTGGCTAGGAAATCTTAAAGTAGTAAAGAACCAAGACGAGCACTCTAAAATGCCCGTTTGGCAATCACTTCTTAGAACTGTAGTAAAGTATATTTTAGGTATTTACTCGCTTTTTACTATTAGCACAAAAAACAGGGGAAGAGCTGTTCACGACATGGCTACAGGATCAATTGTGCTTTTTACAGACGAAGAGAAAAGAGTTGTTGAGTAGCTTAGCTACAAACCACTCAAGGTGACAAAGTGCAAGCTTTCACACTTTCTTAACCAATTTATCATAAGGCACTTTTACCATGTATTTGGTTTCCAGAATAAGGTGGCCGAAGTCTTCGGAAACTGTGCCGCGAATAAGGTAAATGCCTTTGCCTCTAAACTTATACTGCTGGTATACCATAGGGAAATGAACGGTGTCGAAAAACCTTCCATCCATATCCATAAATGTGCCGAAGCCCATTTCCATTTCTATTTTGCCTTTGGTTTTGGTGCGTTTGGTGTGCATCAAATAGCCTAATATAGTTAAGCTTTCGTCTACATTTTTTTCAAAATGAGCTGAAACCATTTTGGTTTTCAGCATTTCTTCATCTATTAACTCAAAAGGTGAACAAAGCGGAAAACCCAGGTATTCTATTTCGTCAAACGCATCTTCGTAAGCTATGGGCTCTAATTCGGGTATTTCTACCGCTTTGGTGTTTTGTGTGGTGCTAAAAAGAGAAGGGTGTGCCACGCTTTTTTTTGTGGCAGCTAATAGAAAATGAGCTTTCCACAGCAACCAGTTTTTGCTTTTTCCAGTAAACCGAAATGCGTGAATACGAACAAGAATAATCACCATTTCTAAACTCACCGAAACGCGGTTTACGAAATCTTCAAAATCAACAAAAGGCCCATTTGCCGAACGTTCTTGCAACAATTGTTTAACCACTTTTACCTCCAAGTCTTTAATGTGTTGAAAGCCTAAAAATATTTTTTCACCTTGTATGTGGGTTGTCCAATCACAACGGTTTACGCAGGGAGCTTCTATGGTTGCCCCTTTCAGTCTAGCTTCTTGTATGTATTGCTCGGTCGCATAAAATCCGCCAAAATTATTGATGGTAGCCACCATATATTCCAGTGGGAAATAGGCTTTCAAAAAAAGACTTTGATAACTTTCTACTGCATAACTAGCTGAGTGGCCTTTGGCAAAAGCATAGCTCGCAAAGCTTTCTATTTGTGTCCATACTTCTTTTGCCAGTTTTGGATCGTAGCCTTTGGCTTCACAATTATCGAAAAACCGTTTCTCTACCAACGAAAACTCCGTTCGTTCGCGAAACTTCCAACTCATTCCTCGCCGTAAAATGTCAGATTCTTCCAACGTCAACCCAGCGAAATAGTGAGCCACTTTTAACACATCTTCTTGATACACCATTACGCCATAGGTGTCGTGTAAAATTTCACCTAAAACGGGATGAGTAGCAGCTCGAGCTGCCGGACTTCTGTGCCGTTTTATGTATTCTGTCATCATTCCGCTGTTGCTTACTCCCGGCCGAATAATAGAACTGGCAGCTACTAATCCACGGTAGTCGTCCACCTCCAGCTTTTTCATCAATGCTCGCATAGCTGGGCTTTCTACATAAAAGCAGCCGATTGCATCACCTCTGCGGAGCAAATCTTTTATTTTTTCATCTTTTTTAAAACGGGCTATATCATCTATGTCAAAATCTTCTGCATCGGGTTGGTTTTGTTTGATGACTTGTAACGTGTCTTTTATTTTACCCAAACCTCGTTGGGCGAGAATGTCGTACTTATAAATACCCGCATCTTCGGCTATGTGCATGTCGAAATGTGCCGTTGGGAAACCTTTGGGCGGCATACTAGTCGCCCCAAAATATTGAACAGGTTTTTCAGTAATTACAATACCGCTACTGTGCACACTCAAATGGTTTGGAAAACCGTGAATGTATTGGCTATAAAGCAAACAAAGTTTCGAAATTTGGTCGAGCGATCCAGGATCTCGTGTACGCTGAATATTTACAATTTCATCTGAAGGCAAACCCAGTACTTTACCAATCTCGCGAATTACCGATCGAGCTTGAAACGTAACAAAAGCCCCCATTAGAGCTGTGTTGGGAAACGTATCGAAAATGTATTTGGTGACATCGTTTCTGTCTCGCCAACTGAAATCAATGTCGAAATCAGGAGGAGATTTCCGGCTTGGGTTGATGAATCGTTCGAAGTACAAATCCAACTCGATGGGATCTACATTGGTAATCCGCAATAGGTATGCAATTAAGCTATTGGCACCGCTGCCTCGGCCTACGTAGAAATAGCCTTTGCTACGGGCATATTTTACAATGCTGTGGTTTACCAAAAAGTAGGGAACAAAGTTGCATTGCTCTATTACTGTCAATTCTTTTTCTACCCGCTGTTTTACCTCTTCGGAAACCGAATTGCCAAACCGATAAACCAAGCCTTCTTTCACCAGCTGTTTAAGTAAAGCCAAATCACTATGTTTGGTTTGTGAAAATGTTTTAAGATTTTGGGTTTTCGATTTATCGTTAAAATCGAAATGGATACTGCAACTTTCCAGCAGCAATTCTGCGTTAGCCAATAAATGCAAACTACCATCGAACAACTCTACCAACTGGTTTTTAGTATAAAAACCTTGGTGAATTTCACCTTGTTCTTCAACGGGCAGCTTGCTAAGTAGGGTGTTTTTATCGATAGCCCGCAATAGCCGATGAGCATTAAAATCGCGTTTGTTGCGAAATGTAACGGTGTTTAGTGCCACGCATTTCTCCAACGGCCAGCGGTGTTTGTGTTTGCGGTTGTATTCAAATAATTGGGTGTGGTTTATGCCAATGTATTCGTTGGTTTTTAACCTACGGTTTGGTGCGTTTTTTAGGGGATAGATAATGTAGGCGTTTTTAATGGTTGTGTTTTTGTAGGAACACGCCTCGAGGCGTGTTCCTACGGAATCTGGATTCAACAAATCCGTTAGATAATAATTAATGTTCTGAAAACCTTCGTTGTTTTGGGCAATAGCTACAAAATCTCGCCGATTTCCCGTTCTAAAATCTACACCCAATACCACCCTCAAACCACGGTTTTGTGCTTCCATAGCGAAATACAAACTGCCTGACGTGCTGTTTATGTCTGTCAATGCCAACAGATTAGCCCCGTGGCTTTCGGCTTCGTGCAGCAATTCTTTGGGTGACATAGTGCCGTATTTGAAACTGTAGTATGTGTGGCAGTTGAGGTACATGGTTTTTGTTTTTTGTAGGAACACGCCTCTGAGGCGTGTTCCTACGTCGGTTGTTTTATATTGTAGGAACTGCCCTCCAGGGCAGTTCCTACAGACACGACAAAAATTTTATCTAAAACATTAATTGTAAAATAGGCAAAAAAGGATTTAAAAACCACAATTATCATAATTTTGCTTTTCGATGAGGCCCAGTAAACGAAGTGTAGAAATACGCAAAGGGAATATTAATTTTAAAAAACTAGAGATAAAGCTAGAAAAAGCATTAAAACGCAATTTGTTACCACATCCACTAAAGGCCATCAAGCAAGAACTCTCTCAAACAAGAACAAAGTTATATGCGTTGATTTCTAAAGAGCTTGAAGAAACAAATACAGAATATAAAAAGCTAGCAAAATCACAATTAAAAAAGTTTGGCACCGGTGCGGAAATGAAAACGTACCGCGAATCAGTGGGTATTGGCGTAAATGCAGTAAATCTTTTCCAAGGAAAAATTAACCCCAACGGACACCTATACTTAACGGCTGATTTCACGTTAAAAACATCCTTTTTTAGCATAATTATTCCCATAATAATCAAGCGAGCTTATCCTAGCCTAATGAAAGGCAGTATAGATTGCTTAGGTAATTGCTCGCTTAAAGCAACCCGGTATTGGTGGGCCTTATTTTCAACCCTTCCAGTAGGTTTTGTTTCAGAGCTTTCGAGCAATGGAGACTTTTGTATAAAAACAATAAAAACACAATCCGATTTCATAAACAGCCACAATGGAATAATACATAAAATGATTAGTTCTTTTATGTTTTTATCGCCCAATGATTTAGAGGAATTTAACAAGACCAAAGAAACGCTTGTTGAGATGATTGAAGAGTATAGAAAAACGCTTTAGACCTAGCCGTTTCTTAAATTGCTAAAAACCACATTAATTTGTAGAACATGAAAAAGGTAGCGTGGGTTTTAGGATTTCTCTTTATTGGATGGACAACTGCAATTGCACAAATAGCAGAATGTAAAAGAGAGTTTAGCGGCACAACTTTCGAAAAAAGCAACATAAAATGGGACACCGTAACGTATGCATACATTGCTTTTGAAGAAGCCGAAAGAGTAATACCCGTAAGCAGCCAACTGAAAAATGTAAAAACACTAAATTTTATAGCTTGTGATGCTGGTGAAATTTTGGGCAAAATGGCGTATTTGCCTACGGTTACATTTATAAGTATGAATAGAATTGAGCTAGACCAATGGCCAAAATCGCTAAACCAATATAACACCATTTCGTGTTTAGATTTAGCAGGAAACAACCTGCTTATTCTACCCGATAATCTTTCACAATTCACCAACCTACAACAACTTTCGATGGGAGATGGAGCCTATGGTGGCAACAAACTAACCGTTATTGATGAAACCATTTGCAGCTTAACTAAACTAAAAAGTTTGTGCTTTTTCCAAAACCCCATTGACAGCATTTCGCCAAACATTGTAAATCTCAAAAACTTAGAATATTTAAACCTAAACCAAACCAACATTACCTATATACCCGCCACCATTGGTGAATTGAAAAACCTGCAGGACTTGCAATTAAGCAGCACTGAAATCTCAACCATTCCAATCGAAATTTTAAAATGTACTGAATTAACCGAAATAGGTTTAAACAATTGCGAAAAACTAGATTTTAGTCAGGCGTTGGACGTGCTCATTCAATTGCCTAACTTTACCAACCTAAATATTTCACTAAACAAAGTTTCTGGATTGGCTGATAAAATATCCCAACTTAAAAACCTGGAGACATTAGACATAAACAACACTGATTTGACTTTTGACGAAGTAAAACAAATCTGTGATAACTGTAAAAAACTAAAAAAAGTAGAGACCATAATTGAAGGACTAACCGCCGAACAGAAGAAAGCGTTAGAAAAGAAATACAAGCACATTGATTTTCGATTTAAATGGTTTTAACCTGTAGGAACACGACTCAGAGGCGTGTTCCTACAGAAACGACAAAAATTTTATCTAAACATGGGTTGTAAAATAGGAAACCAATGTTAAAAAACACATTAATTTGCGGAACACATGAAAAAGGGCACATGGCTTTTGTTTCTCTGTTTGTTTACTTCCTCGTTTGTAAAAGGAAGCAATGATTTTGTTTATGAGTCTGAGAACACAGACGACACAATCGTTTTTGTAAACACAAAAACAAGCCAAGAAACTATGTTGACGGAAGGGCAGAAAATCTATTACACTTCGCTCAACAAATGGACGTCCTATTATGCAGTGTTGGACTCAATTGGTAGCGAAAAACTTTATGTAACAAGAAGGAATATGTTGCTGAAAAAGGTTAGTGATGAAGTTGTGTTGGCAGAAGTTGGCAAGCTATATGTTTACAAGGGAGACAGAACAGTTTTGGGCTATACGCTTCAAGTTGTTGGTGGGGCTATTATGGGTTTGTCTTATCCTGCTCAAATATCAGGACTATTAACGGGTAACGAGCAAATATTTTACATTGCCACCGGTACCCTTGGTGTTGGGGTTTTTACATCCATAAAAGGGTACAGAATTATAGGAACAAATGTTAAACTACGTTCTAATAAATGGAAGATAAAAGAAATTCGAACGTAGGAATGGCCATGTAGGAACACGCCTCTGTAGGAACTGCCCTGCAGGGCAGTTCCTACAAGCATATTTTGACAATCAACCCAAAATAACCGTAATTTGTTATTATATCCATTTACAATGTATTCCATCTTCAAGAAAAGTAGCCTTACGTTTATAGCAATACTTTGCTCGCTTTTTTCTTTTGCCCAAAAACCGAAAGCAGGTTTTTTGTATACTGGTCAATGTGCTGGTACGCCAATTATGTTCGAAGATATATCATCTACACCATCGGGTTATTTCGATAGATGGCATTGGTATTTTGGAACGGGAAACCCAGAAGACACAGCCAACGCCCAATATGAATTATTTACCTACCAGATAAGCGGCAACTATTTGGTAACTTTAATAGCTTGGAACAACCTTGGTTTTTCGGATACGGTTGTGCAAAATGTTACAGTTTTCCCTTCGCCAACGGCTACCATGAAAATTACAACGGCTTGTTTCCCAGACTCTATAACAGTGGAAGACGTTTCCACTATTTCTATGGGAACCGTGCCAGATAGAACGTGGGATATAAACGGTTTTGCGGCAAATACACAAACGGTGAAGTACGGCTTTTTAGCTCCAGGGAAGTATCCCATTTTCCTTACCGCTAAATCAGATAAAGGATGCTTGAATATAAAAAGCGACTCGATAACCTACTACGGCCCGCCAACACTTACGTTTAGCCCAGCGAGCCCAATAAAAATATGCGAAGGAGATAATGTTGCACTTACCTTAACTGGTGCAGACACGTATTTGTGGGAAAACGGAAACGCTACAAACACCCTGATAGCATACACAACAGGTTATTATAAAGTAACGGGAACCGTGGGGAATCTTTGCCAAAATACAGATAGCGTATATGTAGAAGTGTTACCAAACCCCATTGCTGATGCTGGCCCAGACAGCACCACAACCGAAGGAGACACGCTAGAATTACAGGGAAGTGGAGGGCAAGATTATATGTGGACACCTGCCGCCGACTTATCAGACCCAAGCATTGCAAATCCAAAAGCAAGCCCAAAAGCGACAATTACGTATACTTTAACCGTTGCAGACTCCAATGGATGTACCGATGCTGATGCTGTAACCATCACGGTTTTGCCACTTGAACCTATTGATACAATAGACACGCCCGACACACTAGTAACTACAGCACCCATAAAAGTGCACAATATGCTAACGCCAAATGGCGATGGACATAATGATGTGTGGGATCTTCGTTCTGTGCCAAACATAGAAACGGCTACCGTTTATGTGTTTAATCGGTGGGGCAAGGAAGTATTTATGGCCGAAAACTACCAACACAACTGGGGTGGAACATACAATGGCGAACCCCTTACTGACGGAACTTACATTTATGTTATAAAGTTTAACAACGAAAACACAGTTGTGAGAGGCACTTTGGAGATAATGAGAAACGCAAAACAGTAGAAAAAACTAGTCTTTGTATATCAGGAACGGACATAAATCTACCGTTTAACATCTATCGTCTCGAAATTAGTCTTAAATCTTATATCCTAAATCATACATCAACCCTCTACACATCAGCATATGACTTCAAAAGTCTACCGTCTAATATCTAGTGTCTCAAAAAACCTCACGCATTCCTATGAGCCGGCACCACATTAGGTTCTCCACTAAACGGGTTGCCGCGGCCTAGACCATTTACTTCCATAGCTACACTGCGGCGTACGGCATTGGCACCGTAGCGGTTTTTTATTTTATCCATGGCTTGGTACAGGTTTATTATTCTATCATCGTCATTAAACAAATCTATTTGGTGGCCACCGCCGGCTAGGTCGCTAAACCGCACACCTACTAGCCGTATACGTACGCGGCGGTTGTATAGTACATCAAAAAGTTCGGTGGCATGGCGAATAAGCGTGTGGTCTGCCGCAGTATACGGAATGCTCTTTTGTTTGCTAATGGTTTGAAAATCGGAATACCGCAACTTTATGCTTATGCACGAACACACCCGTTGGCCTCGCCGCAGTTCGTAGGCCAATTGCTCTATCATAGCAATTACCATATTGCGAAGTTTTACTACATCTATGGTGTCTTTCATAAAGGTGCGTTCGGTGCTTATGCTCTTTTTCTCGTGAAAAGGAATAAGCGGACTAAAGTCTATTCCGTTGGCTTTTTGCCAAATAGCAGTGCCGTTTTTTCCAAAAGCTTTTTCCATTAGTTCCACTGGCATTTGCTGTATGGTGTTTATTTTTTGTACGCCCATTCGATTGAGTAAAAAAGCGGTTTTTTTACCAATCATAGGTATTTTGCCCACGGCTAGTGGAGCCAAAAAAGGCTTTTCTTGTCCGTAGTCTATGTTTAGCTGGTTGTTAGGTTTGGCTTCGCCTGTGGCAATTTTACTTACTGTTTTGTTTATAGACATACCAAACGAAATAGGCAAGCCCGTTTCTTTTATCACTTTGCTTCGTAAGTTGCTAGCCAGTTTGTAGCAGCCAAAAAACTTATCCATTCCGGTTAGGTCTATGTAAAACTCGTCTATGCTGCTTTTTTCTATTATAGGCACATCTTGTTTCAAAATTTCGGTTACCAGTTTAGAGTATTTGCTATACGTGCCCGCTTCGCCTTTTACTACTATTCCTTCGGGGCACAGCTGCCGAGCCATTTTCATGCTCATGCCGCTGTGCACACCAAATTGCCGAGCCTCGTAGCTGCAACTCGCCACCACACCTCTATCGCCCGTGCCACCCAAAAGCACGGGTTTGCCTACTAGTCGGCTATCTACCAACCGCTCTACCGACACGTAAAATGTGTCTAAATCCATATGCACTATCGTTTTTGACAATTAAAATATCATTTTATTGGCCATAATTTAGTCAACATAAAGGCAAATACGCAAGCTTTTGTGGAAAAATGATAGAAAAAACAAAAACCAAGAGTACGTAAGGGCGGTATGTTTGCTATGAAGTTGTTTAAACTTTATAGTTTGCAGACGAAAAGAAGGAATTTGTGCCCAATAGAGGCTCATTTTTTAAGGCATAGCTAAAGCTACGGTGAAAAAATAGCCAAATAGTGGGTGCAAATTGCAAATTTGCTGTCCGAAATATAAAGTTTAAACAACTTCTTTAAATCTACAGCAACAAACGTGGACGTTCCCAAAAAAATAATTCAGCAGTATATTAATAGTAATAGCTCATCAATAATACGCGATAGAGCCAAAGTCATAAAACCCATATTGCTACTAGATAAACCACCTATTACACAATACAGATGCATAGGAAGCACAGGGCAGCCTTATACCATTACCATAGAAGCCAGAAATGCAGGCAATAGCGTTTCGTCATCTTGCAGTTGCCCCTATAATTTTGGTGGATTGTGCAAGCATGAAGTGGCTAGTTTACTGATGCTAATAGATGATGGTTTCACAGCCAACGTAGATGTGAGTAACAAGATTAAACTAAATAATGGTGTATTAGATCAGCATATTTTTGACAACATTCCGTTTCAGGAGGCTAGGCGATATTACGACTCGGAGATAAAGCTAAAAGAACTAACTCCCGATTTATTGATTTTTTCGTGTGAGGATTATAAAAAATATACGGTACAGCTAGCTTACAATAGGGCAGAAGACATTTTACAAGTAGACTGCACGTGCTCTAAAAAAGGTCCTTTTTGCGAACACACAGAAGATGTGGTGGATGAGTTTATGGAATTATTTGGTCCAACTTATTTTAGTGCCAATTTTAAAGAAGATGTGCTTACTGAATACCTAAAAAGTAACGGACATGAAAACAACGAGAAAAACAGAAAGCTGTTTAAAGTAAAGCTAACTAAAAAAGGAATACTTGTAGAGCCGCTTTATAAAAACATACAACCCAAAGGCCACGTAGCTGCATTTTCGCTTTATGCAAATGAGGAGGAAAAAATAAAAACGTTGGTAATGGCTCCCAGCAAAGCTCAAGAGTTAGGCTTAGGTTTTTGTTTTAGTTTCGATGCAGGAAAATTTGGAGGCTTTTTCCCCTTTTTTGCCAATTGGAACAAGGCTCGCACCGAGCTGAGCACCAAGTTTGAAGAGTTAGACGGATACACCCTAAACGATAAGCTAAGAAAAATAAACCAAACACCGTATAGAAACAGTGTATTGGATGGAATAGAACTTGGCAAATTAATGTGGCGGTATTTTTATAACCCAAGAAACCAAGACACACACAAAGAAGCGTATTCTAAACTTGCGGGTTTAGCAAAGGAAATAGTGCTTTACCCCGCTTATGAAAAGGTTCGAGGAGCTAAACTTTCTAAGAAAACAATAAAACCAATTCGTATATCGGACACCAAAGCTCAGCTTTTTTATAAGCTAGACGAAAACAAGGACTTTTACACCTTAAAAGCGTCAATACGATTGGGCGATAAAGAGTTTTTCTTTGATGACAAGGCCATTGAGATTAGCAGTTTACTAGTAAAACAAGATGACACCATCTACCTATACCAAAGCTACGAGCATGCATTGGGCGTTTCTAATGCATTGACAAACTACGAGTATAATTATTTTAAAGAAGACAAACCATTGGTGTGGGATAAAGTAGTAAAACCACTTTCTAAAAGTTTTGAAATAAAAACAGATTTAATAGTACCGCCAGCTCCTGTTGCAGAGGAAAAAGCACCCAATTTGCAAGTGTATGTTTCAGATTACGAAAGCTCTAGCATTGTTTTTAGGCTGGCTGTAGATTACAACGGAACACTTGTAGAGCCTGGCAGCCCAGAACTACTTACTGATAGCACAACAGAAGCCTATCAAGTAGTACAAAGAAACACAGCGTATGAAGAATCTTTTGTAAACCTTTTTAAAAGTCTTCATCCTAATTTTAATCACAACGAGGGTGTTTATGTACTTCCTGCAGAAGAATTATTAAATGACAATTGGTTTTTAGAGAGCTCCGAAAAACTAAAAGAGGCTAATGTGGAAATATTTGGTGCCAATACGCTAAAGTCGTTTTTGTTTAATCTAAACAAAGCGGTAATAAGTACTTCGGTAAAATCGGGTATCGATTGGTTTGATGTAGATATAAAAGTAACCTTTGGTGATCAGGTGGCGAGTTTAAAAGAGCTTAAAAAATCGTTTGTAACCAAGTCTAAATACGTAAAGCTAGATGACGGCACACTGGGCATATTGCCTGACAAGTGGATGGACAAGTTTAAAAACTTTTTTACCACAGGCGAATTACGAAAAGATGGCCTGCGAATGTCGAACTACAGTTTTGGCATTGTAGATGAGTTGTACAACGAGTTGGAGGTAAAACCCGATTTTTTAGAAGAGCTTTACCAACGCAAGCAGCGGCTTTTTAACCTTTCGGAAATAACGGAAGTGCCCAAACCAAAAGGAGTAACCGCGAAACTAAGAGACTACCAGCACGAGGGGCTTAATTGGATGGTTTTTTTAGACCAAAATAAACTAGGTGGCTGCTTGGCAGATGACATGGGACTAGGCAAAACCCTGCAAACCATTGCTTTTCTAAAACATATAAAAGACACTCAAAAACCAAAAGAACCGAGTATAATTATAGCTCCAACTTCGTTGATATTTAATTGGAATCAGGAAGTAGAAAAGTTTTGCAAAAGCCTTAAAATACTAACTTACACAGGCCCAAACCGAAAAGAACTAATTAAAGACTTTGGCAAAACAGATCTTATTATTACCACCTATGGCACTATAATAAACGACATTGAATTTCTTCAAAAACAAAAATTTCACTACGTAATATTAGATGAAAGCCAGGCGATAAAAAACCCAAACTCTAAACGATACAAGAGTGTAAGGCTATTGCAAGCATACAATCGCATGGTATTAACTGGCACACCTATAGAAAACAATACGTTCGATTTATACGCCCAACTCAATTTTCTAAACCCAGGTTTATTGGGAAGCATGGCACATTTCAAACAGGTTTTTGCCGATGGTATAGATAAGTTTCAAGACAAGGAAGTATCCGAACTGTTGCACAAAATAATTACGCCTTTTGTATTACGCCGCACCAAAGAGCAAGTAGCCACAGAATTGCCCGACAAAACAGAAAATGTGATTTACTGCGAAATGGGTAAAGAGCAAAAAAAGGTATACGAATTTTATAAAAAGAAATACCGTGACTACCTTACAGAGAAGATTGATGAAAACGGAGAAAAGAAAGCCCAAATGTATATACTTGAAGGGCTTACCAAACTAAGGCAAGTGTGCAATTCTACCGCCCTAGTATCTACCGAAAGCGAAGACTACGGCAATAACTCGGTAAAATTAGACACGCTTACTGAGCATATTTTAGAGAAAACGGGGAAGCACAAAATCCTTGTATTTTCGCAATTTGTAAGCATGTTAAGTCTCATAAAAAAGCGACTAGATTCCGAAAACATTTTGTACGAATATTTAGATGGAGCTACAACAAACAGGCAGAAATGCGTCGAAAATTTTCAGAACAATAAAGACATACGCGTTTTTCTAATTAGCCTAAAAGCAGGCGGCACGGGTCTTAATCTTACCGAAGCCGACTATGTGTATATTGTTGACCCATGGTGGAACCCCGCAGTAGAAAACCAAGCAATAGACCGATGCTACAGAATAGGGCAACAGAAACATGTAATGGCCTATAGAATGATTTGCAAAGACTCCATTGAAGAAAAAATAGTGAAACTACAAGGCAAAAAGAAATCTGTTGCTTCTAGCATTATAAAGATGGACGAAGGGTCTAAATCTTTTAACTTGGAAGAGGTAAAAGATTTGTTTGGATAGGTAAAACTAAACGAAATTTAAGCAGAAAGGTGTTGTACCTAGTTTTGCGAGTATTCTTTTTTCAAGGCCATAAACAGCGACACGAAAGCGGTGTAATAGAACAAAAGACGGTTCGCAAGCCAACAGCCACAGCTAAAAACGAGACAGAACCGACTCGTATAATATTTGTAATATTTGTAATATGTTGTAACTTATGTTTCATACTGTATGACGAAAATCACACCACATCTTGACCATTAATACAAATCTATCAGCAAAACTGCCGCTACCTTTGAACTGTAATTAACAATCAAAATAATGAAAAATGTAATCTTAACACTTGGTTTTATAATAGCTGCAAGTCTTATAATAGTAGGGCAGCCAGATTATATTACCCTAACTAAAAGTACCGTTACGGTTAATGGTTCTTCTAACGTGCACGATTGGCAATCTGCTGCTAAAAACATAAGTGTAGCAGGCAGCTTAAATGTAGAAAATGGCGAATTAGCTGGAATAAATAGCTTTAAAATTGTTTTTCCTGTAAAAGGAATAAAGAGCGATAAAGGCTCTATAATGGATGACAAAACTTGGGATGCTCTTAAAGCTAAATCTTGTCCAAATATTACTTACAGTATGACTAAATTAAACTCTATTACAAAAAGCGGTTCATCTTATAATCTTTCTACTGGAGGCAACCTAACTATAGCGGGCGTTACTAAATATGTAACCATAAATGCAACAGCTAAACCATTAGGCGGAGGACAATTCCAATTTACTGGAAACGAAAAGCTAAAAATGACTACTTACGGCATTGATCCTCCAACAGCAATGTTTGGTGCAATGACCACAGGAGATGATATAGATATAAGATTTAACATAGTATTACAAGAATCTGCAGCTCAATAAATTAAACCGCTGCATTAAAAAATAACAATAAAAATTCAAACTTTTAAATTAAGCAAAATGACAAAATTTAACCAAACATTTAAAGCGTTTATTGTGATAGCCCTACTGGGATTAAACTTAAACGTATTCGCACAAATCGACAATTGGAGACCTTGGGATCAACGAGGAGTTAACGTTTTCGAAGCACCTAAAAGCACTGATGCTGTATTTGATGGTGTTAAAGTTAAAGTAGGAGGATCGTTCGCTCAGCAATTCCAAAGTCTTAGCCACACAAACGACACAACTGGCGGAAACCAACTTTATGATTTGGCTCCAGGCTTTCCTTTAGCAACTGCAAATTTAAATTTAGACGTACAATTAGAAGACGGAATACGTCTTTGCTTAGAAAACTATATGTCTTCACGTCACCATACTGAATTTTGGGTAAAAGGTGGTTACATTCAAATTGACAAACTTCCTATGTTTGCCAATGACGATTGGTTTGCTGACAAATTCAGAGTTAAAGTTGGTCATTTCCAACCAAACTTTGGAGACCAACAATTCCGTAGATCTGACAACGGTAATGCGATGTATAACCAATTTGTAGGCAACTACATTATGGATGGTTTTACTACAGAAGTAGGTGGAGAGGTTTATTATTTTGCAACTCCTGAAATTATGTTAATGGGTGGATTATCCAATGGTTTAATTAATGGTGGTGTAACTGCACCAGCAGAACCTAATGGCAAAGAAAGAAAACCTACACTTTACTTAAAAGCTGCTTACGACAAACAATTAAACGATGACACAAGAGTTCGTTTATCTGCATCACTTATGAATAACGCTAATTCTGGAAGAAACACATTTTATGGTGGTGACCGTACAGGTTCTAGATATTATGGAGCAATGGACGTAGCTGGAGCAAGCTTAGGAGCAAGCGGCAACTTTACTTCAGGTAGATGGAATCCAGGCTTTAGCAACCAAATTATGGCTATTCAAATTAATCCATTTGTTAAATTCAAAGGACTTGAAGTATTTGGTGTAATTGAAAGTGCAAGCGGAATGAACCTTGTTGCAGATCCTGCAAACGCTGGTCAATTTATTTTTGATGACGCAAACAAACGTAGCGTAATGCAAGTAGGCGGAGAATTTCTTTACAGATTCTTAGAAAACGAATCTGCATACATAGGAGCTAAATACAACTCACTATCTGGCCAACTTCAAACTGCTAAAGATGCTAATGGCGATTTTTTAGAGTCTAGCATTACAAGAATTGAAATAGCAGCAGGATGGTATGCAACTCAAAACTTATTACTTAAAGCTGGTTACACAACTCAAGACTATACCGATTTCCAAGCAGGAAGCAGATATAAAGATGGTAACTTCAACGGTTTTGTAATAGAAGCTGTAGCAGCATTCTAAGCTAAACTAATTAAACTTTTTAACGGGGCAGCATTTCTGCAAAGATTTGCTGCCTTGTTTATTAAATAAATTAGCAGATTAACACAATGATCAACAGTATAAGATTCTTTAGTTTTTTAGGAATTATGGCACTTCTTTTTTGCATGTTAGTTGCTGCAACTTTTACATCAAAAAGTCAAATTAATTACTTCATAGAAAATACAAGTCATATATTTTTAAGCGGCACAAGCAACGTTATGGACTATAGCTGCGATTGCGACGAGTTGGTGCAAGCCGGCGAAGTGTTTTTTATAGAGCAATTAAGCGAAAATAAAGCTACGTTTAAAAATGCTATTGTAAAGCTTAAAACAAAATCTTTCGATTGTGGAAACAGTTTAATTACAGGAGAAATGCACTCTGCCCTACAGGCAAAAAAACACGCCTACATTTCTATAGAATTAAAAGAAATAGAAATACCTAATCCTGCTACTTTTCTAGTTAAAAAGAACCAATGGTATCTTGCCAATGGCAAAGCCGACATTACAATAGCGGGCAAAACACGCAGGGTAGATTTGGTTATAAAACAGCAGCGAATAAGCGAAAACGAATTTCGTTTTGGTGGCACAAAAAGCCTAAAAATGACCGATTTTGACATAGACCCACCTACTCCGGCAATGGGTTTAATACAAGTGGCAAACGAGGTTGAAATAAGATTAGATCTTAAAGCAAAAAAGATCAAGTAAGTTTTGAATAGACGTACTTAGAAACACCTTAAATTCTAATTACAGCAAAAGCATTTAGGTTTACTTAAGCACAAAAAATATTTATATATTTTTGATAGCATGAAAAAGCTTACTCAACTTCCAATTTTATTAATTCTTGTTACAACAATTTCATTTTCATCATGCTCTTGGTTTGCTAACGAGGTGTCGGATAAAATTGTAGAAAAAACGAAAGAAAAAGAAGAGTTAAAAGGAGTGCCATATATTCCAGGTACTAAACTCGCACCCTTAAACAGGGAAAAGAAAATTGAGCTTACTAAACGCATTAATTGGGAGGTTAAAATACCTGCGGGGTACAACGAAATGACTGTTTCAGAGCTAAATGCGATCGAACAAAAAGGGGAAGAAGCAATGAGACAAGCTGGAGAATCTCCTGCAAAAAGCAGCAGAACTGTTTATGCGGCTAAAAAAGCCGACGGCAAAAACAGTCTAATTACCACCTTGGTGCCATACAATCCGCTAACCGACGGTTTGTTTAGCAGTATAGTAACAGATAGCAAAACGGGTATAGAGCAAACATACAAAGCAGCAGGAATGCCATTTAATGCTATACAAAATACGGTTAAGATAGACGATCTTACTTGGAACAGAATTCAAGTTACGATTTATACTGATGCTACTAAATCGCAAGTACTTATGTTGCAAAACATTTATATGGCATTATTAGAAAACGAAGTGTGCTCTATTACTGCTTCTACTACAAATATTGCAGACAATTTATTGCTAACTAGTGCTATAAATAACTCTAAGTTTAGGTAAACAGCGTTATTGCTTTATTACTTTGGCAAAATAGGTTGTAGTATCGGTGGTTATTCGTAAAACGTATGCACCCGAAGCATACGTGCTCATATCAATTTTTTCTACCAAATTAGTGCTGCTCCAAACGGCAATACCAAACGTGTTATAAAGCGAAAGAGATATAACTTTTTTCGGTAAATTAAGGTGTATGTAGTTTGTTGTAGGATTAGGATATACCTGTATTGTTTCAATGGTATTATCAAAAAGAGAAGCCGTTTCAACAAATTGTATGCAAGAAGAATAAACTTCGCAACCGTTTTGTTCAATTAACACTCTATATTTATCTATTTCGCCATCCAAATTTGGCGTGAAGTAATAATTAGAATCTAGAATTTCGGGGTTGCTATTGCAATAAAGCCACTTGTAAGTAGCGTCTTTAAGCTCTATGGTTGATAGGGTGTCTTTATTCTGAATTACTGTTGGCACTATACCACAATCACTAAACGTTTGAAAAAACGTGGTGTTAAAATCGTTTCTACCGAAAACCAGTTTATTAGGAAAAGGCATTGTGTACATGCTATATTGGTAGCTTCCTACAATCATTATTTGGCCGTTCAATTTTTGGATTATGTCAAACGCATAACTTGGATTAGCAACAAAAGCAGTAACCCAAGCAATTTTACCTTGCTCTGTATAACTAGCTAAAAAATGAGAACCTGAGTAGAAGTATTCATTCTCCGTTGGATCAAAGTCGGTATTAGAATTACTATATCCACATACGTAAACATTGCTATTATTTCCTGTAGCAATAGCATATGCGGTGTTTCTGCTCCCGCTGTATAGCACATTTACCCAAATGGGCTCTCCGTTGTAATTGTATTTAGAGATAAAAGATACTTCAGATTCATTTGTTAATTTCAGATTTTTTCCGTCTGAAGTATTTAATCGCATAGTGCCATAAAAAGTGCCTGTTGCGTAAATTTCATTTTTATTGGAAAATGCGATGTCGGTGATGGAGCCATACTCGCTAGTAGCACAATGAGTTACCCAATCAAACTGGCCAAGGGGATTAAGCTTTAGCAGATAAAAACTGTTTTGCGTGGTTTTAGTGATGTTAGTATTTACGGCACGATCAAAATCGGCTTCTACACTAAAATGGCCGCCAACAAATATGTCTTCATTATTATCTAAAGCCAATGTTCTGGAATAAAGCGTGTTGTTTGATGCTAAATGATTTACCCACACCAAATTACCCATAGCGTTTAGTTTAAGCACATAACCATTAGAAACCCCTTTAGAAACCAACCATTCAGCTTGATTGCTTGGCCGAAAATCCGCCGAATCAATAAATACGCCTGTAACGTAAATGTAGCCCGTTGAATTTACCTTTACGCAATGTGCTTGGTCTGCACCTTTTCCACCAAAACGTTTCATCCAAATCAAGTTGCCATCAGAAGTCAACTTAGCAACATATGCATCAAAATCTCCGCTTGAAACCACATAATTTGTGGGGTTTTGATTAAAATACATCGTATCATTAAAATGCCCAGCCACTACCACTTCGTTTTGGGGCGTAAGCGAGACACTATAAGCAACATCATTTCTTTTTCCGCCCAATTGTTTTGCCCATATTAGCTTTCCGTTCGAATTTGTTTTCATTACAAAAGCATCGTAAAGTCCAGCAGATTTTAAGCTGAAATTAAGGCCCAAGGAATCAAAAATCATTGAATCTGAAAAGTACCCTGTGCTATATATATTTCCACTAGCATCTTCTTGCATACTTAGCGAATAGTTGTGCCCTGTACTTTGTGTAGCGGAAGCAGAAATCAGTTGCTGACCATTGGCATTAAAAAGCAAAGCAATGCAAAAAAAGAAGCAAAGTGCATATTTAGTCATAACAGTATCAAATATAGAGTGTAATAAGGAAATTAAATTTTATTGCTTTTTAAAAGTAAGGATGAAATTTACGATCGGATAAATGACAACCTTACTTTGAAAAAGTATCTAAATACGTCCGCATTGCAATGTGGACGTATTTAGATTGCGTTTGTAACGCAGCCTATCATAAAAGCTGTTTTGAAACAGAATACATTCCGCAGCTACGAAGCTCTCTTTTCTTTCGCCCTTTTTGGGCTACAGACGTATCACCGCTATGCGGTTGTGCATTCCTCTACTCTGTTTTTGTCGATCATTCTTTGTCAGACTGAGTGGTTTTTCGAAGTGAAACGTAGAAAAATTGTATCGAAGGAAGGCAAAGAAAGCCTTTGTTCTCGCTCCCTTTTCCTTAGGAAGGGGCCGGGGGTCAGGACAGAACCGTTGAAAAAAGCCCAG
>Ga0102812_10000938_pt1 | contig 20669 bp, 19 predicted proteins | sample ColrivemetaGS713_FD_79334 | JGI IMG/M metagenome (GOLD analysis project Ga0102812, IMG submission 79334) | Estuarine microbial communities from the Columbia River estuary - Flood tide ETM metaG S.713 | ecosystem: Environmental > Aquatic > Marine > Intertidal zone > Estuary | place: USA...
AGGCTGGGGATCGCGAACACGGCTGCACCGTGCACGAAGTTACAGCCGAATTGGACGGCGGCCCGATCCTCGGTCAGGCGCGCATCGCGGTTTTGCCCGACGATACGCCTGATAGGCTAGCTGAACGGCTGCTGCCGATGGAACACGCGCTTTACCCAGCGGTGTTGCGGCGCTATGCGGCGGACGACAGGCGTTTGGTCGAAATATCGGCAGTCAATACCTCGGCCTCGTAGCGACGCAGGCAGGTGCGCGCGGTGCTGGTAGATTTCTGGACCAATTCTGGAAAAATCTCAGCGATTTCTGCCAAAGTATCCTTGTCCAATGCCTCAATAGCCTCGGCGCCCAAAAACAGGCTTTCTGTGGCGACGCCTTCGGCAAAGATGACCTCATGCGCATCGAGGATTAGATGCAGATAGGTAACCTCTGGCATCGGGGTGCGGCGAATGGTGGTGTCGTTCACCAGATATTTCGCCGCCACAAAGACCGGACCAGAGGCGAAATAGAATTCATTGCGCCAATCTCTGACCAACATCCGATGTTGCGGAGAAACGCGCAAACGGCGGTAATTTCCGATCGAACCGGGCTCAAAGGTGATCGGTGCCAGGAACCCCTTTGCCGGCACCGTTTTCTGGCCGATCCAGCGGATCGGCTGTAGGCCGTTGTCCTGTGTCTTGACCAAATCACCGATGCGGAGCGTCTCGATCGGCAGCGGGCCGATATCCGTTTCGATCAGAGTGCCTTTGACAAAACAAGGAAAGGTTGGGGGGGTGCTGGGAAGCGACGTAAACGGCAGTTCGACATATCGGGGCGGGTTGATACCTGGTCCGATTTGAATGGATCCAGAGTTGACTCCGTTTAGGTCAATGACGATGCCGGTGTCGCCTGGACCGTCGAGAATGATGTGTGTGTCCGACGTAGCGCGGCCATTATAGGCATCCGTATCAACAGACAGTGTCGAAGAAACCAGAACGCCGTCAGGATAAGTATAGATCGATATTGTCTGCCCTGTCACAAAACCAGTATCGCCCGCCGTCACATCGTTAATGACAATCTTGAAGACATCTGTAGCGCTGCCCAAGGGGGAGGCTTCGGCCAAGGTCACCTTGGTTCCGTTGCTCTTTCCAGAGACACTAACCGACCCAAAACTCGCAATTTGGTCGCCAGTAACATAGAGCTCGATAGTCGACACTATGGCCCGCGCTTTAGTTGCCCCCCCGAGCGATACAAAGCATTACCCATTAGTATAATGAAATATACCAAAAGTTGCAATGTCTGGTTGGCGACTTTCCATGCGCGAGACTTGCCCATTTTGTATGGCTTTCCTTGCAACCCGCTTTGCCTTATCAGGGCTGCGAATAAAGAATGTGAAAAAAGCGAAATTCGATGAAGACCATTACCAATACCGAGGAACTGGCCCAATTTTGTGAACGGGCCGCGACCCGGAGCTATGTGACAGTCGATACCGAATTTCTAAGAGAGCGGACCTATTGGTCTAAACTTTGCCTTTTGCAAATGGCCTATTCCGACGACGACGGCGGCGAGGCAGTTTTGGTTGACCCACTGGCCGAAGGCCTGTCGCTGGAACCGGTCTATGCGTTGTTTCGCAATACCGATGTCGTCAAAGTGTTCCACGCCGCCCGTCAGGATCTCGAGATTTTCTGGGTCGAGGCAGGGCTGATCCCCGATCCTTTGTTCGACACTCAGGTGGCGGCGATGGTTTGCGGATACGGGGAACAGGCGGGTTACGAAACCCTGGTGCGCAAGATTGCCAAGGCCGAGTTGGATAAATCCAGTCGGTTCACCGATTGGTCGCGGCGCCCCTTGTCAGATGCCCAGTTGAAATACGCGGTGGCCGATGTGACCCATCTGCGTGTGGTTTACGAAAACCTCGCTGCGCGGCTCAAGAAAACGGGGCGCGAACGCTGGGTGGCCGAAGAGATGGCGGTTCTCAAGGATCCGGCCACCTATGAAACAAAACCCGATGAGGCCTGGCAGCGGGTCAAGACCCGCACCAGCAGCCCCAAGTTCATGGCTATCGTCAAAGAACTCGCCCAATTCCGCGAGGCCTATGCCCAGTCAAAAAACATTCCCCGCAGCCGGGTTTACAAGGATGATGCGCTGGTTGAACTGGCCTCGACCAAGCCGCTGACGGAACAGGATCTGGGCCGGTCGCGTTTGCTTTTGCGCGAGGCCCGTAAGGGCGAGATTGCGGATGGTATTTTGGCGGCCGTTAAGGCAGGCATCGCCATGCCCGCAGACCAAATGCCCAAGCCCGACACATCGCGTGAAAAGCTTCAGGTGAATCCAGCCTTGGCCGATCTGTTGCGTGTCTTGCTCAAGGCGCGGTCAGATGCCGAAGATGTCGCACAAAAGCTGATCGCCACCTCTGCGGATCTGGATCTGTTGGCGGCGGGTTTGCGTGATATCCCAGCGATGCACGGCTGGCGGCGCGAGGTTTTCGGGGAAGAGGCGCTGAAACTTTGCGAAGGCAAGGTTGGTCTGGCCGTCAAAGGCAACAGCGTCGTTACAATCCCGCTTTAGGTCAAAACGTCAGATCAACGCCGACTGCTGCGGGCATTGCGCGCGCCGCGCACGGTGATCTGCCGAACGCCTGCCAATTCCGCCGCCGAAAGCTCGGTTGCTGCTGAGATTGTCCGGCTGCGTGTTGTGCCGATGTCATTAAACCCGTCGGGCAGGGACACGCGGAATTCATAGACCAAATTCCCGTCGGTGCTGTCGATCAGGACCAATTGGGCGTTATAGCTGCCTTGGGTCGCGGCAACGCCCGTCGCCCGCAGGATCGCGCCAGCTGGGGTCCGCGCAATTTCAAATTCGGTGATGGTGTCGATCATGCGGCGACTGTCCACGATTTGCCCACGCGCATTTGCGGGCACCAGTGGCGCCAGTTGCGTTTGCTGGGTCGTGGCGACTTCGCTGCTGCGGCCGAACCAATTGAAGGGGTTCAATTTTGAATCCGCCATGCGGGCGCAGCCAGTCACCGACAGCGCGGCACAAAACACGATCATGGCGGGACGCAGCATCTTTGGGGCCTTTCACCGGAACCTATCGCACCAGAGGTAGCCGATTGCGCTGGCCTTGAAAAGCATCCACTGGACCTTTGGCCCCCGCAACCTTAGATCAGGGCAAAGAGCGAGACCAGAAAGCAGGACACAAGACATGGCCACCGAAGCATTCGAAGAAATCGCCGAAACCTTTGAGTTTCTGGACGATTGGGAAGATCGCTATCGCCATGTGATCGACATGGGCAAGGCGATGGAACCGCTCGAGGATGCATTGCGGATACCGACCTTTAAAGTGGACGGTTGCGCAAGTCAGGTCTGGCTGGTGCCGGAAATCATCGATGGCACCTTCCGGTTTCGGGGTGACAGCGATGCGATGATCGTCCGCGGATTGATCGCAGTTCTGGCAGCCCTTTATAGCGGATTGCCCTTGGCGGAGGTGGCCGCGGTGGACGCCCATGCCGAACTGGGCCGTTTAGGGCTGAACGAACATCTGTCGTCGCAGCGGTCGAACGGGGTCAGGGCGATGGTTGAACGGATCAGGGCAACGGCTGCCGCCGCCGCCCGCTAGGATATCTGTTCCAGCGCCGTTGTCAGGTCACCATATCCGGTGAACCGCCGTTCAAACCGCAGGCCCAACCGATCCGCGCAACGTTGCGCCTTCTCGGTCAGCGCGGTGTCGTCGGTCTGGGCCTGATAGACCAGCTTTTCATAATTGCCGAAATACATCGCCCTCAGGTCCGGATGACGGTCGAGCCCGAGCGGCCGCCAAACAAAGGCATCAAACTGCCGCACCAGAAAATCGGTCAGATAAAAGGCCGTGAATTCATCACGTTCGGCAAAGGCGGTGTTGCCTTCGAAAAAGCTATAGCAATGCGGCCCAGGCACCATTTCGACCCCCATCCGGTCGCAGGCAGCCTGCAACAGCCCGCCAGTGCCACAATCTGCATAGACCACGAAAATCCGGTCATATTCGGCACGATGTTCGGCCACACAGGATTCGACCGCCGCCGTGATCTTGTCGGGGGTGTTGTGCAGAATGGCGGGCAGGCACTGCAAATCCATATGGGTCCAGCCGTTGGCATCGCGGATCGCGATGATTTCGCGGGCAAGAGCCCCACAGGCAATCAACAGGATCGCGCCGCGCCCCGTGGCCGCAAGTCCGGTTTCTGTCAGGTCCGAATCAGAAAGTTGCATGCCATTCCCTTAACGAAAAAGGCCCCACTGTTCAGCGGGGCCCTTGGTAATTCTTGGCGCTGATCACTGGATCAGGCGCGGGCCGAATTGTGTTTGCGTGCCATAAAGGTTTTGGCGGTTTCCACAGCGACAGCTGCGTCACGGCAATAGGCGTCAGCGCCGATTGCTTTGCCGAACTCTTCGTTCAAGGGCGCGCCGCCAACAAGAACGACATAGTCTTCGCGCATGCCTTTTTCTTTCAGGGTGTCGATGACAACCTTCATATAGGGCATGGTTGTGGTCAGCAGGGCCGACATGCCGAGGATATCAGGGGTCTCGGTTTCCAGCGCCTCAAGATATTTCTCGACCGAATTGTTGATCCCGAGATCGACAACTTCAAACCCTGCGCCTTCCATCATCATACCGACAAGGTTCTTGCCGATGTCATGGATGTCGCCTTTGACGGTGCCGATCACCATCTTGCCGACGCGCGGTGCACCGGTTTCGGCGAGCAGCGGTTTCAGGATGGCCATGCCGCCCTTCATCGCGTTTGCGGCCAGCAGAACTTCCGGAACGAACAGGATACCGTCGCGGAAGTCGGCACCAACGATGGTCATACCGCCAACCAGCGCTTCGGTCAAAACCCGATAGGGTTCCCAGCCGCGTTCGATCAGGATGTTCACACCCTCTTCGATTTCTTCCCTGAGACCATCGTAAAGATCGTCAAACATCTGCGCGACAAGATCTTCGTCGTTCAGTTCGGAAAGAATGATTTCGTCGTCTTCGGCCATGTGTTTTCTCTCTGGTCTGGTGGGAGGTCCCCTTAGTGCGATTTGCGACGGAAACCGACCTTTGGTCTGGATGAATTGCGACACTGCCTGCCCTTGAACCGACCAAGCGTCAAATGTTGATTTTACATGGCGAATATGAGGCTTGTTCAAATGTTCACGCTATGTTCTAATTTTGACCATGTCAGTTTCCCATTTACCCAAAGACCAAAGGCCCGGGCGGGCGGCTGGATCAAACCCGATGGTGCGGTTTGACAGGTTCCACACGACGTCAGAACATGACGGTTGGGACATCGCGGAAGACATCGCCGCCTTGCGGACCCATGTCCGCGATGAACGGCCCAGACAGGTGATTACCCGCAATACATCGCCTGATTTGTCGTTTGACAGGTCGATCAACCCTTATCGCGGCTGTGAACATGGCTGCATCTATTGTTTTGCACGCCCCAGTCATGCGTTTCTGGGGCTTTCGGCGGGGCTCGATTTTGAAACGCAACTGATCGCCCGCCCCGACGCGCCCGAGATTTTGGCGCAGGAATTGCGCCGCAAATCCTATCAGGTGGCCCCGATCGCGATTGGCACCAATACCGACGCCTATCAGCCGGTCGAGCGGGACAGGGGGATCATGCGCCGGATCTTGCAGGTGTTGTCTGATTTCAATCACCCCGTTGGAATCGTGACCAAAGGCACCCTGATCGAACGCGACATCGATATTCTGGCGCCCATGGCCGCGCGGGGACTTGCCCGTGTCGGAATTTCGGTGACCACGCTGGACCGTGACGTGTCGCGTGCAATGGAACCGCGGGTTCCGTCGCCGCAACGCCGATTGGAGACCATCCGCCGGTTATCGGGGGCGGGGATTCCGGTGCGGGTCATGGCCTCGCCCATGATTCCGGCGCTGACCGACCACGAACTTGAATCCATTTTGGAACAGGGCCGGGCGGCAGGGGCAATTGCGGCCTCTTACATCGTTCTGCGCCTGCCGCGTGAAGTGTCGCCACTTTTTCAAGAATGGCTGCAAGAGGCGTTTCCCGCCCGCGCAGCCCGGATCATGGCCCGAGTCCGCGAAATCCACGGTGGCAAGGATTACGATGCCGAATGGGGCAAACGGATGCCTGGGCAGGGTGTCTGGGCCGATTTGATGCGCAAACGGTTCGACGCGGCCTTGGCGCGGACGGGGTTGGTCAAGCGCCTGCCGGATTTGCGCTGCGATCTTTTTGCGCCGCCGCCGCGGTCGGGCGATCAGCTTGATCTGTGGGGCAATGGAATGTCAGCGCCCGAAAACAGCATTTCCGGAGGGGTGCAGGCCACATCGGCAAGATCGTCAGGATCGGTCGAGGCAAAATAGCGGCCAAGGTCATTGCCGGCCCAGAACCAGACTGCCGTGCCATCCGAAAATTGGCCCTTGCCCCTTGCGGTTCCGGTGTCGGGATCGATCCAAGTGTATAGGGCGTTCCCGCTGCGGCCATCGCTGCAACTGAATTCGGCGATACCAAGCCCCATCGGGCCGCGATGCCATTGGCCGGAACATTGCACCCCCGCTTTTGTTTCGGCCTCGAGCGGGCCAGCGTCGCGCCCAAAAGACACGCCGTGGAAAACCTCGGCAGTGTCCTGAACGCAGGCGGCAAAAGGGGAACAATCCTGCGTTTTGGGATTGCAGGTCGACAAAGCATTGGCGGCAATTGGCGCAAGGACAAGTGCCGCCACCCATGCTGTTCGGAACAAGATCAGCTCCGGCCGCGCCGACCGCCGCCACGGCGGGTAGAGACCGGTTCTGAATCGCCTGTGCCATCAGTCGCCGACGAAAATCCGCCAATACGCGCTGTGATTTCCTCGAGCGAGGGTCGGTCGCCGCGCGGGCGGGTTTCCAGCGCCTCGCGCATGGCGCGCAGGTGTTCGGTCGTGGTGCCGCAGCATCCGCCAATGATCGTGGCGCCGGAATCGCGGGCCAGAACGGCGTAGTCAGCCATGAGGCTGGGCGTGCCGTCATAATGGATGTGGCCATCGTGGTATTTCGGAATTCCTGCATTGCCTTTGGCAATGATGGGCTGTTCGGGGCCAGCGGCCGCGAAACCCAGAATGGTGCGCAGCAGATCTGACGCCCCAACGCCACAATTGGCCCCAAAGGCGAGCGGCTGATAGTCCAACTTGCCAACCATTTTCGCCATTTCGGCGCTTGTAAGCCCCATCATCGTGCGGCCTGCGGTGTCAAAGCTCATGGTGCCGCACCAAGGCATTCCAGCAAGCGCGAAAGCCTCGGCCGCGGCCTTGAATTCTTCGGCGGCGGAAATGGTTTCGACCCAGAGCACGTCTGCGCCGCCTTCTTTCAGCCCCTCGGCCTGTTCGTGGAACATCTCGACCGCGCGTTCATGGGTGAGGCTGCCCATGGGCGCCATGATTTCGCCAGTGGGGCCGACCGACCCTGCGACGACGACCGTCCGGCCTGCCTTGTCGGCCACGTCGCGCCCGATTTCGGCGGCGATCCGGTTGAGTTCGCGCACGCGGCCTTCGGCACCATGCAGTTTCAAGCGGCTTGCGTTGCCACCAAAGGAATTGGTCAGAAAGATATCGCTGCCTGCGTCAACGGCGCCCTGATACAGGGTGCGGATGCGGTCGGGATGTTCGACATTCCACATTTCCGGCGCGTCGCCCGATGTCAGGCCCATGTTGAACAGGGTCGTGCCGGTCGCGCCATCGGCCATCAGCCAATCGCGTGTTGCAAGGAGCGAGGAAAGAGCGTTCGTCATAATGTAATCCGTCCGATATCTGCCGCGACCGGACCGGTCCGGCACTGGTTCCCGCATCGCACGAACAGGCCCCGGTTTCAAACCGAAACTTGGATCCCTTTTCCGGTATCGGCGGGGGAAAGCCGTGCCGGAAAGTGTATGCCCCAAGCCAGCACAAGCAGGCCCAGCGCCAATTGCCACCAGTTCGGCGCAAAGGTGTATCGGGCGTGCCAGACGGGGCCAAAGCTTTGTTTGAAACGGTAAAGACCGCGGTCGAAATGGTTCAGTCTTGCCAGCGGTCCGACAAAGCTCGCCACACAGTCCAGTGACAGGCGGCGGTTTCCTTCGGCGCGTGCCGTGGTAATCGCCCGCTCGATCAGGGCGTGCATACATCCGTCGGGGACGTCTTGCCGATAGCGCAGCAGGTCCAAGGTCCAGCCTTGGGGGGCTGCGTGGAAACTGACAAAGGCAATCGGGGTTTGCCCAACGAAAGCGGCGAAAACCCGTTGTTCTTTGAGCAAGGCGCGGTCGAAACGCCCCATCGAAAACCCCCGTTCGCGCCCGGAATGGCGGCACCAGTCAGCGGCGACCGGTTTCAGTTCATCGAACGACAGGCGGTTTGACAGTTCTCTGATTTTGATGCCGGACCTCTCCGCATGGCGGAGCTTGCGACGAAGTTGTCGAAACTCTGGGCCCTGTGCTGACCATGTCAGAGGGTCAACAATGGCCTCTTGCCCTGTGACGATACCCCGCCAGCCTGCAGCGCGCGCCTGGATCGCTTGTCGCGCGGACACCTTATAGCACAGCGCCCAAAGCCCCTGATTTTTCGTGTGGTCGTCCAAATGGCGGGGCCGGATGTCGCCCGCCGGATCGCCAATCGCAACAAGGAAAGGACCTTGATGCCGGACCAGTTGGGCACCGATCCCGCCCCGCCTCGTAAGGATGCGCGCACCTTGCCCTGTCAGCGCATGGTTTGGGATTTTCTTGGCCAGCAACGGGTTATTCGTCGCGCACTCCAGCATCGGGGTGCCGGTGGGTTTGGGGGATTTGACAAGCGTCAGAGTGGCGATGGTGGCGGGCAGGGCGTAATAGACCACCCGAAACGCGATCAGCGCCGACAAAAGATCCGCATGGTTTAGGTCAGGTAAAAGCGCGAACAGAGTGAGTTCAAACGCTCCAACACCCCCCGGCGCGTTCGAAACCAACCCTGCACCCAAGGCGACGAGATAGACAAAGTAGACCGAAACGAACCCTATCTGCACATTCGCTGGCAGGAATACCCAAAAGGCCAAAGCCGCAAGACAGGTATCCAACGCGACCCAGAACAAGAGCGAGACAAAGAAACTGGGTTCGATCCAGTTCCGCCATTTGGAAGGAAGCCGGTCGCGAAGGGCGTAGATAGTCGCCAATACGGCGAACAGAATGACCGCAGGGCCCAGTGCCCCGGTATCACCGACAATCACCCTTGGGGCCCAATAGGCGACGATGGCGGTCAGAACCGCCCATGCCATCAGAAATGAAACACCCACCAGGGCCGAAAGACGCGTTGCCGTCCAAAGCCCGAGGTCGGGCAGGCTGCGCCAGCGTACCAAAGCCCCCGAAAAAACTGACATGCCCAAAAACTGCGACACCGCGATTGCCCGCATCCCTGCGGCCCCCGCCTTGGGCGCAGGCACACCGGTTTGCATCAATCGATGAATGACCCGATCATATTTTCCAATCGCATAGAAGCTGCCCATCGTCGCCCCGATTGCCAGCACCCAATTCACGGCCCCGATTTGTCGAAAGGCCACGGATAGGCCCGTCAGATCCATCTGCCCGATCTGCCGGATCAGGACAGGCAACAGCACCCCGACCGCAATCAGAAAAGCCAGCCCCGACAAAGGGATACGGCGGGTCAGGGCAAGAGTTTTGCGCATGGATACCTCGGGTCAAACGAAGGAAAGGCCCCTTCGACATCCCCAATTGGCGCACAAGGTTTAAAGACGATGTTAAACCGAAAATCTGATTCAATCTGACCAAATGAAAACGGCGCCCCGATAAGGGACGCCGTTCAAAATTTGACTGTGGCGGGCGATTAGGCTTCGTTCACCAGCTGCGATTTTGCCTGACCCATGCATTCGGCCATTTTGGCGCGAATTTCGGCTTCGGTCTTGATGTGGCCGATGTCGGCAAAAATCTTGCGATAAACGTCTTCGTCACCGGCCTCTTCCATATCGGCCTTGATCACGGACATCGCATAGGCGTTCGCATCATCGCCGGATTTGCCCAAGAGTTCGGCGGCCCAGAGACCAAGCAGTTTGTCGCGGCGCGCTTCGGCCCTGAATTGCATCTCGGCGTCGTGGGCGAATTTCGCTTCAAAAGCATTCTCGCGGTCGTCGAAAGTGGTCATGGCTGTGTCCTTTGCGGAGAGTGTCGTTCTTTCATACCTGATATGCCCCCGCAAAGCCTTGCCCGCAAGGGGGGCATGGCGTAAGAGGCGGAAAAGACGCGCGTGACTGGGGCCATTCCTTTGCCGCGGCGTGCGCAATCGAGGTGAACATGTCACGGCGCAAAAAGATCTACGAAGGCAAGGCAAAGGTTCTTTATGAAGGCCCCGAGCCCGGAACGCTGGTCCAGTATTTCAAGGACGATGCAACAGCCGGAAATGGCGCAAAAAAAGCGACAATTGACGGCAAAGGTGTCTTGAACAACCGCCTATCTGAATTCTTTATGACCGGCCTGATGAATATCGGCATCCCGACGCATTTCATCAAACGCCTGAATATGCGCGAACAACTCATCCGTCAGGTCGAGATTATCCCGCTCGAAGTTATCGTGCGCAATTTTGCCGCAGGGTCGATGGCCAAGCGTCTGGGCATGGAAGAAGGCACGCCGCTGCCGCGTCCGATCGTTGAATTCAGCTATAAGAACGATGATCTGGGCGATCCCTTGGTGCCCGAAGAATATATCGTCGCCTTTGGTTGGGCATCCCAGCAGGATATGGACGATATCGTCGCGATTGCCCTGCGGGTGAATGATTTCATGTCGGGCGTCATGCACGGCGTCGGCATCAAGCTGATTGATTTCAAGATCGAGATCGGCCGCATCTGGGACAATGATTTCATGCGCCTTGTGGTGGCCGATGAAATCAGCCCCGACAGCTGCCGTTTGTGGGATGTCGAAACCGGCCAAAAGCTGGACAAGGACGTATTCCGCCGCGATCTGGGCAATCTGACCGATGCTTATACCGAGGTCGCACGCCGTCTGGGCGTTCTGCCGTCGAACGTCACCCACACCCATAAACCGACACTCGTAAACTGAGCGCCAAAGGAAATCTGCCCGATGAAAGCCCGCGTCCATGTCATGTTGAAAAACGGCGTCCTTGATCCGCAGGGAGAGGCCGTGCGCCACGCCCTTGGCAGTCTGGGGTTCGACGGCGTCAATGGCGTCCGTCAGGGCAAGGTGATCGAGCTCGATCTGGCGGATGGCACGACCGAAGAGACGGTCAAGGCGATGTGTGAAAAACTGCTCGCCAATACTGTGATCGAATCCTACTCGGTCGAGATCGCCTGATGCGCGCAGCGGTTCTGCAGAATTATCGTCAGGACCCTTTTATCGAAGATGTGCCGTTTCCGGCTTGCCCCGAAGACGGGGTGGTGCTGCGGGTTTTGGCCTGCGGCGTGTGTCGGTCCGATTGGCACGGTTGGGTGGGCGAGCATCCCCGCATCAAACCTGGTGCCATCGGCGGCCATGAATACTGTGGCGAAGTTGTCGAACGTGGGCCCCGGTCGCGTTGGCAGATTGGCGATACGGTTGTAGCCCCCTTCATTCTGTCCTGCGGGTCTTGCCCAACCTGCGCGAGCGGTGAAAGCCACACATGCCCGAACCAGCGACTGCCCGGATTTACCGAACCCGGCGCCTTTGCCGAATATGTCGCGGTTCCGCATGATCACAATCTTGCACGCCTGCCGGATGGCATGTCGCCGGTTCTGGCGGCAGGGCTTGGCTGTCGTGTTACCACCGCCTGGCATGCGCTGACAGGGCGCGCCGCACTCAAAGCCGGTGAATGGCTGGCTGTGCATGGCACCGGCGGTATTGGACTTTCGACCTTGATTCTCGGTCGCGCCTTGGGCGCGCGGGTTGTTGTGGTCGATATCGTCCCCGAGAAGCTCGCGCATGCGCTGAGCCTCGGGGCGGAAGCGGCGGTGGACGCACGGGAGGGCACCACCGCCGCACAAATCAAGGAAATCACCGGCGGCGGCGCACATGTCAGTGTCGAAGCCCTGGGGATTCCGGTCACCACCAACGCGTCGATCGAATGCTTGCGGCCCTTGGGCCGGCATGTGCAGGTGGGCATGCCCGTCGGTCACCACGCGCGGATGGAGATCAACATGAACGCGGTTTATATGGGCAACCTCGCGCTATACGGCACGCGCGGGATGCCCAGTTGGCGCTATCCATCGCTCTTGTCGCTGATCGAAGCGGGTCGCGTGGATGTCTCGCCCATCGTGGCGCGGGAAATCGCTTTGTCGCAGGTCGGCCGAGAACTGGCGGCCTTTGACGGACCAACCCCGCCCGGTGTCGCTGTCATTTCGGATTTTAGCCGCTAGGCGGATTGTAGGGTCTTTGCCTAGGTCGGGAATCCGGCTAAGGGCAGGGCCAAATTCAGGATCAAAGGACCCCAAGCCATGAAAGCTGCCGTCATCGTCTTTCCGGGATCGAACTGCGACCGTGACATGGCCGTGGCGCTGCGTCAGGCTGGGGCTGACGTGACCATGGTCTGGCACAAGGACGCGGCCCTGCCCAAGGGGGTCGATCTGGTTGCGGTTCCCGGCGGGTTTTCGTTTGGCGACTATCTGCGCTGCGGCGCGATTGCGGCACAATCCCCAGTCTGTCAGGGGCTTGTCGAACATGTGACCCGTGGCGGCTATGCCTTGGGCGTCTGTAACGGGTTTCAGGTCCTAACCGAAACACGGCTGCTGCCGGGGGCCTTGATGCGCAATGCGGGCCTCAAATTTGTCTGCAAGACCGTAGGACTGAATGTCGTCACGACCGACAGCGCCTTTACCGCTGAATATGCCAAGGGATCGGTAATTTCGGTGCCCGTGGCGCATCACGATGGCAATTATTACGCCGACGATGAAACCCTTGCGCAATTGCGCGATCAGGACCGCATCGCCTTTACCTACACCGAAAACCCGAACGGGGCCAAGGCAGACATCGCCGGCGTCCTGTCGGAAAACCGGCGGGTTTTGGGGATGATGCCGCACCCTGAACGTGCCGTTGACCCGCTGCATGGCGGCACCGACGGGCAGGCGCTTTTCCGCGGATTGCTGGCACAGGTCGTCGCGGCCTGAGTTGATGGCCTTGTTCCGCGTGGGGGCGGGGCGTAAACTGGGCCATGGCTAACACAAGACAGATCAGAAATAACCGCCGTGGGTCGATCCGCTGGATCGCACGCGGTGCGATTTTGGCCTTTGTCTTGCTTGCCGCTGGAATCATCTACGTCAGTAATAATGTTCTGACACAACGATTTACCGAAACCACCCGCAATCGGGCCGAGGTCCGGCTGACGCTTTATGTCGGCAACTTGATGAGCGAATTGCAGCGCAACTCGATCGTGCCGCAACTGCTATCGCGGGACCCTGAATTGCTGACTGCTCTTTCCGATGCCGAATATTCGCGGTCAACCCAACGGTTGTTGTCGTTCGTTGACGAAATCGGTGCGGCTTCATTGATGCTATTGGACAAGGACGGGCGCACCGTTGCCGCCACAGACCGGAGCCGGATCGGCCAAAGCCACCGCAACGGTGCCTATTTTGTGAATGCGCTCCGAACCAACGGCACGGTTTTCACGACCTACCAGAAGGAAACCGGGGCCTATGGGTTCATCTATTCCCGCCGGATGGATCAGGCCGGAAGTGCCATAGGTGTCATAACGGTCGAGGTCGACCTTCAGAAACTCGAACGCGGATGGGCGGGTATTTCCGACGCGGTTTTTGTCGCAGACAGCAGCGGAACCATCATGCTGACGACCGAACCGCGTTGGAGAGGACTGCCAGAGCCCGAGGCTTTGGCGCGGACCTCGGCGCCGTCGGCGATCCAGCGGGCCTTGCGCGCCACGCAGGATTGGACCGCACTGCCAATTGATGCCTATCTTGGTGGCGATGGTGTTCTGCGGCGCGAGGCGCGGGTGCCGTTTCAGGGATGGCGGATTGTCAGTTTCACCACCTACGATTCTGTTCGGGAAAAGGTGAACGGTTATCTCGCGCTCGAAATTATGGGCTTCGCGATTCTGCTCGCGCTGGGTTTCTGGCTGTCGTCGCGCAAGACCGCGTCTCGGATGGTTTTCTTCCAGCGCGAGTCGGCAGAGCTTCGCGCATTGAATAGTGCGCTGCAGCGGGAAATCGCCGAACGGGAAAAGGTCGAAAAGACGCTGCAAGTGGCTGAACAGACGCTGGCGCAATCGTCGAAACTCGCCGCCTTGGGCGAAATGTCGGCGGCGGTCAGCCACGAATTGAACCAGCCGCTCGCGGCGATGAAAACCTATCTTGCAGGGGCGCGGCTGCTGCTGCAACGCAAACGGCCCGACGAGGCGCTGTCATCGTTCCAGCGGATCGACGATCTGATTGAACGGATGGGGGCGATCACGCGGCAATTGAAATCCTATGCCCGCAAGGGTGCGGATGCCTTTGAACCCGTTGATACCAAAGCAGCTTTATCCTCGGCGCTGGCGATTATGGAACCGCAGCTCAAGACCCGAAAGGTCATGATTAACCGGACATTGCCTGCAGGTGCCGCGATGATTTTTGGCGACCGGTTGCGGTTGGAACAGGTCATCATCAACCTGTTGCGCAATGCTTTGGACGCCACAAACGGCATGTCCGAACCCACGATCGATATCGTTCTGGCGGTGGGGGAAAGCGTGCGGCTGACAGTTCGGGACAATGGCCCGGGGATCGAAGACCTCGATGCCTTGTTTGAGCCGTTCTACACAACCAAGCAACCGGGCGACGGGGTTGGGCTGGGGCTTGCCATTTCATCGGGGATCGTCAACGACCTTGGTGGACGTCTGACGGCACGCAACGGACGGGCAGGGGGGGCTGTATTTGAAATCCAACTCCCTATCTGGAATGCAGAAGTAGAAGCAGCTGAATGAGGCACAGATGAGCAAGGCCATGAAAATCGCCATCGTTGATGACGAAAAGGACATGCGTCAGTCGATCAGCCAATGGTTGGCCCTGTCCGGCTTTGACACTGAAACCTTTGCCAGTGCCGAAGAGGCTCTCAAGGGTGTCGGTCCCGACTACCCCGGCATCGTGGTCAGCGACATCAAGATGCCCGGCATGGACGGGATGCAGTTCTTGCGCAAACTCAAAGGCGTCGACAGCACCTTGCCGGTGATCATGATCACGGGCCACGGCGACGTTCCAATGGCGGTCGAGGCGATGCGGATCGGCGCGTTCGATTTTCTGGAAAAACCGTTCAATCCCGACCGGATGACCGAACTGGCCAAAAAGGCGACGCAGGCCCGCCGCCTAACACTCGACAACCGCGCGCTGCGCCGCGAATTGTCTGATGGCACTGCGTTGATGAAAAAACTGATCGGGTCCAGCCCCGCAATGGTGCGTTTGAAAGAAGACATCCTCGATCTTGGGCAGGCCGACGGGCATGTGCTGATTGATGGTGAAACCGGCACCGGCAAGACCCTGATCGCCCATGCGCTCCATGCGGTGGGGGCGCGGGCGGCCAAGAAATTCGTGCTCGTGTCCTGCGCGGCCTATGACGAAGATACGTTGACCCGCCGCGTTTTCGGTCCGGCCCATGACGGCGAACCGATCCCCGCAATCGAAGAGGCGCGCGGCGGTACTCTGGTGCTTGAAGATGTAGAGGCGCTGTCGCCGGCCTGTCAGGCGCGGCTTTTGACCGCCATCAACGATCAGGGTTCGCCTGCGGAAACGCGGATCGTGGCGATTTCAAATCTTCAGGACGAAGGCAAGACCATTGAACATGTGTTGCGCCCCGATCTGTTCTATCGTCTGGCGGCGCTGCGGATCACGGTTCCGCCCCTGCGTCAGCGGGGCGAAGACATTTTGATGCTGTTTACGGGTCTTTCAGAACAATTCGCCGATGAATATGGCTGCGATGCGCCCCAAGTCAGCGCACAAGAGGCGGCGCAATTGCTGCAGGCCCCTTGGCCGGGAAACGTGCGCCAGTTGATCAACGTGGCCGAACGCGCGGTTCTGCAAAACCGCCGTGGCACAGGCACGATTGCGTCGCTGTTGATGGCGGACAATGATGACTCCCGTCCGGCCATGACGACCGAAGGCAAGCCGCTCAAAGAATTCGTCGAAGCCTTTGAACGCATGCTGATCGACAACACCATGCGGCGGCACAAGGGCAGCATCGTATCTGTCATGGATGAACTCTGCCTGCCGCGCCGGACGCTCAACGAAAAGATGGCAAAGTATAATTTGCAGCGGTCGGACTATCTCTGACCCTGTCTCTTGGTTGGTTTAGACTGACAAATTACAGCGGATCATGATTTCCGATTGTAAAGGAAGGGCATCCTCCCCTATGTAGGGGATACGGGTGTCCGCACGACGCTGCGCGGTGTCGCCCGGAAAGTTTCACTGATTTGGGATACGGACGGGCATTGGACCCTATGCCCCAAGTCAGAGGATTTGATCCTTCGGGATCAGAGGAACGCCCTAGGCACGCGGATCAAACTGCGACCGGGCCAAGAACGGGCCGCCCATTTGGGAGGTCGGAGTAAAACCGCGATGCACCGCGCGCAAAAAACTGGCAGGATCGAGGAGGCCCCGTTGGGCTGTCCGGTCGCCATGCTGCGGATCGCCTTAATCAGACATGACCGACACCTACCCGCCCCACCGGGGTTGGCAAGGGTTCGTCATGCGAACGGAAAACATGAAGAAAATGCTCATCGATGCCACACACGCGGAAGAAACCCGCGTCGTTGTGGTAGACGGCAACAAGGTCGAAGAATTTGATTTTGAAAGCCAATTCAAACGCCAGCTCGCTGGGAATATCTATCTCGCAAAAGTAACTCGGGTCGAACCGTCGCTTCAGGCGGCATTCGTCGATTACGGCGGAAACCGGCATGGTTTCCTCGCCTTTTCCGAGATCCATCCGGATTATTACCAGATCCCCGTCGCGGACCGCGAAGCCCTTTTGGCTGAGGAGCGCGCCTATGCCGAAAGCCTTGCGGCCGAGGAAGACGAGGAAGAGCGCCCGCGCAAGGTCAACCGCAACCGTCGTGGTCGCGGCAAGGCCAAGGCCGCCGAAGCGAAATCGGACGATCTGATCGCCACGCAAGAGGTAGAGCAGACCGAGGACGAAATTTCCGGCGATATCGCGGGAATGGAAATCCTTGATCTGTCCGATCCCGAAGAGGGATCGAGCCCGATGGAACATGTGGCGGAAACGCCCGTGGATACTCCTTCGTCTGACGACGAAGACGAGTCGGTCGAAGATTCATCCTCTGCCGACGACAGCGAGGCCGATTCGGACGAAGACGACGACGGTATCGTGCAGACCATCGACAAGGATGACACGATCGAATCCGTCGCCGAAGAGGACGACAGCGAAGAGGTTCGCCCGACCCGGAAACCTCGCCCCAAGCGTTATAAGATCCAGGAAGTCATCAAGGTCCGCCAGATCATGCTGGTGCAGGTGGTCAAAGAAGAACGCGGCAACAAGGGTGCCGCGCTGACGACCTATCTGTCGCTTGCTGGCCGCTATTGCGTTTTGATGCCCAACACCGCGCGTGGCGGCGGGATCAGCCGCAAGATCACCAATATCGCCGACCGCAAAAAGCTCAAGGAAATCGCCGCCGAGATGGAGGTCCCGCAGGGCGCGGGTCTGATCATCCGCACCGCTGGCAGCCAGCGCACCAAGGCGGAAATCAAGCGCGACTATGAATATCTGCAGCGCATGTGGGAATTGATCCGTGAAACCACGCTCAAATCCATCGCGCCCGCCAAGATCTATGAAGAAGGCGACCTGATCAAACGCACGATCCGCGACCTGTATTCGAAAGACATCGACGAGGTGATCGTTGCGGGCGAGGCCGGTTATCGATCGGCCAAGGACTTCATGAAAATGATCATGCCGTCCCATTCCAAGAACGTGAAATTCTACGCCGAACAACTGCCGCTTTTCGCCCGTTATCAGGTCGAAGGCTATCTGTCGGGCATGTTCAACCCGACCGTTCAACTGCCTTCGGGTGGCTATATCGTGATCGGGATAACCGAAGCGCTGGTTGCCATCGACGTGAACTCGGGTCGTGCGACCAAAGAAGGGTCGATTGAACAAACCGCGCTCAAGACTAACCTCGAAGCCGCCGATGAAGTGGCCCGTCAGTTGCGTCTGCGTGACCTTGCCGGTCTGATCGTCATCGACTTTATCGATATGGACGAACGCAAAAACAACGCGGCTGTCGAAAAGCGCTTGAAAGACAAGCTCAAGACCGACCGCGCCCGCATTCAGGTGGGCCGGGTTTCCGGCTTTGGCTTGTTGGAAATGTCGCGTCAGCGTCTGCGCCCCGGTATGCTCGAGGCGACGACCCAGCCTTGCCCCCATTGCCACGGCACAGGTTTGCTGCGCTCGGACGATAACGTTGCGCTGAACATCCTGCGCCAGCTGGAAGAAGAAGGCGTGCGCGGTCGGTCGAAAGAGGTTCTGGTGCGTGCGCCGATCTCGATCGCGAACTTCCTGATGAACGGCAAACGCGAACATATCGCCGCGATCGAGGCCCGTTATGGCATGTCGGTTCGCGTCGAATGCGACCCGACGCTGGTATCGCCCGATTTCGCGATGGAAAAGTTCAAGACCGCGACCCGTGTCGTGCCCGAAGCCGCGCCGGTCGCGATTACCTCGGTGATCATCGAGGATGAAGACGACGATATCGTCGAGGATATCGCGGATGACGAAGATGAGGTGGCCGAGGCCCCAGTGGTGGCGGATGACCCCAAAGCCGAAGAAGGCGATGACCGTCCCAAGAAAAAGCGTCGTCGTCGTCGTCGTCGTCGGGGCGGCCCCAAGGACGAAAACGGTCAGGTCGAGGCGAATGCCGAAGATGATGCCGCCGAAGGCGCTGCATCGGATGACGCAACGGATGACACGGGCGAAGCCACGGTCGAAGCCCCCGCCGCCGAAACCGAAAAACCCAAGCGGACCCGCACGCGGTCACGCGGCAAGAAGGCTGCAGCCGAAGCAACGGCCGAGGGTGATGCAGTCTTAGCTGAACCTGCACCGTCGGAACCTGTCGCGGCGGAAGCGGTTGCAGAGGTTGCCGCCGAAGAACCCGCGCCAAAGCCGAAACGGACCCGCGCCCGTTCGAAAAAGGCCGAAGCAGAACCTGCGGCGACCGAGCCGACTGCCGAACCAAGCGTAGAAGCCGAGGCTCCTAAACCCAAGGCAAAGCGCCCGAGCCGCGCGAAAAAAGCCCCTGTGGCTGAAACGGTTGTGGAAACGGTCGCAGTTGAACCGGCTGCGGTTGCCGAGACGGTGGTTGCGGAACCGGCACCCGAAGCCGCGCCTACTCCGGCACCGGTGCCTGCAACAACCGCAGAAGACGATGGGAAACCCAAACGCAAAGGTTGGTGGTCCCTTGGCCGCTAACCGGTTTTCCTGAAATTCGAAACGCCGTCCCGAAACGGGCGGCGTTTTCTTTTTGCGGGCCGTTTCAATTTGTCGCTGATATGTGACCATGGAACGGGTGACCTTGGACACAGGCTGGGGTAATCGGGGACAAAGAGGATTTCATCATGTTCGATACCACAGCCTTTCTGGATGCCGCACTATTGCCGGGGATGGCGATTGCGGTCCTTGCCGGTATCCTGTCGTTTCTTAGCCCCTGCGTGCTGCCCGTGGTGCCGCCCTATCTGGCCTATATGGGCGGCGTTTCGGTATCGGACATTGACGAAGGCGGCAAGGGCCGGGGGCGTGTCGTTCTGGCGGCCCTGTTCTTTGTTCTGGGCCTGTCGACGGTGTTCCTGCTCCTTGGTTTTGCCTTTTCCGCAGTCGGTCGTGCGTTTTTGTCGGTGCAGGACTATGCAATCACCGGATCGGGTATCCTGATCATGGTGTTTGGTGCGCATTTTCTGGGTGTGATCCGGTTGCCATTCCTGATGCGCGAAGCGCGGATTGAAGCGGGCGGAGGTGGATCGGCCTTTGGTGCCTATCTTTTGGGCCTGGCCTTTGCCTTTGGCTGGACACCCTGTCTGGGCCCCATTCTGGCAGCGATCCTGGGCCTTGCAACATCCGAGGCCAATCTGGCGCGGGGCACGATCCTTTTGGCCTGTTATGCGCTTGGGCTGGGCATTCCGTTTCTCTTGGTTGCTGCGTTTTTTCCGATGCTCAAAGGGCCGATGGCCTTTATGCGCCGCCATATGGACCGGATCGAACGGATCTCGGGGTTGTTGCTGTGGACCGTGGGTCTGATGCTTTTGACGGGGCAGTTCACCAATTTGTCCTATTGGCTGCTCGAACATTTTCCGGCACTTGGCGCGATTGGGTGATCCGGCCCATCTGAGGGCTTATTTTTGCCGAGGTTCCGCGTTAGGGTCTAACCAATAGCGACCGGAACAGGCCCATGACAGACCCGACAACGCCGAGCAGGGCAGCGCCAGCGGTGACCCGCCGCAAGGTATTCTATATCCCCGGATATGATCCGATCCATCCCCGCCGCTACCGCGAACTCTATCGCAAGGAAGGCGCGGATCAGGCGGCAATAACGGGCTATGACCTGACGCTGTCGCCCAAGGCCAAGGGGCAGGGCGGGGCCTATGGGTGGTCCGTCGACGCGACGATCGACGGGGCCGAGACCCATGCGGATGTCGAGGTCCTAATCTGGTCCGATATCGTTCGGGACAGCATGTCCAACAGTATTCCCGCGACCTATCTGCAATTGGTTCGCACAGCTTGGACCTATATCACCAGCGGCGCACTCAGAC
>Ga0102812_10000941_pt1 | contig 20594 bp, 17 predicted proteins | sample ColrivemetaGS713_FD_79334 | JGI IMG/M metagenome (GOLD analysis project Ga0102812, IMG submission 79334) | Estuarine microbial communities from the Columbia River estuary - Flood tide ETM metaG S.713 | ecosystem: Environmental > Aquatic > Marine > Intertidal zone > Estuary | place: USA...
AGAGCCTGTCTGTTAAAAGTTTTTAGAGGGAAAAAAGTACATCATATCTTGCCTTATGATTCTCCAGCCTCAAACGCTGAAACGGATGAACTATTTGATGACAATCGCAAACGAATATCCATTTCGGGTGTTCAAGGAAAATTTTCAGTATTACTAGATAAAAACAAATTACGGCTAGTAAATGAAGGAGAACAGGGAGCGTATATTCTTAAACCCATTCCAAGTGCTGGTAAAAGACCAGACTGCATGCCTGCTAATGAACATTTAACAATGCAAATTGCAAAACAAGTATATGGAATAGAAACAGCTGAAAATGCACTGATATTTTTTAAGAATAATTTCCCTGCCTATATTACAAAGAGATTTGATGTAAGCGAAGATGGTTCTAAACTAGCACAAGAAGATTTTGCCTCACTTGCAGGTAGAACCCCACAAACACATGGCGAGCACTATAAGTATGCAGGAAATTATTTTGAACTATTTGAAATTCTAAAAAGATTTGTTCCCGCTTATATTGTTGAAGCTCCAAAGCTCCTGAAATTACTAATCTTTAATTATTTGTTTTCGAACGGAGATGCTCATTTTAAAAATTTCTCATTAATAGAAACCTCCCTGGGCGATTTTAAATTAAGCCCTGCTTATGACTTGTTAAATAGCAGAATACATATAAACGACAACGATTTTGCTTTAGACGATGGGCTTTTACCTAAAAATTTAGCTCAAGGAAAAGTTTTTTATCAATTTAAACTTCTATCGGAAAAAGCTGGAATTAATGAAAATATTTATGGCGACATTTTGAATACTATGCTAAACCAAACTGACTTGGTTGAAAAATTAACTTTTTCATCTTTTTTGGACGAAAAAACACAAAGAAATTATTTTCAGACTTATCAGGCAAGACTAAAGAAACTTGGATTTCTTTAATTTGGAGAACCTAAAGCAGAAATAAAAAATGGAATTGACCAATAAAATATGGAAGAAGCTTGAAGGAGGATATAGGGTTTTGTATGATGTAAAGCCAAATTCATAAAATAATACAAATTGAAAACCAAAAGAGACCTATCAATTGCTATAATATTCGTTATTTTGGGGTTAGCCCAGTTCTTGCCTGCTGCTTTATCTGAGTCCTTTTTTCAGCATATCGTAGGTAAAATATGGATTACATTCGCACTATGTATAGTCTTTTTAGGGCTACTAAAAATTGAACAAGTTCATATTTTAGGCGGTACATTAACCAAAACTAATTTCATATTCCGAAGGAAAATAAAGCTAGATAGTATTAAGCGATATAAAGTAAAAGCCAATGATATGAATACCTATCCACAATATAATATCGCAGCTATTCTAAAAATAGTTAAAAATGGAGAACGGTACTCCAAATTTAGGTTTTTGACCATTTATACCGAAGGGAAATGGAGAATAAAAATAGATGAAAGAACAATGCCAACTGCCGACTTTGAAAAGGTGTTAAGAGAAGTGAAAAAAGCAAAGCGATAGAATCAGGAAAAAGACTTTTCTTGCATGCTAACTCATCTAATACACATTTATCAATTCGCACGATTGCAAAATGCTGTCTGCTTCCGTTTTTGGTGGATCAGCAAAAATCACTTGGATGGAACTTGATTTTGGCTCAATACGCTCTATTGGGCAATCGGTTTCACCTACTTTTTTCATTATGGGGCTAAAGGCTTGTCGGGTAAACAATAAGGTTTTTATAAAAATAGGCTCGCTTTTAAATAGTTTGCCTTTTTCTACAACAATACTATTCAGGTATTTAGAGCTGTTTGGTATAGGGTAAACGCCTGTGGATCTTTCTTTTGGCTCCCAAAGTTTTAAATCTAAATAGGCCAAACCCAATATGATGCTAACTGCAATGGGAAACAAAAAAAGTAAAATGCTGCTTATGGTTTTTTGGGTATTGGTCCACGAAATTAACGTGGTCCATAAAAAATAGAGCACCGCTATAAAACAACTGAAAATTAAAAAGATGCCAACAAATTGCAAGGTGTTTCCTTGCAAAGCAGGAGCTAGTCTGTAGTTATCTAAAAAGTAGTTTGATTTAAAATACCTGCCAATATAAAAAAGCACCAAGGGCAAAAAAAGGTAAATGCCGGTGCATAATTGGAGAAGTTGTTTTTTAGATAAGTGCATAGTTTTACTCTAACTTAGTTCCAATAACAATAGTACAAAATTGATTTTAAATGAAGTGTTTTTTCGATGAGGGTTGTTGTCTGGGAAGTTAGTAGAGACAATGAAAATTAAAGATAATTTATCTATCTCCCAAAACATCTACCGCTTTTATATAGCGTTTTTTGTAGCCTTGTTGTTGTAAGCTGGAAATAATAACTCCCATAGATTTTCCGGAGGATGAATGGATAAACTCTGTTTCCATTCCGTTTGCTTTGGTAACTATACCTACGTGGCCAATAGCATCGCTGCTTGGGCTTTTAAACACCAAAACATCGCCAATTTGTACGTGCTTTATGTTTACTTCTGTTCCAAAATCGGCATACAGTTTAGAGGAGCGGGGCACATCTACTCCAAAGTGCTTAAAAACAAAATACACAAAGCCAGAGCAGTCGAAACCCTTGGTGCTGCAGCCCGCATATACATAAGGTGTGCCGAGAAGAGTTTGTCCGTAGGCTACTAGGCTATCTCTAAAACTTAGGTCGTAGTTTTTGGAGGTTTTTAGTTTCTGATTAATGCGTTCGTTTGGGTTTTTAGCCGCAATAGCCTCGGTTTCTTTAACCTCTGTAATGTGCGAAATGGTATCTTTATCAATTTCTTTAGGGTTGATTTTTCGGGAGTGTTTTTTAGAGATTCCATACGCAAAAACTACCGCCAAAATAAGAAGCGATGCCAATAACCAAATTACTATGTTTCTTTTTTTTTGATTCACTAAAGTTTAAATTGCTTGCCTAATTATTGTTAAACGATCAGTTTCAAAGTTAAACAAAATAAGTGCTTGTAAATGCTTTTTGGTTTATCTGTATTAGTCTTTTTTGGTAGTAGATAATTTGTATTCAATCCAACAACCAATAAATCTAACGATTATGTAAATTCGCTTTAACCAATGCCCAGTAAATTTTTTGAAGTACGCTTAAGATTTAAAAAACTTAGCGACGAAAAACCAGATGAATTAGTAAAGAAGTTTGAGCAAATGCTTGAAGCAGAAAAAGAGCACATTGTCGGTAGAATAAATCGCCACCATATTGCCATTCGTATACCCGAAAACAAACGCCATTTTTGGAGTCCGCAACTATCGGTAAACTTAGAAGAAACGGAAGAAGCTACAGAAATAAGAGGCTTGTATGGCCCAAAACCCGATATTTGGTTAATGTATATGTTCATCTATTTCTTTTTAGGTTTTATTACCATGGTAGTAACCGTAGTAGGTTTATCGCGGCATAATTTAGGTTTGTCTTCCTACATTTTGTGGGCAATTCCTGTTGTATTGGGCGGCGTTTTAGCTCTATGGATTAGCAGCCAAGCTGGCCAACGATTAGGGAAAGATGAAACGAATCTTATTCACGACCTTGTAACCAAGTACACCTTGCAAGATGCACGCGACGAAGAATAATTAAACATTCAAACATTCCCCCTAAAAAACTTGTTTACCTTTGCAGTATGAGTCTTTCAGCAGAAATTTCGGAACAAATAAAAACGGCTATGAAAGCCAAAGATCCAATCGCTTTACGTTCGTTACGTAGTATAAAAGCTGCTCTTATGTTGCTTGCTACGCAAGAAGGGGGCAAGGAAGTTACGCCTGAGGATGAAATGGCAACGTTGGTAAAAATGGCAAAACAACGTAAAGATTCTATAGCCATTTACAAAGAGCAAAACCGCCAAGATTTAGCCACTGTGGAAGAAGAGGAGCTTGAAGTAATTGAGCGATTTTTACCAAAGCAACTTAGCGAAGAAGAAATTGCCAAAGAAGTGAATGCCATTATTGCACAAACGGGTGCGACGGGTATGAAAGATATGGGCAAGGTTATGGGCATGGCCAATGGCAAACTTAAAGGTAGAGCCGATGGTAAAGTAATAGCCGATATGGTTAAAAAGTTGCTGGCCTAGCTGTATCAATTAAATTTGCTCGTCTATCTAACTAGATAAACGCCTCCTTTGTAGTTGTAGAAGTTTTTCTGGAAATCGTAAGCTTTAATCATATACATGTAATAGCCTGGTAGTGCGTTTTCTCCCGTCCAAGTTTCGTTTGGTTTTTTACTTCTAAATACCAACTCTCCCCAACGGTTATAAATGTCCATTTCAAAATCTTTTAGGCCATAGCCAATTGGCTTAAACTCGTCGTTTAATCCATCACCATTCGGGCTAAACGCATTCGGGATAAACAGCTTGTAAGCGAAGGTAATGTACAGGCTTTTGGTAATACTATCTTGACAGCCAAAGGCAGAAGTAACCCATTGCTTTATGTCGTAACTGCCGCTATCTTTAAATTTATGTTCAAAGTTGAAAACTGAATAAGTATTGCCATCGCTTAAAAAATAAGTTACAGAATCTGCACCATTGCTTTTGTCGGATATTTGAATGTTGGATGTAAAGATATCCGCTGTTTCTGGGAATATTTTAAAATCAGCTCTTGGCAATGGATAAACTTGTATGTTTTTAGACGTGCTGTATTCGCAACCGGGTATTGTTGTTACTTTTAGATTAATAGTGTACAAACCATCAATAGTGTAAGTGTATTCAAAAGAGTCTAAGCTACTTCGTGTATTTCCATCACCCATTGTAAATATGGCCGATGAAATAGGACTTCCAAAGCCCGATGTTGTATTGTAAACCCATTGACTTTCGTCTCTACAAATATCTCGTACTTCAAAATCAGGAATAACAAGGTTGTCTATTACCACGTCTTCGGTTGTGGTGTCTTTACAATTGTACTTGTTGGTTACTGCCAGCTGCACATTATAAGTTCCTAAACTGGCATAGGTATGCTGAAATTGAGCATTAGCACTAACCGTTCCGTCTCCTAAATTCCAACTATTGGTTAACCCGTTACCGGAAAAATCCACCACATTGTCGTCGCAAATTTTATTATAATTTAGAGTAGCAATAGGAGCGGAGTCAACTTTTACAATAAAGGTAGAATCACTTCTGCATCCTCGGTTTGTGGTAATTACTTGACGAAGTGTAAAATTACCGGCATTAGGGAAATTATATGCGAAGCCATTAGTGGCAAAACTATCCGTTAATATATACCATTTTATTGCTGAAATAGAATCGTTGAATTTCGGGTTTGCATTAATTGAAATTGCCTTGTTCTGGCAATTGCCTTGAATAATTATTTTTGGATATTCCACATAATACACATCAAAGTTTTGCGTGCTAGAATCGGCACAACCAAAGTTGGTTTCTACTTTTTGGCTTATAGCATATGTGCCTGGTTGGTTTCTGGTTAGTGAAATATTGGTATCTCCCAATACAAAACCGCTACCAAAATCCCAATAAATTTTAGCAATATTTCCGGAGTTTACGCTGGATTGGTCGTTAAATTCCGCAGTTTCTGTTAAACAGATGTTTTGTGAAGTAAATGCACTTTTTGGCATTGGGTAAATGGCTACTTGTGCAGAAGTTGTATCGGCACAGCCGAAAGCTGTAGCAACTACAAGCTGAACCGTATATGTGCCAGTATCTGCATATTTATAGTTGAAGTTTGCGAGATTAGAATTAGTGCCATCGCCTAAATTCCAAGCGTAATTAGTAATGGGTTCCGTGGTGCTAGCTCCAATTGTGGCTGTTATACCTACAGAGTCTACTAAACATTTATTAGCTAGACTAACCGAAATATCTGGTTTGTTTCGCATAGTAATAGTATCGTACAATGTGGTTTTGCATCCTCTGTCAGAATTAGCTGTTAGCTTAAAGGGAAGGCTTGTTCCGCTACCTAAGGTGTAATTTAGCAAATTGCCGTTAAAGGTATCTAAATCAATTACCCATTTGTGTGTAAGCGAGCCGTATAAAATAGTTGAATTTGTTTGCAGTGTAGTGGTGTCAAATTCGCAATCTTCATAAAATATAACATCGGGAGCTGGAAGCGGATAAACGGTAACCAAGCCGCTTGTCGTATCCCAACATTTGTCGCTGTTTTGTACATAAAGATCTACTTTTATTTGTTGTGCAGAGTCAACATATACTTGGAAATTGTTGAGTTGTGATTCGTAAATTGTTCCAAAATTCCAATGTAAACTATCTGGCACGGTTCCTTTATAATTGGAAATATTGCTCAGTTTTACAAACTCGTTGGCACAGGTGTCTATAAAAGTCATAACTGCTTCTGGTCTTTCTATTACTTTTACATAGGTAGAATCGAAATAGGTGCAACCCGCATTATCTATGGTTTTAAATACATAATTGGTGCTTACTATTGGGTTGGCAAATGGTAAAATTCCCTGTGGTTTGGTTAAGCTGTCGGTTGGTGTCCATTGGTAGGTTTTTACTCTGCCTACACCGCCACTTATCAAATCGCCAATAAGCGTTCTATCTCCTTTGCATAGGTTTACAGTGTCAGCAAAATTGGCCGACATTCCCGGGTGCAGAATTACGTTTACCGAGTCGTTTGAACTGCAACCACTTCGGTTTGTGGTAAGAATCATTATAATGGTATCGTTCACCGTTTTTGTGTTCAATCCATTAAATATGGTTTGTGCCGAATCTGGATTAGCTGCATAACTCGAAGGGCTCCAACTATAAGTGTTTGATGCACTTCCTGTTTTGCCAATTGCAAAAGGCTCTCCTGGACAAGCAATAGTATCAGTTCCAGCATTTATTAAACGAGGCGGTGGTATACTAGCCCAAGCCGCATCGCATACGCAGTTACTTTCGCTTATGTACAGTAGTAAGTTGCAAACAAATGCTGAGGACACATCAAAATTTAAGGATTGTGTGTAGTTACTTCCTTTGGCAATTCCCGCTAAAACGGTATCGCTTTGCAGATAAACATCTCCACTATCAACTATTCCATTTTGGTTGGTATCGAAGTAAAGATCTACTTTTAAACCATCACCATTGCTCTTATTTGCACCGCTGTTTGCTAAGCTATAGTTTAAACTAATGCTTTCTTTCGTTCCACTAGGAACGGCACTAGCCCCAACGTTAAAAATTGTAAAACTGCTTTTTTCTACAGAATCAACAGTAAGTGCGGCACTTGTAGCAACATTTATATCGCAATATGTATTGCTACTTACACAAAGAACGGGTTGTGTAATTACTGCTTGGGTAAATACTTGTTTCAAGCCGCAATCTAAAACGTTGTTAATTAAAATAGGTTTAATAGTAAAAAGTGAACTATCTCCAACTGAAATTCCGGAAGGGAGGAACCAGCTATATGTATTCTCCCCATTTACTAGTTTAAATTTGGCTTTTGTTGTCGCGGCATTATACCCCGTGCTGGTATAATTTGTATCCATTTGAATGCCAGGGGGTAAACTCACAATAATTCGGTCGTTTATACCAGTAGTGTCTGGTCCTAGGTTAATAAATTTAATGTACGTTGTTCCATTGAAATTGCATGCATCTAAATGAGGCATTTCTAAACTAACAGCTGAGTAATAGGGTTTTACAACGCCTTTTATGTCGATGGGCTCTCCAACGGTATAGGCTGCATTTACGGGTTTGCCGCATCGCAACGAGCCTCCTGGTCGTAGCAAAAAGAAGGTGGAACTCGTAAAATTACAATCGGTAGTTAGCTTAAACCGCAAATTCATAATGTAACCAGTGCTGCTTTTTACACCATTTAATCCACTGGCATTAAGCACAGAATCTTGTGCCGAAAGGTTCCATCTATACGTATTTGCAGAAATATTGGTTGGGTTCGTAATGGCTACGGAATCTGTTCTGCCTTCCACTCGTAACCAAGCAGTATCATTCAATACCATTCCAGGTCTAAGCAATAAATCAAGGTAAGTGTTAAATACTTTTGGACTACCTGTATTCCTTATTTCGATGGTATAATCTCGCTCTTCACATAAATCAACAACCGCTGAAGTGTCAAGCATTATAGCCTCTAGCCTTGTGTTTATTGGTTCGAAGTAAAGTGGGGTTTTGAGCGTATTACAATAATACGAGGCGGCAGAATCCGGATATCCCTTGCAGTTTGAACCTAATTCAAATAGAATACTATCAAAATCGCAGTTATTGTAAGTTGCCCTTACCTTAAAAGTTCTAATTTCATTTTCGCTTAATGTGCCCATTAAGAACACATCATTGTATTTGGGCATTTTAGAATTGGTTCTAGTATCTATTACTTCTACTAGTTTTGTATTTCCATTTTGTTTTGCAGTGGCCCATAAATAGCTAACATCTGCAATTTGTGAATTATTAGTTAAGCGTACCACCCACGTTACGGTATCGGTTTCTGCATATACACTCGCATTGGCAGTAGTTACCAGTATTTCCGGAGCCACATAACTAATCTTATCTGTGTAAATGCCAGATGCAAGAGTATCTACATTAGCAGATAATATGCCTTGACCCTCAAAAACGAAGTCGTACGATAGGTTGGTGGTTTCAGTTTTTGCATTACAATTGGCTAACCATGATGTGGTAAATGTTCCGTAAAATCCATCATCACTAATCTTTATGTTTCCACCTAAATCGGTATATAAAGAATCTATTCTGAACTTGAGTTCGGTGGAAGTAACCGAGTAAGGTTTTATGCTTAAATATCTTTCCCATGCTGTTGCACCTGTTCCTTTTGTTCTGTATTGAATAATTGCTGCATTGGTTAAATCAAAACCTGCATCTTTTTTAACTGTAATTTCTTTTATCCTTGCCCATTTTCGGTATTCATAAGGAAACAAATTTCCACCAGCATAATTGCCACTGGCTTGCCCAATACTTAAATAAAAATTCTGATTGGCATTAAAACTATTGCAGCCGGAGTTGTTTATTATGTCATTAGCGTAATTTAAATAAAACGATCCATTTAGATTTACTCTGCTCGAAAAAGTATCGCATTGATAAATCTGACTGCTAGTAGGATTAGCAACGGAACTCAAATAGAAGTTGTTCGTCATTTTTAGCTCCCGACTTGCATTGCCAGGATTTTTAGCTACCACATAAGTTACCTCCAATTCAACGCTATCTACATTTAAATAAGCAAAAGCAGAATAGAGAGAACACCCGGAGTTTACTAAGTTATTGTAACTTATGTCAAACGAAAAAGTTTTATTGTATCCTGAAACAGAACTCGAGTATATTATGTTGTTGCAATTAAATAATAAATTTCCTTGCCGGTATATTTTTATTCTCACGTCAGCTACGTCTAAATAGTAGCCATATTCTATAGTGGATGTAGCTTTTCCAAAATACCAATTAGTAATGCTGCCTGCGTTGTACACTTTGCCTTTGTAGGTGGCTAGCATAGTGTCGCCATACATTATCCGATTTAGTTTTATTTTATCAAAGTCTAAACTTCCACTAGCATCTGGTACACCGTCGTTGTCATTGTCTGGCTCTCCGTAGCTAATTCGTTTAGCAGAAAACCCATTGAAATGCATACCTGCACCACAACTCGCAGCACAATGGATACGGAGAACATCTGCGTTGCAATAAATAGGCATGTCGCAATTGCTGCTGCACGTAGTATCGGCATTATAAAAAATGTTTACAGTGTAAGGTGCGTTTTTATTAGCGGTAACACCACTACAATTTCCTTTTACGTTAATAAGTAATTCGCCCCGCACTAAAGTAACTGTAGGTGCTCCTTTAAAATAAGCGGTAATAGTGTCGCCATTCTGCGTGAAATAATTTGGACTCCAACTTGTTCCATTTGGATGGGCGAATTTTAGATCTGCCGCTGTCTTGGTATGAGATAATCCGCTAGAGAGAATTATCTGAACTTTGGTAAGGGAGGAGCTAATTGGATTTAGTAAATATCCGTTACTAAATGTGTATTCCAATTGTTTAGTTTCTCCATCTTGAATATCTGTAGGGACGAATTTGGAAATCGTATTTCCTTGGTACAATCCTGTTGAGCCCCAAACCTCACCGCTTTTTAGCGTCTTGTCGCACTGATTTTTATAGGCTACCTCGCATTTCCATCGTTGGAAATAGAAATTGGTGGCGTTGCAAGTTTGCGGACAACATGATTTGGTTTGCCATTTTATAACTATTGAATCTCCTGGGGCCATATCGGGAAAAATGTAAAATACTTCGCCGGGAGGGTTACTACTTAAGCAAGAATAAGCACCCAAATTGTAGGTGTAATTGGTTTTGTAAGGCACAATAGAACTTCCAGTGCCAGAAACACTGTTGCTTGCCCTAAAACTACTGGTAACTATTTCGGTTAGAATGTAGTTGTAATATCCACTAGAATAGGCGTTAAAAACATGAAAATCTACTGCTCTTGCCGTGTCGCTTCCTTTGTTGTAAAGCACTGCTTGTTGGTCCAATAAAGTTCCATTTAGGCAATTGCTGGTGCTAGCATTGGTAGTTATAACAATATCTGGGCTTTTAGTAGATATACTTACGTTAGCTGAAGATGCTGTGCTGCTACAAACTTTGTTATTACATCCCCAATATGCTCTGTATGTGGTTGCTAAATTACTGCAAGCAATTACTTTGAGCGTGTCTGTTAGTGTAATAGTTTCGTTTAAATCGAAGTACTTGTCTGAGTTTCCTATACTTACAAAAGCTGCAGAATCAAGTGTTGAGAAAATGGTGTCGCCTGAATAAGTGATTGTTCCACCTTGTGCAGAAATAAGTTGTAACCCACTTTGGTTTCGTCGCCAAAAAGTTGCGTTGCTTAATCTTCCAGTTCCACTATTTTTCAAGGTTACCACTCGCACAAAAACTTCCTGCAGGTCAGCGGTTTTTAATTGATTGGTAATGCTCGTAATTTGAAGCGATGGTTGCTTCACATTGAATGGAGAAGAGCTTTTGCCTACGGTTCCGCCACTATATGAAGTAGTTGATTCAATTTGTGCCAAACCTCCATTATTTAAAAAAGAAATAATATCGCAATCAACGGCAAGTCGCACTTTTAAAACTGCGGCTTGTGTAATAGCCAAATTACTAATTGAAAAGAGGGGTTTGTTTAAGTTTGTTATATTTTGTTCTGAAGCTTGGGTGCTATTTATTGAACCTGCAATGTAATTTACGCCAGTAGGTAGTTTTAGTTCGCATAGAAGACCAGTAACGGTAGAGGTTGTTATGTTTCTAATCTCGATTTCTACATAATCAGAAGGTATACAAAGCTCAAATGCCGAAGGGTTGGCAATAGAAACAGCAACCTTGCCTTGCCCCAAAGCAAATAGGCTCAAAAATAATAAGCTAACAGTTAAAAAAAATGTATAACACCTTGATTTTTTCACTTCGCACAAATATACACTACTACGAAGAATTTCAGTGAATATAAAGTATCTAAACTGTAATATTACTCAAATCAATCTATCCCAGCCAAATGGCTTGCAAATCAAGTCGCAAGGAATAATTTTGAGCGTAAAGTTTATCTAAATTTTGGAGGTATTGCTTATGCGGTTTGGTAAGCATATAGGCTGTGGTAAAAACCCCCGGCTTCAATTTGGGCAGAGCACTGGTGTTTTCGTCGGCATAGCCTACCCAAGTTTTTTTGCCAAATAAAACTGGAATGCCACTTTGCACTAAAATTCTCCCTTTTTGAAGATCCAAATAGGAAAAAAAACAAGCGTAAACAGTGCAAATGCCACATCGAAAAAACGCTTAGCTCGTCGCATTTCTGGTTTAGACAAATTAAGCTCTACTTGCTCGCCAAAATACAAACCGTTAGCATTTTTAGAATGACTGCCGATAACAAAATCACTATTTGCAGGAATGGTGTAATAATTTACCTGCGGCCCAATTTGTGTCATCCATTCCATTACTTCTTCCGATTTTATGGTGTCTCCACTAAAAATCACTTCATTAATACCATAAATGCCTACAATTTCTTTAAGCTGATTTATTTTGCCTAGCCACTGTGAATGGTCTGATTTTGTGTTGCTTACAAAACCAATTTGGTGGTAGCTTTTGTTGTAGGATTTAAGAATTTCGGTAACGCGTTGCCATTTATCTGCTTCGCCTACCAAAATGCTTTTGGTGTTGTTTCTTTGGCTAAAATCTAGGGTTTTATATTTTAAAAAATGGAAAATGGTTCGCCAAGTTAAAAGCACAGCAGCTACAACCAATGTGCCAAATAGAATAATTCCACGGCTAAAATGCAGTCCATCAGGCAATAAGCCATAGATTACTAGTATAATTACTGTGCCAACCAAAATGCTGCGTATGAGCTTGCTAAAGTTAAATGGCGATTGATAACTGCCGTTTAGACTTAAGCTAGTAATCCATACCAAGGTGTAATAAGGCAAATGGATAGAAAGCATTTCTGGCGGGTATTCTTTTATAAATTTTATGTGGTCTTCCCAATAGTTTTTTAGTAAAAACATGCACCCGAAAATTAAAACTGCTTCTAAAATAGGCATCCAAATAGTTTTTATAAAATTGACTAAAAGAGCAATGGCTGCTCGGGCATAGATGGCAGTATTAATAAGAAGCTTAAAAGATGATTTGTTGTTTCCAGAATAGTGCTTTTCGGCAAAAATGACCATTGCCTTGTAAAAAACACGCACGTAATTGGTGCTGTGTTTTTTGGTGCTTTCTCCTTTGTAATGGATAATAGTTGTATCGGCAAAATAGTAGTTTTTCCAACCTGCTTGTGTAATGCGGTAGCTTAAATCTATGTCTTCACCATACATGAAAAATGTTTCGTCTAGCAAGCCGATTTTGTCCAATACTTTTTTACGAATAAACATAAATGCACCTGCCAAAATTTCCACTTCGTTGGTTTCATGCTCAGGCAAATAACCTAAATGGTACTTGCCAAATTTTTGTGATTTTGGGAAGATTTTATTTAGCCCAATCATTTTGTACAAGGCAACTTCTGGCGTTGGCAAACCGCGTTTACTTTCTGGTAAAAACTTGCCTTGTCCGTCTACCATTCGCACGCCGCAAGCACCGCAATCGGGAGTTTGATCGGCAAAGGCTATAAGTTTAGAAAAACAGTTTTCTGGCACAATAGTGTCTGGATTTAGAAGCAAAACATATTCGCCTTTGCTGCGTCTTATGGCTTGATTGTTTGCTTTACTAAAACCTACATTATTTATATTGGCTATAAGTTCTACCTGCGGAAATGCTTCTTGCACCATTTCTATAGAGCCATCTACGGAATTATTGTCAACTACAAATACCTCAATATCAATACCTTCGGAGGCATTGTACACCGACTTTAAGCACTGTTCTAAAAAGTGCTTAACATTGTAATTTACTATAACGACAGAAAGTTTCAAACCAACTGGGCAAACATACGCAATTCAATTACGTTATATAACACTGTAGTCGTGAAGTCTTTTCTAAAAATACTTTTTAATAAAATAGAGAATGAGGATTTTTCTTATTCTGAGCCGATAAAGCGGTCGGAACATTTTGTGCAAACTATGCAAGAAAATGAGGGAAACCTGCAAGATTTACTGAGCTATATTAAATCGGAATGGAGTAAATCTATCCACCTAAAAGAAGATATTTCTACCTACGCCATAAATAGAAAGGATGTAGCAGGAATTGTGTTGAAATTTGAAGGATGTGCCGAAATTAAAATGCATCACTTTTTATTGGAACATATAAAACAAGAGCTTCAAAATCAGGGGTATATCGTAAATGTAAACAAGCATCTTAGCCATCGTATATCAGGAAAATGCGAAGAATTATGGAGTTATTTCCTAAAACCCAGACCGGGCTTTAATGACGATGGTAAGTACGATCAACGCTATGGTACGGTAATGATAGAGCTTAAAAAAGACGACACCGACTCGTATCATTTTCGCTTGCAATGCGGATATTATTCTGGCTTTAATTATGCTGAGCCTATAGCGTTTGAGGAGTTGTTGGATACTTTGTAGCGTTTAAAACAACACCCAGTGTAAAATAAAAATGAGCCTAATCACTATAAAAACGTTTGAAAATGCCGTAGAGGCCCATTTGTTGCGATTAAAGTTGGAGAATGAAGGCATTCAATGTTTTTTGGTAGATGAAAATACTGTTTCACTCAATCCATTATTTAACATCGCCATTGGCGGAATAAAACTGCGTATTGACGAGAGCGATGAAGCCAAAGCACAGGAATTGATAGCAGAAATGGAAAATGCAGCATTTTTAGATGAAGATGAGCAAATTATTGCTTGTCCCAAATGCCTATCTACGGACCTTTATACCAATTTTAAATCGATGAAAGGAGCAAAAGGCGTAATGTCGGCCATTGTTTCTTTTCTTTTTATGGTATTCCCAATCTACTATAAGTCGGTGTACAAATGCAAAGCATGCGGGCACGAGTTTAAGTAGGTCGGTTTTGTTATTTACTTAAGTCGTCAGCTTTTAAAAGTTAATTCTATTAGCATTGTTATAAATTCGTATTTCATAAGTTGTAAAAAAAAATGAATAAAGAACTTAAAGCAACCGCTACTATTTCCATAAATGCAAGTGCAGCAGATGTCTGGGATGCACTTACCAATGCCGAAAAGATAAAAGTGTACCTATACGGAACCGATACTATAACCGATTGGAAAGAGGGTAGCCCGATTTCTTTTGAAGGAGAATACGAAGGGCAAACCTATAAAGACAAAGGAAATGTGCTGAAGAATGAGGCGAAGAAGGTATTGCAATACAACTATTGGAGCGGTTTTTCGGGTTTGGAAGATAAGCTAGAAAACTATTCGATAATTACCTATATCCTAGAAGTTGTTTCTCCAAATGCGGTAAAATTTACGTGGTCTCAGCAAGGATTTGCTAGCGAAGAAGGTCAACAACATTCGCAAAGCGGTTTGCCCGAAATGTTAAAGCAAATAAAACAATTGGTAGAAAAAGCGTAAGATGGATAGGTATTTAAATAGTGAACTATGAATCCGAAAGTTGACGAATTTTTACGAAATGTAAAACAATGGCAAAACGAATTGCTAGCCTTACAAGCCATTGCACTGGAATGCGGACTTACAGAAGAATGGAAATGGAGGCAGCCGTGCTATACCTACAAAGGTAAAAATGTAGCCATTTTGGGCGGGTTTAAAGACAATTGTGTATTTAGCTTTGTAAAGGGAGTGTTGCTTAATGATGCAGATAAAATTTTGGTAAAACCAGGAGAAAACTCCCAATCTGTGCGTTTTATACGATTTACTAGTTTAGAGCAAATTTTGCAATTAAGAGATAGTATAAAGGTGTATATTTTTGAAGCTATAGAATTGGAAAAAGGGGATGTAAAAGTTGTGCTTAAAGACAATACCAAGTTAGATTTGGTAGAAGAATTGCAAGATAAAATAAACGATATGCCCGTGTTTAAAAATGCGTTTGAAGCATTAACTCCTGGCCGCCAACGAGCATACAATATGCATTTTGGGGCTGCAAAGCAAGCAAAAACCCGAGTAGCTAGAATTGCACAATACACCGAGCGAATTTTAAAAGGCAAAGGTATAAACGACTGCGTTTGTGGTGCTTCTAAGCGAATGCCCAATTGCGATGGCTCGCATAAGTATTTGGATAAAGCGTAGTTGTTTTTGGGTTAACCACATGAAAAATGATTCAGCAAACCAAGGTATGGACCCAGCGAATTTCCTCAAACAAATTTGGGTGCAATTATGCTTACAGTTTACCCAAAAAAACCACTTGGTAGAGCAAGAGTGGCTGTTTATAAAACAAAGCTATTCGGAAAAGGGGCGGCATTATCATACCTTAAAACACTTGCAGTATATGTTTTTGCAATTGGAGCTTGTTAAAAACCAAACGGATAATTTGCAGGCACTATCATTTGCTATATTTTATCATGATGTGGTGTACAATGCCAAGCGTAAAGACAATGAGTTAGTAAGTGCAGAAATTGCTTGCGAGAAACTTGCTTTACTTAACGTGCAAAGCGAAATTATAACCTTAACTGAAAAGCATATTTTAGCCACGCAGCACCATAAACTAAGTGCGGAAAACGATACAAATAGGGTGCTCGATTTAGACCTAGCCATACTTGGAGATACGCCCGAAAACTACAAAACGTATACCCAAAACATAAGAAAAGAATATGCCATGTATCCTGCTTTTTTGTATAAGCATGCACGCAAAAAAGTGCTAAAGGATTTTCTGCAAATGGAACACATTTTTAAAACGACGTACTTTATACAGCACTTTGAGCAGCAAGCAAGAGTCAATTTGCAAAGCGAATTAGAAGGGTGATTTGTTGGCATTTTGCCGAGGTACGTGTGATTTAGTCCGCTGCATCAAGTGTTTTTGGTTATCCGTTTATAACGGTTAGCAACTTTTAGTAGCTATTTTAAACCTTTGATGCTTAGATTTACGCAGGGAATGGTTATTTTTGAGTTGCGGATATATGCATGTTGTGTCTAACTTTGAAAAAATCGTATCATCGATTAAGCTAATGAAAAAAATAACCTACAGAGGTGGACTAATTTCATTCCAAATACCAAAAGATTGGATTGAGGAATATGAAGAAAATGGAGGTGGTACATTTTATGAAGATTCTCAAGAAAGTGGAACTTTAAGAATAAATGTTCTGACTGTTAATGAATAAGCTACATCTGAACTCTTGGATTATTCTTTCTGTTGGAATTTTATTTAAATTTCTTCATTGGCCTGCCAGCTCACTTTTGTGTATCATAGGAAGCGTTCTAATGTTAATATTCAGTTTGTTATATTTAGTCCGAAATAGAACAACAAGAATAATTAAATCATTTTTTTACTTAACCTCAACTTTTATAACAATTTACCTTCTTTTTAGGATTCAGTATTGGGGATTTGCTCGTATTGTTTTTTCAATAACATTTCTTGTCGGAATGACGACACTAATTATGTCTATATCGACAAAAACACGAATTCAACTAAATCAAGTATTACTCATATTTTACTTTATTTTCTTCTTATCCATTTCGTTTGTACATGCAGATAGATTCTACTACTTGTTTAACAGAAGCATCATTGAACATCAAGGTAATCATCAGAAATTAGACAATTATAGAATCTTAGATAAGTATAGTTGGTTCTTATATTTAGCAGGAAACTATGAAGAAGCAGACAGTGTAAACCAACAAGCTACTCATTTTGTAAAAAAGTATATGGAGCTAAACCCAAACGAACCAGAAATAAAAGTAATTTTCGAAAACATTCTTTCACATGGCAAGCATATAAATGACAGAACTTGGACTGAATTGAAAAATTAAAGCAGATATTGGCCAAAAACTTAAGAAAACACGGGGCTAAACGTATTGAACAATAGCATAGAACTTCGTATTTTAGTTCGTTACAGGCGGACAGAAAAGAACTCCGAAATCTCCACGTTTCTTAGCATAGTTGTTGTGGGAAATTGAATGTTAGACTAACAATAACTGAGTGAGAAAAGAATTTAAATTTAAAAAGGGACGGCTTGCTTTCGGTGTACTTTTTTTTAGCACAATGCTTATTGCATCAATTTATTTTTTAATTGTCCCAGAGAAATTTATTAGGAATGTGTTTATGACGACCGAACATATTCAGATTTTAGGCATCCTAGGAATTCTGAATTTTTCGACTTTGTTATATTCCTTTTTGGTTATTCTTCCCCGAAAATATGCTATCATAATTTCAGATGATTTCTTAATTGATAATTCAAGGTATGAATCTTTAGGAAAAATAAAATGGACTGATATTTCTAAGATAGAAATAGTAAAGAAAACAAATATTGAGATCTCTTTAAAAGTGGATTTATACAGTATCGAAAAAAGAAATTTACTCAAAAGATTTCTAACGTTTATGAATAACTGGAATAATAAGAAACGAATTTTAATTTCAAGTGCTCTAACAGACAGCAGTATTGATGCTCTTTTTGAGGAAATTACAAATGCTTACAGAACGAATAAATAATAAACTACAAACAATAACTAAGGCTTCCAGCCGCGGCTTGAAGGCGGTTGGGTCGGAACAGCCTGTTCCGTATGCGGAAACCAATCCGTATCGAAAAAAAACCAGGTATCAATTCTCTGAGCAACAAATAAATTCGCAAACTATGCCAACCATGAAAAAGACATTTTTAATAACTTTGACACTTGCGACAACATTTTATCTTGGTTTCGCTTTTAAAACAATAACAACGACTAATAGCAACAACATGAAAAAAGTAACTGGAATAGGTGGAGTATTTTTTAAAAGCAAGGATCCTAAAAAAATAACAGAATGGTATCAAAAACACCTTGGGCTTAACACCAATCCGTATGGGGCTACTTTTGAGTGGTACGAAGGGGCCGATAGCACAAAAAAAGCCCAAACACAATGGACGCCATTTCCAGAAAACACGAAGTATTTCGAACCTTCTGCACAAGATTTTATGATAAACTACCGCGTTGAAAATTTGGAAGCTCTTGTGGTAGAACTAAAAAAGGAAGGCGTAACTTTTGTTGACGAAATAGAAACCTACGACTATGGCAAATTTGTTCATATTCTAGATGCCGAAGGAAATAAAATAGAATTGTGGGAACCGATTGACTAGTAGTGTTATAAGGTTAAATGGCAGCTTTGTGTCTTACTGGTTTTGGGAAATAAGTAACTAAAATAAATGGAAGAAACAAGCTAGAAACAGCATATTGCTACGTGTAAAAATAACCTTGTGTAGCGGAATAAGTTTTAAGAAAAACAAATATGAAATATGATTATGTTATAGTTGGAAGTGGTTTTGGAGGTTCGGTAAGTGCGTTGCGACTATCCGAAAAAGGATACAAGGTATTGGTGGTAGAAAAAGGAAAATGGTACAAGGCAAACGATTTCCCTAAAACCAATTGGAATTTTAGCAAGTGGCTATGGATACCCTTTTTTAGGTTTTTTGGCATAATGAAGATTTCCATTTTTAAGCATGTGGCGGTGTTATCGGGCACCGGTGTTGGCGGAGGTTCGTTGGTATATGCCAATACGCTTCCTGTTCCAAAATCGGCTTTTTTTGAAACCGGCAGTTGGAGCAAACTAGCCAATTGGGAGGCCGAATTAAAACCCTTCTATCAAATAGCACTAGAAATGCTAGGAGCTGCCAAAAATCCAAAATTGTTTGATGGTGATCTCGCACTTGAAAAACTGAGTAAAAACTTGGGTTTGGAGCATCAGTTTGAAGCCACCAATGTAGCAGTGTATTTTGGCGAGCCAAATATCACAAAGCCAGATCCATACTTTAACGGACAAGGGCCAGACAGAACAGGTTGCATTTTTTGTGGAGCTTGTATGACGGGATGTAGACACAATGCTAAAAATACATTAGATAAAAATTACCTGCATTTAGCTCAAAATTTTGGTGCCGAAATACGTGCCGAAAAAGAGGTGTATAATGTTGTGCCTCTTCAACAAAAAGATGGATCTGCTGGGTATCAAATTTTTCTAAAATCGAGCACAAAGTGGTTTAAAAAACGAGAAACCATTCAGGCAGATTCAGTAATATTTTCTGGTGGAGTTTTAGGAACGGTGAAATTGCTTCTAAAACTAAAAGAGAAATCACTTCCAAATATATCTAACAAATTGGGCGACGATATTAGAACCAATAACGAAACGCTAATTAGTGTTTCTAGCTTAGAAAAAGATAAAAACTACGCAAAAGGCATTGCTATTGGAAGCATATTGCATGCCGATGAAAATAGCCATTTAGAAATTTGCCGCTATTCCGAAGGTTCAAATGCTTGGAAACTAGTGCATTATCCGCAAGTAGTTGGTAGTAATGTGTTAGTTAGACTGGCTAAAGTAGTTGTTGCTTTGGTAAAATCGCCATTGCATTACGTTAAAATTTATGTGCAGAATGGTTGGGCAAAATCAACAGTAGTACTGTTGTTTATGCAAACGTTGGATAGTACAATCAAGTTTAAACGAAACATTTTTGGGCAGCTTAAATCGAGCATAAGCTCGGGCAAAAAGCCCTCTCCATTTATTCCCGAATCGCTACAACTATTGGAAGCATACAGCGAAATTGTGAACGGTAAAAAAACGGCCTTTGCTTTGGAAACACTTGCCGGAATTCCATCAACAGCACATATTTTAGGCGGTGCGGTAATGGGTGCAGATGCTAGCCAAGGGGTTATAGATAAAGATAACAAGGTATTTGGTTACGAAAATATGTACGTAATTGATGGTGCAATGATTTCGGCAAATCCGGGTGTAAATCCATCGTTGTCTATTACTGCAATTGCAGAGAGAGCAATGAGTAAAATTGCTGCAAAAAGTGATTCTGGTCTCGGCGAGTAATTGGTAACCTAAAGGTTCGTTCTTCTAGTCGATATATTGTATCTCTGTGCTTAAAATCCTATTTTTGAATGTATGGAAACTAACTCAACTCCACTAGCACAGTTTACTACCAACAGTTTTGTGGGCAATCCCATTGGCGTAATTGTTTTAGGTACTGCCGTTGGCATGGGTTTTATGTTTGTGGGTATTTTGCTGGGTGCACCCATTTATCTTTCTATGGCATTGCTTTTTGGAGGAATAGGGCTGGTTTATGGCTACATGATTGGTAAGGTTCAATACACTCTGTTGCCAAATGGTGTGGAGCAACGTATAAGGAAATTTATTCC
>Ga0102812_10000942_pt1 | contig 20562 bp, 18 predicted proteins | sample ColrivemetaGS713_FD_79334 | JGI IMG/M metagenome (GOLD analysis project Ga0102812, IMG submission 79334) | Estuarine microbial communities from the Columbia River estuary - Flood tide ETM metaG S.713 | ecosystem: Environmental > Aquatic > Marine > Intertidal zone > Estuary | place: USA...
AAGAACACGATTAACCCCCATGTTCATCTCAACGATCTCAGCATCATCCATGCTGAATACCGCACTAAACATGGTGATATCGGCACCGACGATAAAAGCATCCTTGGCGCTACTGATCAGCACGCCCGCTAACACTTTCTGTGAAGCCAAGGCTTCAACAGCGGCTTTTAAATCATCCAGGGTCTGTTTATCAAACTTGTTAATCGGGCTGCCCTGCTGGTCAAAACGCATCTCGAAGAGATTGTCTTCCAGCGCGACGACCTGTATCGATGGTCCTTGGTAGATCATTATTTCACCCATTTCCGGTTGTCCGAGTCGTGAGGCGGGGACGGTTATTATTGTCAGTTATGTTGTTATCTCTGTTGCTATCTATGCTGCCGCCTAGGTCATTACCCACAAGCAAAAGCGCAGACTGTGACAGCATTGTGCCTGCAGGTGAGAACCACAAACAATATCAATAGCGGTCCCTATCAGTAACAAAAACGCTCGTTAACCGCACTACATACACCCTGCAGCCAGCGTACTAAAAAGGCTTACTAACTTTAGCAGTCAAATTGAAAAAACGCCGAAACAGCGACAAATAAAACAACCAAAACTACAGCACACTGCGCCGATAAACGCCGGGGGTCATCCCGGTCCACTTTTTGAAGGAGCGAAAAAACGCACTGGTTTCGTCAAACCCCATCAACAGCGCCACATCGGTATTACTCAACTCGGGACAGTTGAGATAGTTGGTTGCGGCTTCTCGGCGACACTCATCCTTGATTTTTTGGTAGGAGGTGGACTCCGCCTGCAGTCGCCGTCTCAGGGTGGTCACCGACATGTGCAGTGATTCGGCGGCCTGCTCGGCACTGGGTAGCGAGCGGCTAAAATCCCGACCAATCAAAGAGCGCACCTGGGCGCGCAAACTATTGTCGCTTTCCACCATCACTAGCAGCTGGTAGGGCGCGCTTTTTAGAAACCCCTGCAGTGTCTGTTCGGTCTGCACCAGTGGCAGATCCATCTGCTCAATGTCATAGCGCAATTGATTGCTGGACTGATTGAATTTCACTGGCGCCTGAAACAACACCTCGTAGTCATTACTATCCTCTGGACGCGGAAAGGCGAAGTGCACCGCTGACAATTTCACCCGCCGCCCCACCAGCCAACTTTGAAAATGGTGCCAGGCCGACAAGGCCGTTCTAATCGAAGTGCTACTGTAGCTCGCTAGTATCTCTTCAAACTCCTGCTGTGACACATTCGACAGCGGTGCCAACGAGACCATCGCCTGCTTACCGCGAAACTCCAGCATCGGTCGGGTTCTGGCACCGCGACACAGATCATAAAATTCACTGCAACGCTGGAGAGCATCGCCGAGCTTTACGCAATGAATACAGCACAGACACATCATTCTGAACGTGCCATTGGGGACTTTACCGCCGGTGGGCATACCGTAGGACTCGTCACGCATCAGCCACATCGCTTTCTGATACAGCTTGCCGTACTTAACAGCCGACAGCTCGGACTGTTGCAGCTCCTGTGGGCTGATATCAGCCAGTTCCAGCAGCTCAGCCAGCTCATTGGGGTTGCCCTCTAACGATTTCAGCAGCGAGCTGACGTAGGACGCAGGGACGGTGATGTCACTCAAAAGTAGATCTCCCTCTATAGCGATATGTATCTCAGATACAGCCATTAAAATATGACAATTCCAACCAATGACGCTGTAATACTATACAGATAGGCGTCAAACAAGAACCAACCCTCGCCTTAATGCTAGCATTAACAACCAGTCGCTAAAAAATAAGCACTATTCTGGGCTGCGCCGCTGTTGTCGACATCTGCTACACTGCCCCCTCTCGAATACTGCCGGTTGCCTATCCATGTCTAAAGCCCTGATCATCTGCGCCGCCAAAACCCTCGACAATATCGGCTCGATTCAACAGTGTCTCGATATTGAGCAACGCATAGAGACACTAGGGCAGTCTATTCTCCAGCTACATATCGACCCGCTTAGTACCGACTGGCATAGCCCGGAAGCACCACTGCACTTTCGCAGCGGCTGCGCGCCGATCGAGGCGCTGGCACACGCCAAGACACTGATTAAAGAGGGCCAACATGCGGTACTGATCTGCGGCGAAGACAACCTGAAAACCGGGTATAGCCGCCACCAACGCTTAGAACAGATGGCTGTCTACGGTGCCGACCAGCCGCTAACCGAAGCCTACACCGAGCTGGCGCAGCATTTCTTGGAGCAGCACCAGATCGATGAACCGCAGTTTCGGCAGATCGCCCATGCACTATTCGACAATTACAGCCTGAGCTACCGTAACGTCTTGAGCGATGATTTTTCACCAGAGCTGCTGCCTAACGCCCGCTGGCACCAACCGATCACCTCGCTGTTTCGCGGGGTTGACTGCGCTAATCCGATGGTCGATTTCAAAGGTCGGCTGTTGATTGTCAGCGAGACGTTGGCTCAACGGCTCGGATGCTTGTCTACGCAGATGTTGGAGATCAAGGCGGTGGGCCTGAGTCGACTAGAGCATGATGGTCCCGAACATATCGAGACGATCGCCAGCTATGACCACCTGCGCGATGCCTATCAAGATTGCTGCCATGAGGCCGGGATCGACTTTGCCGCAACTTTTAAGCGTGGTGAGGCCCTACTGGAAGCCTACACCTGCTATCCGGTAGTGCCGATGGCTTTTCTGCTGGCATCCGGATTGGTGGAGGTTTTAGAGCAGATCCCCGAGTTTTTAGCCCAGCACAGCATCACTGTCACTGGCGGTATGAATCTAGCCAGAGCGCCTTGGAACAATCCCGCCCTCAACGCCCTGATCAGCATGCACCATAGTCTACTGAATGGTGAAGAACAGTGCGGCATGGTGCATGGCAATGGCGGACTGGGTTATCGCCAAGGGGTGGCTTTGCTATGCAAGACAGCAACATGACCAACCGCACAGTCTGACGAAGCGCCACCCGCCATTACCGGGCTATTTTCAAACTCTGTTGTTTAGGCGTAAGATCGATAACACCCTAAGGGGTCGCCCCGGCGACTCTCGCCGCAGCCTAACGCCATTACGAGTCTGTAAATGGGAATGCGCGTTTGTTAAACCATCTCGATATCCGCACCCTGGCCCTAACGCTGGTTCTGTTTTGCTGGCTTTACGCACTGGGGCTGTTTTTGAGCAGCCTGAACCAAGAGAAGAAACTTTGCAGTCGTCTTTGGGCGGCATCAATAGCCTGCGAAGGTGCAGGATTCCTGCTACTGGGACTGCGTGAGTTTATTCCCATCTTTCTCTCGATCATTGTTGCTAACTTGCTACTGGTGACCGGGATGATTTTGGCCCAATGTGGCATCGAAGTATTCCGAGGTAAAAAATCGTTCCCGCCTTGGTGGCACGCCACCCTTCTACTGTTGGTGCTGGTGCTGTTCATGCAATTCACCTTTATCGACCCCAACGTCAACGCCCGCATTAGCATCATCAGCGTCATCCTCGGACTGCAATCGTTAATCTGTGCCAGGCTATTCATGCACAACACGATTCCGCTACCGCGATGGATGGCTATCGCCGTGTTTACCGCCTTCGGTGGTTTTATGCTCATGCGGAGCATCTTGACACTACTGGAGACCAGCATCCCCGATTTTATGCAGGCTGGCGTGGTACACGCCTTAGCACTGCTAGCTTATTTGCTGTTTGTCTCCGGCAAAGCCTTCAGTTGCATCTGGATACACAATGAAGAGATGAATCAGAATTTACGCATTCTGGCACGAACGGACGGGCTCACCGGAGTGTTAAATCGTCGCACCCTATTTGAAGAATTGGATAGAGAGCTAGAACGAATCAGTCGCCTCCCACGCTCACTGGCACTAGTGATGCTAGACATCGACCACTTTAAGGCGATCAACGATCGTTATGGCCATGGCAGCGGCGACCACGCATTGAAGGTACTAGCGGAGTGCCTTCGTCAGGAGCTTCGCGGTGTTGATCTGATTGGCCGCTACGGAGGTGAAGAGTTCATCCTCGTTCTGCCAGACGCTGACGCTAAGACGGCCACCCGAATCACGGAACGGATTCGTGCTAAAATAGCCTCCAAATTGATCAAAAGCCCAACCGGTGAATTTTCCATCACCGCCAGCTTCGGAATCGCGTTTCTAGGTATTCACGGAACGGATGCCGACACCCTCACTCAGGCAGCCGATAGGGCGCTCTATACCGCGAAGTCGGAAGGCAGAAACAGGGTCACTATCGAGCCCTCTACGCCTGAATCGAGCAATCAGCCCTGAGTCACGACCAGATCTGTTTTGGGACGACAGCTACAGGCTAAGACATAACCTTCCGCTTTATCCGCATCGCTCAACCCGGCATCCTGCAGCACCTCGACCTCTCCGCTTTCTAACTTGACCCTACAGCTGCCACAAAATCCACCACGGCAAGAAAAAGGAATAGCGATTCCAGCTTGTTCCGCCTGCTCCAGCAAACTCAGCTGTGTATTACCTTCGACCAGAGTATCCCAGGAATCGAACAGAACATTGACCTTGCTGGGCACCACTGCAGCACTACCTCGATCGCCCTCGCGGATGCCAAAACTCTCCTCGAAGTACTGCGATTCTGGCAACCCCAGAGCCATCAATAACGACTTGGCCTGCTCCATAAAGGGGTGCGGCCCGCACACATAGGTCTGCCGTTGAGCCAGTTTCGTGACCGTCTCCAGCATTGAGCGATCGAGCCGACCACGAAAACTGCGCAGATCGCCAGGATTCGCCTGGGTCAGGGTATAGATCAGCTGACAACGGCCGTGGTGCTTGGCTAATAGCTCGAGCTCCTGCCGAGCGATCAGATCCGCTTCGCTGTGAGCACTGTGCATAAAAACGATATCGTTATCCAGCTGCAGGTCGGTCATCCAGCGCAACATCGACAACATCGGAGTGATACCACTGCCTGCCGACAGCAACAACAGCTTATCTTGCGGTGCGGCAGCGCAATGAAAATCACCGGCGGGGGCCCGAGCCTGTAGCTGGTCACCCACCCTAAGATTATCATTCAGCCAGTTAGAGACCCGACCACCGGCAACCCGTTTCACGGTGATCGCCAGTCGATCCGGGCGGCTCGGCGAGCTGGAAAGGGTGTAGTTTCGATGCACCGGCTCGCCGTCCAACTCCAGCTCTACGCAGAGAAACTGACCAGGGAGGTACGGTGCCTGTAGAGCATCAAGCAAGCGAAAACTGAAAGTTTTAACGTCTGCCGTCTCGTTGCGAACCGCAATACATTCTAAGGTGGCGAGCTCGCCTGATTGCCAAAGCTGCGGAGTCGATTCAGGTCGATGCAGCACCGGCGCATGATCGGGATAGATCGCTGCGGGCCGGACCTCCAACACCTCAACCTCGTCATACAGGGAGATTTTACCCCGATTCAAGGCGACCAGATTCTGGCCAAAATAGATCTGTGCATCACCGCCTTTGCGGTACTGCGCCAGTGTCGCCAGCGGCTGTTGCTCAGGATCGGCCTGTGCACTATTGGGATCCATCGTGGTTAACAGGCAACGCGAGCAAGGCTTGACCACGTCAAACAGCACCTCGCCGATACGGATCCGTTTCCAGCTATCTTCGGCAAAAGCCTCGCTGCCCTTAAGTACCAGATTGGGTCGAAACTGTTCCATCCGTACCGGATTGATCAAGCGCTGATTAAGGTCATCGAGCGAGGCCTGGGAGAGCAACAACAACGGATAGCCGTCAGCAAAGCTAAGCTCCCCCGCCGCCACATCGGGGTGCTCTGCACGCTGCCGGTGACTCTGGGAGCCCAGATAGAGCAACTGCAGCGGCTCATCCAGATACTCACTAAACCAGGCATCGGCCTCGGCGCCGCAACGTTGTCCCTGCAGGTTATCCGACCAGATGCTCAGCGCGCGATACTCGGAACAGAAGTCGCCATAATGCAGCTCCAGAGCCTCCATGCCCGGTGCTTTGACATGCAGTCCCGCAGAGTGCAACGCACTATGAATCTGCAATAACTGCGGATGACTCCTTGCACTGATAAATTGGCCATCGGGCCGAGCCACTACAAAACGCCGATCAAACGCCAAGCCCAGATCCTCCACCAGTGCATGGTTAAGGTGGATACCGGTGGTGGATTTAATCGGGTAGACGCTAAGCTGACTAACGCGAATCTCTGGCATACGACATTCCAAAAGATATCAAGAACTCAAACCTAGCAGATAAGGTCATAACAGACAGCCTTGATTGAGAGAGATTTTGCATAAACATCGATGTCCGCGTTGTCACTGCAAATTGATCGGGTACGACCTAAGGGCAACTCCAAATCACTCAGCCACGGCTCATTCAGCACAATATATGGTGTTGCGTATATACGTTTATTCTCTAATAATTCAAAAACAACCAGCAACCAAAGTAAGGCAACAGCGAATGTCTATCGCCCCGGCCTCCGTGCTCAAATGTCTCGCCGACGACACTCGCCTGCGCACGCTGTTGCTGATTCAAACCGAAGGTGAGCTCTGCGTTTGCGAAATCGCCGCTGCGTTAGACCTATCCCAACCCAAAATATCCCGTCACCTCGGACAGCTGAGTAATTGCGGGATGTTAAAAGATACTCGCAAGGGGCAGTGGGTCTATTACCAACTGCATCAACGACTCAGTGGATGGGTATCCGAGGTCTTAGCCGCCACGGCCAGCGCCAACCCTGAGCCTTTGCAAGCAGATCGCCAGCGCTTGGCACGGATGGGCGAGCGACCGGAACGCCAAGCGGCCTGTTGTTAAATACCGATATATCTAAGGAGAGATGATCATGGGACTATTTGAACGTTTTCTATCGGTCTGGGTAGGGCTCTGTATCCTGGTTGGAGTCTCAGTGGGTAATACGTTTCCTGGAATTTTCAGCCTGATCTCCAAGCTCGAATATGCCCACGTCAATCTGGTGGTAGCGCTTTTTATCTGGGTCATGATCTATCCAATGATGATTCAGATCGACTTCACCGCGATCAAAGATGTCGGCCGGCGTCCCAAAGGACTGGTACTAACATTAACCATCAACTGGCTGATCAAACCCTTCACCATGGCCGCCCTGGGTTGGCTATTCTTCCGGGTGTTCTTCAGCGGCTGGATTGATCCGCAATCTGCCGGGGAATATATCGCAGGCATGATCTTATTAGGTGTAGCGCCATGCACAGCAATGGTGTTTGTCGGGAGCCAGCTCACCAAAGGCGATCCCGGCTACACTCTGGTGCAGGTGTCAGTTAACGATATCATCATGGTGTTTGCTTTCGCTCCCATTGCCGCCTTACTGCTGGGTATCAACGATGTTGAGGTGCCTTGGGAAACCCTGTTGCTATCGACCATGCTCTACGTTGTGCAACCGCTGATTGCCGGCATCCTGACTCGCAGGCGGCTGACGCGACGCCAGGGCGCAGCCGCATTAAAGACCTTTGTCAATCACCTTAAACCCTGGTCGGTGGCTGGCCTTCTGGCGACCGTGGTACTGCTGTTTGGTTTCCAAGCCGAGACCATCCTGACTCAACCCCAGACCATCGCGTTAATCGCCGTACCCCTGCTGATTCAGACCTACGGGATATTCGCGATTGCTTACCTGTGGGCGAGGCGTTGGAAGCTGCCGCATAACATCGCCGCACCCGCCTGCCTGATCGGCACCTCCAACTTTTTCGAGCTGGCCGTAGCGGTAGCGATCTCACTATTTGGCCTACATTCCGGGGCGGCCCTAGCCACGGTGGTGGGGGTATTGGTGGAGGTTCCGGTGATGCTATCGCTAGTGGCCTTCATCAACCGCACCCGTCACTGGTTTCCTGCGGAGTTGGAATCACCCCTAGCACATGACCAACGCTAATAACCGCGCCCCCCAGAGCACTGCGACCCATCACAGCGGGATCCGTCAGTACCTGCTAGTGACCGGCAACTACTGGAGCTTCACCCTCACCGACGGTGCCTTACGAATGTTGGTGGTGCTGCACTTTCATCAGCTCGGCTACACGCCTATAACGATCGCCTTGCTGTTCCTGTTCTATGAGATCTTTGGGGTGATTACCAACCTGATCGGTGGCTGGCTAGGCGCCCGCATCGGCCTCAACCACACCATGAATATGGGTTTAGCGATGCAGGTCATGGCGCTATTGATGCTCACCGTTCCGGCAGAGCTGCTCAGCGTGCCCTACGTCATGGCAGCCCAGGCCCTGTCGGGGATTGCTAAGGATCTCAATAAAATGAGCGCCAAAAGCAGCATTAAAATGCTCGCAGGTAGCAGCCAGCAAAGCACGCTGTACCGCTGGGTGGCATTGCTGACCGGATCGAAGAACGCCCTCAAGGGCGCCGGGTTCTTTCTGGGTGGCACATTACTGGCTTGGCTAGGTTTTCAGATGGCTCTTCAGGCGATGGCGGGTGCCTTAACACTGGTGCTAATCAGTTCGCTGGTTAGTCTGAAAAAGGACTTGGGTAAGTCCCAGCACAAAGCAAAATTCAGCGATATTTTTTCTAAAAGCCGGGAAGTCAATATCCTGTCAGCTGCGCGCCTGTTTCTATTCGGAGCCCGTGATGTCTGGTTTGTAGTGGCCCTGCCGGTATTTCTCAGCACCGAACTGAGCTGGACCCATACCGAGGTCGGTGGCTTTCTGGCGCTATGGGTCGTCGGTTATGGCATCATTCAAACCTTGGCACCCCAGCTGACGGGAAAAACAACCGGACAGGTTCCTGATGGGCAAACCGCGTTCGGCTGGGCCGCGGTGCTTGCCCTGATACCCGTTCTGATCGTTTGGGGGATGGGATTGACGTCACTCGATGGCTCCATGCAACCCAGCAGCACGCTCTCCGCGTTACTTATCGGCGGACTGCTGCTGTTCGGGGGGATATTCGCGATCAACTCATCGCTACACAGCTTTCTGATTATCTCCTATGCCAAAAAAGACGGCGTCTCCTTGGACGTCGGTTTTTATTATATGGCTAACGCGATGGGACGATTAATCGGTACGGTCCTGTCTGGCGGGCTGTTTCAGAGCTATGGGCTTACGGCCTGCTTGCTGGTTTCATCCCTGTTCTTGGGGATCACTGCGCTGATCTCTTGGCGATTACCTCGGCACCCGTAACCGTAATCCGTTCTATAACACGGCACAAACGACATCGGCTAACGGATACGAAGACATAAAAAAACCGCCCAGGCCAATACCGGGGCGGTTTTCTTGGTGGGCCAGCCAATAGCCGTTACATATTTTCTTGCAGATAGGCACTCAATTTTGCTGCGGGCAGATAACCAGGCATCAAAGAACCATCCTCAAATACCAGCGCGGGAGTACCCGTGACTCCAAACGCAGAGCCCATTGCAAACTGATCCGCTACCGGATTTGCGCAGTCTTTGAGGGGTACCTGACCGCCACTCTTAGCCGTGGTCATCGCCGCTTTGCGATCATCAGCGCACCAGACCGACACCATCTCTTGATAGGTTCTGGACTGAAGTCCGGCACGAGGGAAGGCGAGATAGCGAATCTCTATGCCCGCCTCATTGTATTCCGCCATCTCATTGTGGAGTTTTTGGCAGTAGCCACAATCAACATCGGTAAAAGCATAGACCACCGCCTTGGTCTCCCCAGACGGCGCAAAAATGACCATATCGTCCTTACTCAGCCCTTTCAGGGTCACGGCCCGCTCGCCCTTTTGGCGCTGTTCGCTCAAATTGACAAAACGCTGTCCCTGAATCTGGAACAGTTTACCCAGCACAAAGTGATCACCCGTAGCGCTGGTAAAGATGATCTCACCGGTATCGATCTCCACCTCATACAATCCGTCGATCGGTGAAGGTTTTATTGCACGAACCTGGATCGATTGATTGACCACTTTCAGGTTTTTAGTGATGGCCTGAGTCATCGCCTCAGTGACTGGGGCCGCCTGGACAAAGCTGCTGCCTGCCAGTAATGACAAAGAAAGTGCATAAGCCGATAAACGCATAATTACCTCTAATCTCGGGAGTCGTAAATGCTGGAACCTGGGGGTTGGAGTGCCGATAACGGCACAAGTTCAGCCACGCGGATGATGCTGTTGATGCAGGGATTGTAAACGCTGCTGAGCGATATGGGTATAGATCTGGGTCGTGGAGAGATCACTGTGTCCGAGTAACAGCTGCACCACTCGCAAATCGGCACCGTGATTCAGCAGGTGGGTGGCAAACGCATGGCGCAGCGTGTGCGGCGACAGGGGCTTGTCGATCCCAGCCTCCCTAGCGTAGTGCTTGATGCGATACCAGAATGTCTGCCGGGTCATCTGGGTGCCGCGACTGCTGGGAAACAGCACCTCACTATCGGCGTGTTTTAACAGCAACGTGCGCCCCTGACGCAGATAACGCGCCAACCACTCCAAAGCGATCTCACCTAAGGGTACCAGACGCTCTTTATTGCCCTTGCCTGTGACCCGCACCACACCCTGGCGCATATTGACCATAGATACCTGTAACGCCACCAGTTCGCTGACCCTAAGACCACAGGCATACAGGAGTTCGAGCATCACCCGATCACGAAAGCCGATAGGTTCCTGCGGATCAGGCGCCGCCAGCAACTCCTCGACATCCAGCTCGGAGAGTACATGGGGTAACGGCCTCACCTGTTTAGGACTATCAACCTGCAGGGTCGGGTCTTGCTGGATCCGCTCCTCTCTCAACTGATAACGAAAAAAGCCCCGCAGACAGGAGAGCATCCGAGCGGTCGATGCCGGGCTATAACGTTGGCGAAGTCGCAGATTGAGGTAGCGTTGAATATCTGCCCGATGGGTGGCGAGTAGAGCCTGACCCGACTCATCCAACCAGCTGGAGAACTGCTTCAGGTCACGCCGGTACGATGCTAGCGAGTTATCGCTAAGCCCTTTTTCATGCCAAATCGCTTCGAGATAGCCTTCTATCTCTGCGTAACCGGGGTAGTTATGGGGGGTGGCTGTTTTCATGCCGCCCTTTATACCACCCTAAGCCATGAGCGGGTACGTTTATCCCTCCTCCCCGCTAACTTAAGTATTCGTTAAGAATACTGCTCTAGCATCGGTGCCATCCACTGGAGGATATCGATGATGATTGCCGCCGAATCGCTCAACCGACTCTACCCTGCATCAGCCGCAAGCAGCGCCATAGTCTGCATTGACGACCCGCAAAATCGGCTCGAGGTCAGTGCGTTCATCCAAGAGTGCTTTCGGCTCGATTACGCCGCCGAGATCGAGATCTACGCCGAACATCTAATCGCGTTGATAGATGCGCAAAATCGCGTCAAGGCAGCCGTAGGCTACCAAGCCGCCAGCTCCGGCCCGTTGTTTTTGGAACAGTATCTGGATCAACCCATTGAACAACGACTTAGCCAAGCCTCAGGCAGTGCGGTGCGCCGCGAGCAGATTGTTGAAGTGGGTAATTTGGCGTCGCGCTCCAGTGGCTGGACCCGGCAGATCATTATGGCATTAGCGCCTTTTTATTACCGACAGGGATTTGAATGGTTAGTCATTACCGTCACCCCGAGGGTACTCAATAGTTTTCATAAGCTGGGGGTCGGTCTGGAACTTCTGCCCTTGGCTGCCGCTGATCCCTCACGCCTGCAGCAGGATTCCGCACGCTGGGGCCGCTACTACCAAGAGCAACCCCTGGTAATGGCCGGACATATCGGCAAGGGGATCTCCAGATTACGTAAAAATCGTGCATTGATCCAACAGCTAGCTAGTGCTTGCCAGCCGCTGAGGGACCAGCACATTCAGATCGGACGCTAAGGAGTAACAGGATGTTAAACGTCAAGTCACAACCCCACACAACCTCGCAGCACTCAGAGATTTTGGACCGCATCGCTGAACACGCGATGCTGACACCCGAGGCCCCAGCACTGCAGGGAAGCCATGAAACCCTGAGTTACGCAGAGTTACAGCGCCGAATCGACACGCTAAGCATACGTTTGCAAGCCAGCGGCTTTAGCCAGTTAGGGCTGTTGATGGATAACTGTCCTGAGTGGGTCATCTGCCAACTCGCAGCTATGCATGCGGATATCTGTGTCACTCCTATACCGCTTTTTTTCAATAGTTCCCAGATCCATCATCTACTCGATAGCTGCGGAATAGAATTAATCATCTGTGATCAGCTATCGCGCTTGAACACACTCAGCATCGATACTATTTTGCGGCAGGATATCCATAGCGGGGCGGTTCGTCGCCGCAGCGCTAACCTACGCTCCCCCTCTTTATCCCGCCACCCCGATACCCGGCTCATCACGTTTACCTCAGGCACCACCGAGCAGCCCAAGGGAGTTTGTCTGAGTAACACAGCACTGGATCGGTTATGCCAGTCGCTGTATCAAGAGATTGAGCCTCTGCAAATCGAGCGTCACACCAGTGTGCTGCCATTAAGCGTACTGCTGGAGCATGTCGCCGGGGTGCTGCTAAGCCTGTACGCCGGCGCCCAATGCAGCATATATCCAGCACAGCAAACAGGGCTAAGCGGATCAGGGCAACTTAATCTGGAACGTTTTGCTGCGCTCCTGCAGAACACACAGCCACAGAGTTTAATTCTGGTCCCGGAACTGCTGCAGGTGCTGGTGGGGCTTGCAGGGCGGGGAATGACTCCCGAATCCCTGCGTTTCGTGGCGGTGGGTGGTGGTCATATAGCGCCACAGCTGCTGCGTCAAGCCGAGGCACTATCGTTACCGGTCTATGAGGGCTACGGGCTATCCGAATGCGGCTCCGTGGTCAGTCTTAACACCCCGCAACAGCATTGCCGTGGTTCGGTAGGCAGAGCCCTGCCCCATTGCCAGATCATGCTGTCCGAGCAGCAGGAGATCCTAGTCAAAGGCGCGCGGATGCTCGGTTATCTGGGAGAGAACGAGCAGCAAGGCGAATGGCTGGCCACCGGCGATATCGGCCATCTGGACGATGCCGGATTTGTTTATATTCAGGGGCGCAAACGCAACGTGCTGATCAACAGTTTCGGCCGAAATCTCTCTCCCGAATGGATTGAATCTGAACTCTGCGCCAGTCCTGCCATTGCCCAAGCCTGCCTGTTCGGGGATGCCAAGCCATTCAATATCGCACTGCTGACCCCAGCTGCATCCGGTTCAGCTACGATCGACTCAAGAAAGGCCATTAACGACTGGATAGAGCAACTCAACAGCCGCCTGCCCGATTACGCTCGCGTAGTTGACTGGATCAGCACCAGCACCCCGTTTAGCTGCGCCAATGACCTGTTGACCCCTAACGGCAGACTGCGCCGTGTGCCGATACAACGTCGTTATGAACAGGCGATCGAGGCGTGCTATCAACAGTGGCAAACAGACTCTGCATCACCTTTCTCAGCCTCGGTTAAAGAACTAGCACCATTCGATCAGCAGATCACCCAACCCAGACAACACAGCCTAGCCCAGGAGTGACCATGAGCTTTTATGAGCAACTACTCGACGCCACCCAAGACGATCGCAACCAACTGCTGGGCTCTCCGGTCATTCAGCAAGCACTGGCCGGCCAGGTATCCTTGCCACGCTATTTAGCGTTTCTGGGGCAGGCGTACCACCACGTCAGTCATACCGTGCCACTGCTAATGACCTGCGGCAGCCATCTCAGTGACGATCAGAAATGGCTGCAACCGGCGCTGATTGAATATATCAATGAAGAGGTCGGCCACGAGCAGTGGATTTTAAATGACATCACTGCCTCAGGTGGCGACCCTGTCGATACCCTGCAAGCCGGTCCAAGCTTTGAAACGGAATTAATGGTGGCTTACGCCTACGACAGTATCCACCGCAACAATCCGCTGAGTTTCTTAGGGATGGTGCATGTACTTGAAGGCACCAGCACCGCGCTAGCCACTCAGGCGGCCGATAAGATCCAAACGTCTCTACGGCTACCTAACAATGCCTTTAGCTACCTGAACTCTCATGGGGCACTGGATATTGAGCACGTGCAATTTTTTCAGCAACTGGTGGATCGCATCACTAATCGCGAAGATCAGCAGGTGATCATCCATGCCGCCCGTGTTCATTATCGCCTCTACGCCAATATCATCAACAGTTTGTGATACCACTCTGCAAGGCTAGAGGAACCTGACAATGAAGCTAGAACAGATGCAAATTATCATGACCGGAGCCAGTGGTGGCATCGGTAGTGAGACGGCTCGACAACTGAGCCAACGAGGAGCCCGCATCCTTGCAGTGGGAAGAAATAAAGACGCTTTAGAACAGCTGTTGCGATCCCTCCATCCCCATGCGCATAACCGGCACTTAAGTTTTTGCGCTGATCTGAGTGATGATCGGCAACGTCAACAGTTACTGTTAGAGCTAGAACAGCAGGGCTGCAAACCCAACGTATTGATCAATTTGGCAGGCGCGAACCAACTGGCGCTGTTCGATGCGCAAAGTGAAGCCGAAATCCGTCGCCTGATCGACACGAACCTGACCGCCACTCTATTGTTGACCCACGCCTTACTGCCCAGCCTCAAACTGCAGCCTCAGGCGCGCATTATCAATGTCGGATCAACCTTTGGCAGTATCGGCTACCCCGGTTATGTCAGTTACTGTACCACCAAATTCGCCTTGCGCGGTTTCACTGAAGCTCTGCAGCGCGAACTCTCCGATAGCTCTATCCAGGTGCAATACTTCGCCCCCAGAGCGACCCACACAGGGTTGAATTCTACAGCAGCAGACACACTGAACACCCTGTTGAAAAACACTGTCGATAGCCCCTCGCAGGTCGCCAGCGCCTTGGTGAAGCTATTGTGCAGCGATGCTTCAAGTCACTTTATCGGTTGGCCTGAAAAATTATTCATCAAAATGAACAGCCTCTTCCCGAGGGTGGTGAGCCGCTCGATTAACAAGCAACTCGCCATTATTAAGCAACACGCCGGTGCGCCCTAATGTTCAGGCCAACCTTGCACGCTCTCAGCACCACGTTTCAACCATTGTTTAGCCATAGGAATAGATCATGAACCACCAATCTTTAGTGCCAATATCCCAACCGATCCGAACCTTTTTATGCCTTGCTGCGCTCTGTTTCAGCCTTAGTGCCCAAGCAGGCAGCAGCCAAGAAGCCACCGTCGAGTTGCAACAGCGCTGGGAACAGATCAAATACCGCTTACCGGAGAAACAACAGGAGATCGCGCTAGAGGAGTTAACCCATGCCGCGAACCAATATCTGACGGAATTCCCCAGCGCGCCCGAGCTGTTGATCTGGAAAGGCATCATTCTTAGCACCTACGCCGGCACTAAGGGTGGATTAGGCGCGTTGTCACTGGTCGATGAAGCCAAACAAAGCTTCGAACAAGCACTGGAGATCAACCCTGAGGCACTATCCGGATCGGCCTATACTAGCTTAGGCGCGCTCTACTACCAGGTGCCTGGCTGGCCCATCAGCTTTGGTAGCGATAAGAAAGCCCGCCAACTGCTGAGCAAAGCATTGGAGATTGACCCCTACGGCATCGACAGCAATTTTTTTTATGCCGATTTCCTGGTCGATCAAAAAGACTATATATTAGCCCGCAAAGCGTTAGACAAGGCGTTACTGGCACCAGACCGGCCTAACCGCCCTCTAGCCGACGAAGGTCGGCGCCAGGAGATCCTCGATCTGCTGGTTAAGATTGGAGACAAAAACTCTTGAGGCTATTACTGATTGAAGACGATCCCTTATTGGGAAAAGGTATCACCCAGGGGTTCAGCCTGCAGGGCGAAACACTGGAGTGGTTACGTACCGGGCAACATGCGCTAGATGCATTGACCGATAGTGACTTTGATCTGCTGATTCTCGACTTAGGACTACCCGATATCGATGGCCTGGAGGTACTCAGTGCACTGCGCCGCCGTGGAGATACCTTGCCGGTATTGATCTTGACGGCGCGCGATCAGGTCTCGGATCGTATCCGGGGACTGGATTGCGGTGCTGATGATTACCTGATCAAACCCTTTGATATGAATGAACTACAGGCCCGAGTCCGGGCGCTACTGCGCCGCAATTCAGGCATCCATTCACCCAAGCTGAGTTATGCGGATATTGAGGTAGACCCTGCCAGCCGCGAAGTCTATCGCAACGGCGAGGCGATCAATCTATCCCGGCGCGAATTCAGTTTGCTCAGTGAATTTTTGCACCACCCAGGTAAAGTGTTCACCCGAGACCAGCTCAGCGAGCGCTTGTATGGCTGGAATGACGACGTTGAAAGCAATGCGGTCGAGGTCCATATCCATCACCTGCGTAAAAAGCTCGGCAGCGATCTGATCAAAACCGTCCGTGGAGTGGGTTATCGAATAGAAAAACAACCTCAATTATGAAGTCGATCAGTCGCTTCCTGCTAATCAGCTTAATCACTACGGTGTTGGGAGTCACTCTGCTCGCATCACTATGGATCCAGCATGACAGTACCCATGAAGTTGAAGAGCTGTTTGATGCTGAGCTAGCGCAGATGGCGCGAGTACTGCAAAGTTTGCTTGAGGTCCAGTTCAAACGGACCCAGCTAGGACAGATAAAGAATGCCCTGCAATACCGCCCCGGAGGAGTTTTAACCGATACCATGAACGAAACAGCGGCTGAGGCGACTGCGTTCGGGCATAAGTACGAGAGCAAGCTGGCGTTCATGGTCTGGAATGATCAAGGGGATGAGTTCCTCAGCAGCGAAGCGCAGACGAACCATCTGAGTTTTTCCAAAACCCTTGGCTATACCGACGAACAGCTGAACGACTATCAATGGCGCAGCTTCATGCTGCATGACCCAGAGCTCAGCATCTGGATCAAAGTGGCCCAACGCAGCGATGTCCGCGACGAGCTAACGGGAGAGATCGTCGAAAACACCCTGCTGCCGCTGTTTCTAACCATACCGATATTAGGGCTGCTGATCGGCATCGTCGTCCGTCGTGGACTTAGCCCCTTACGGCGTGTGTCCGACCAGCTAGCGACACGCAATCCCGACCACATGGAACCGTTAGACAGTAATGCCGTACCTGCAGAAATCCACAACGTGGTAGATGCCGTTAACGCACTACTGGTCCGACTTAAGCAGGCCCTAGAGCGCGAACGTCGCTTTACCGCAGATGCCGCTCACGAGTTACGTACCCCTCTGGCGGCTATTCGCATCCATGCCCAGAACCTGCAGCACCAACTACACGAACAGCATGGTAGCTCGACACCCGGCCACATTCTCACCGGGGTTGACCGTATGACTCACGCCGTTGAGCAACTCCTGACCCTCAGTCGGCTGGAATTTTCTGAAAAATCACCGATGAAACCGTTAGACCTCGCTAAGTTACTTCGCCAGACTATGGCTGATCTAGCACCTCTGGCACTCGATCGGGCACAAGACTTAGAGTTGCATGCACCCCGACCCTGCCTGATCGAAGGCCACTCAGACAGTCTGATTATGCTATGCCGAAACTTGCTGGATAATGCGATCCGCTATACCCCCGAACAGGGACAGATCCATGTCAGCTGCTCGGAGCAGGACGGCATGATCTGTTTGAGCGTTGCTGATACAGGTCCAGGAATCCCTGAGCACGAACGCAGCAAGGTACTACAACGCTTCTACCGTTTAGCGGAGCAAACCATCAGCGGCAGTGGTCTTGGATTATCGATCGTGCAGCAGATTGTGGATCAGCACAGCGCCAGATTAACCATGCACCAGAGTAGGCTTGCCGCACAAGGGCTAGAGATCCAAGTCTGCTTCAGCCAGTATCGACCACCTGTAATGAGTATCTGAAGACACCCATCGTAGCCAAAGATCTGGCAAATAATCCAAGCTACTCAGCCCCTATTTAAGCCTATCTTAAGCTCGCCACACTAATCTGAACATCTCAACAAAGTCAGTCGTGGAGAGACCGATGAGCAACTACCGCCTAACCGCCAACATCGAATGGACGAGCAAATGCAACGCCAAGTGCGCCATGTGCCCTCGCCATGTGATCGAAAAACCTAAATTAATGACCCCAGACACCTATACGCAAATGATGCGGCGTCTTAAACCACAGGATCTATGCCGCGTCATCATCGCCGGTTATGGAGAACCGACCACCCATCCAAGATTTATGGATTACATCGATGGCTGCAGAGCGCATCCGGTGCAGTTCGATATGGTCAGCAATGGCGAACGCCTGGATCTCGAAAAACTGCGCCATCTGGATGGCGCATTGGGAATGGTGATGGTTTCATTTTCCAGTATCAATCCCGAGATTTATAAAGCGGTGCACACCAATCTGGACCAACAGCGGGTCATGGCCAACATCCTGTTGGCTAAGCAAGAGCTAAAACAGACACGCCTATCGATCAGCCTGACCCCGATGCCAGAATGCTTGGATAGCCTCCCAGAAACCATCGAATGGTTTCATGACCACGGCATCACTGACCTACGAATGTCACCGAACTTCTACAATCGTGCTGGCCTTCAAGAGGAGCGCGAGCAGACTCGGATCCTGCGTGAAATCATTAAAAAATATCATTTGAACGCACTAGACCTGGATTTCGTTCCCGGTGCCTGGAACGTCATCAAACAGCTGCGCAATAACAAATTCCGCTGCGTACCCCGTAACACCTCGATGTTTATCAGCTCCGAAGGTGAGTACCTGTATTGCTATAACGACATGGCACATAGTCAGTCGTTAGGCAACGTGAATCAAATGAGCCTTCGCCAAGCGATCGAAATGAGAGAGCAGACTGCCGCCAGCGATGCGCTCTGTAACCAATGCAACATGCGCGGTCGCTACCAGGGCGCCGAGTTGGTGCAGGTGGCAGCGAACTACTTTAAAAACAGACTAATAGCCATGGCTAGCTAATCAGAATACCCAACGATCTTTTATAAGCGATCGATGAGCCCCACCTAGCTTTGTGAATTTATTTCTTCCTGACCTAAAACAGCAAAGTCCTCTCTCCGTCGAGGATCGAGGTCTTTTGCGAGGTGTTTAAGGCAAATAAATTTAGCTGTTCAGCTTCAACTATCCAGACAACTCAAATTGCTCACCTAGTGCATGGCCTACTGTCCATATCTATGAAGTGTCCACCAAAGACGTGTTAAGCATTTTCAGCATCAGCATATATGGCTGGGTTATCATATAGCTGCCTATACTGATCAACATCAATTCCATAGAGGAAAGTAAGGAATGGCTACTGGACCACTAAAGAAGGCTAGCGTTTGCTTAGCTATGGCTGCACTGATTCCAGCAATTAACGCCCAGGCCAACACCTGGAAAGGCGAGGCAGAGCTTGGATTCGTCAGTACATCAGGAAACACTGAAACCACAAACGTCAATCTCAAAGCTGGGGCTGTTAACCAGCGTAATCAGTGGAAACACAGTTTAAATATTGAATCCATCAATAGCAGCAATGATGCCGGTACGACAGCAGAGCGATATCTATTGTGGGGAAAATCGGACTACAGCCTGAGCGAACGCTCCTATCTATTTGGCTTGGTAAAGTGGGAAAAAGACCGCTTTATTGGTTATGACTACCAACTAAGCGAGGTGCTCGGCTATGGTAGACATATATTGCAGGAAGCGCCATTAACACTAGATCTGGAGATCGGTACCGGTGCACGCCAGACCGAGCTAAAAACAGGCGATAGCGATAATGAATTGATAGGTTGGCTGGCAGGTGATCTGCATTGGCAGATTAGCGAGACAACGAAGCTCAACGAATATCTGACTATCGAAATCGGTGACAATACTATCACTCGCTCGGTCACCTCTCTGACGACTAAAATCAATACGGCATTAGCCATGAAGGTCTCATTGACGGCTAAGAATACCTCCAAAGTACCTGTAGGCAAGAACAAGACCGATACCGAAACAGCAGTTACGCTGGTCTATAGTTTTTAGGTCCGCGAGAAAGAGCAAATAGCGATGTCCTCAACTCCATAAATCTATGTAGAGCATAACGCAAAAATCCCTGACTGTTACCAGTCAGGGATTCGCGTAATAGGCGCTTGGCGATGTCCTACTCTCACATGGGGAGACCCCACACTACCATCGGCGCTAAATCGTTTCACTTCTGAGTTCGGAATGGTATCAGGTGGTTCCAATTCGCTATGGTCGCCAAGCAAAAAAGTCGTGGATCCTACCGCCAATCATGGCGGAAGTGCAGATCATGCAGGAGCATTTATCTGCGATGTGATTGAAGCGCTATCTCGATCTGTTCGTTGTGTCGATCAAACTCTATCTGGTCTATCAATGCGTTCTGAGTGCCTTCATAACACCGCTTTGGCGTTATATGGTCAAGCCGCACGAGCAATTAGTATTGGTTAGCTCAACGCCTCACAGCGCTTACACACCCAACCTATCAACGTCCTGGTCTTGAACGGCTCTTTAGAGGGCTCGAGGCCCTGGTGAAACCTTATCTTGAAGGAGGCTTCCCGCTTAGATGCTTTCAGCGGTTATCCCTTCCGAACGTAGCTACCGGGCAATGCCATTGGCATGACAACCCGAACACCAGTGGTTCGTCCACTCCGGTCCTCTCGTACTAGGAGCAGCTCTTCTCAAGTTTCAAACGCCCACGGCAGATAGGGACCGAACTGTCTCACGACGTTCTAAACCCAGCTCGCGTACCACTTTAAATGGCGAACAGCCATACCCTTGGGACCGGCTTCAGCCCCAGGATGTGATGAGCCG
>Ga0102812_10000945_pt1 | contig 20524 bp, 11 predicted proteins | sample ColrivemetaGS713_FD_79334 | JGI IMG/M metagenome (GOLD analysis project Ga0102812, IMG submission 79334) | Estuarine microbial communities from the Columbia River estuary - Flood tide ETM metaG S.713 | ecosystem: Environmental > Aquatic > Marine > Intertidal zone > Estuary | place: USA...
AAAATGGATGTCTATTTTTCAAGAGTATTTAATCCAGTTTGGACCTATCCTGATGGATTTACTTGGATGGAAATGTTTGCTGATGAAAGCAAGTTTGGTTTGCATACAGCATTAACACCAACTTGGAATGAAACTGCTTTTTATGCCGATTTTGTATTACCAATGGGATTGGCATCAGAACGTCATGATTTAAATAGTTATGCAACCCACGGAGGAACTTGGGTAGCATTCCGTCAGCCAGTTTTAAGAGAAGCCGCAAGAAGAAACGGAAAACCAGTTGAGTTTACTTATCAAGCAAATCCGGGTGAAGTTTGGGAAGAAGATGAATTTTGGATTGAATTAAGTTGGAGAATTGATCCTGATGGAAGTATGGGAATTCGTAAAACTTTTGAATCGCCTTATCGACCTGGAGAAAAAATTACCATTGATGAATATTACCAATACATTTTTGAACGTGTAAAAGGGCTGCCTGAAAAAGCAAAAGCAGATGGTTTTACAGGACAATTTGCTGCCTTAGAATACATGAAGAAATATGGAGCTTTTGAAATTGAAAAAGGTGAATCTTACAAGAAAAACGAAACTCCGCTAACTCAAGAAGAATTACAAGGAACCAAAGTAGATAAAGTTACCAATGTTATTACTAAAGATGGAAATGCTATTGGAGTAATGGTGAATGGAAAAGCTGTTGTTGGTTTCCCAACACCATCACGTAAAAACGAATTTTATTCTCAAACTATGGTGGATTGGAAATGGCCAGAATACGCAACACCAAAATACATCAAGAGTCATATTCATAATGATAATTTAGATAAGTCAAAAGGAGAATATGTGTTGGTTCCAACTTTTAGGTTGCCAACATTAATCCATTCTCGTTCTGGAAATGCTAAATGGCTAGTTGAAATTTCGAATAGAAATCCAATTTGGATGCATCCAGATGATGCTGCAAAATGGAATTTTAAAACAGGTGATTTGGTTAAAATGAATACCGATATAGGTTATTTTATCGACAAAGTTTGGGTGACGCAAAGTATGAAACCAGGTGTTGTTGCTTGTTCACATCACATTGGACGTTGGCGTAGACCACAAGATAAAATTGGAAACCGTTGGGCAACAAATACAGTAAATATAGAAGGTGATGGAAAAGGCGGATGGAAAATGAATACCATCTCAGGTATTAAGCCTTTTGAATCTCATGATAAAGACTCAAAAAGAATTTTTTGGAAAGATGGAGGGGTGCATCAAAATATAACACATGCAGTTCATCCAGATCCTATAAGTGGTATGCATTGTTGGCATCAACGGGTGCGAATTGAGAAGCCAAAACAAGGTGAGAATTATGGTGATATTTTTGTGGATACTAATAAATCTCATGAAATTTATAAAGAATGGATGGCAATGACTCGTCCAGCTCCTGGACCAAATGGAGAACGTAGGCCGTTATGGTTTAATAGAGCGTTTACACCAGATAAATCCCCTGGAGGTTGTTATTATATTTCTAACGATGAAAAATAAATTTAAAAAATCCCGCAAGTGCGGGATTTTTTTTAAATTATTTTAAAAAAATACTTGTTTCCTTTCATTAAAAATAAAACAAATAACTACCTTCGGAAAACTAACTAAAAATCAAGTTTTATCTTATGAAAAATATTTTTCAACAATTAATTATTGAAAGATTTAAGACTAATTTTAAAAAGAAACATTCTGAAACTAACGAAAAGCAATTATTAAAAGAAGCTAAACTTTTTGAAGTCAGTATTTCGCATTTACTAACAGATTCATTTTTTATTGTAATTGGGATTATTTCTGCTGGATTTGGTTTAAAAGGATTTTTATTACCTAATTCTTTTATTGATGGTGGAGCCATGGGTATTTCATTATTAATTTCTGAAACAACTAATTTTTCACTTTCAATTTTAATTTTGGCAGTCAATTTTCCATTTATAATTTTGGGTTATTCACAAATAGGAAAGCAATTTGCGATTAAAAGTATTTTAGCAATTATAGGCTTAGCCTTAATTGTACATTTTATTCCTTATCCCTTAGTTACATCTGATAAATTATTAATTGCAGTTTTTGGCGGTTTCTTTCTAGGTGCTGGAATTGGTATGGCAATTAGAGGAGGTGCAGTAATAGACGGAACTGAAGTGCTTGCAATATATTTAAGTAAAAAAACTGGCTTAACAATTGGAGATGTTATTTTGGTTTTTAATATTTTAATTTTTTCTTTTGGAGCTTATATTTTGTCGATTGAAGTTGCTTTATATGCGATGTTAACATATATGGCTGCAGCAAAAACAGTTGATTTTGTTATAGAAGGAGTTGAAGAGTATACAGGAATAACAATTATTTCGTCTGAAAGTGAAAGCATTAGATTAATGATTACTGAGAATTTAGGTAGAGGTGTTACTATTTATGCAGGAAAGGGTGGCTTTGGAAAAAATGGAAATAAACTAAATGAAATTGACATTATTTATACTGTAGTTACAAGACTTGAAATAGCTAAATTGAAAACTGAAATTGATAAGATAGATGCTGCTGCTTTTATTATTATGAATAGCATTAAGGATACTAAAGGAGGAATGATAAAAAAAAGACCTTTAAAATAGAATCAAAAAAATTCCGGTTTATGTTATTTCAAAGGTTTTTCTATTTTTGCTTTAGTGAACAAACTTCAAACATATTCTAATTTAATTAAGCAAGAAGCCAAACGATTAGGTTTTGAAAGTTGTGCTATTGCTAAAGCTGGTTTTTTAGAAGAAGAAGCTATCAATTTAGAAAAATGGTTAAAAAATGATTTCCATGGAAAAATGCTTTACATGGAAAATTATTTTGATAAACGATTAGATCCACGCTTATTGGTACAAGATGCAAAATCTGTAATTAGTTTATCTTTTAATTATTTTCCAAAGGAAAATCAAGATAAGTCAACTTATAAAATTGCAAAATATGCTTATGGTGAAGATTACCATCATGTATTAAAATCTAAATTAAAGGAACTCACTTATTTTATTGAAGAAACTATTGGTGAAATTAACGGACGTGCCTTTGTGGATTCTGGCCCAGTTTTAGAACGTGCTTGGGCACAAAAAAGTGGATTAGGTTGGCTAGGAAAACATTCCCTATTAATTCAAAAAAACAAAGGGTCTTTTTTCTTTTTATCTGAATTAATTTTAGATGTTGAATTAGCTTATGATCATCCTTTTAAAACCGACCATTGTGGCACTTGTATAAAATGTATAGATGCTTGCCCCACAGATGCAATTTTACCAAATAATACTATTGATGGAAGCAAGTGTATTTCCTATTTCACTATTGAATTAAAAGATGAAATTCCGACTTCAATGAAAGGAAAATTTGAAGATTGGATATTTGGTTGCGACATTTGCCAAGATGTATGCCCTTGGAATAGATTTTCAAAACCACATTTAGAAGGGAAATTCAACCCACATCCTGATTTATTAGAAATGACTAAAAATGATTGGGAAGAAATATCTTCTGAAGTATTTCAAAAAATTTTTAAAAAATCGGCTGTAAAACGCACTAAATTTTATGGTTTAAAAAGAAATATTGATTTTTTAAAAGATTTTTAACTTTTGGGTTTTTTAATTGAAATTTGCCCTTCTAATCAAAATTGTAACCTTTATTGCTTATACAAAGTAAATAGTATAAAAAAAGATTGTTAATGTAATAAATTAGTAAATTTGTTTACACTATTGTTAAAACAATTTTTATGAGCGATTCTAGAAAAAAAAGTGAAGCGTTGCTTTACCATTCAACACCAACTCCTGGTAAAATTCAAGTAGTTCCTACAAAAAAATATGCGACACAAAAAGATTTGTCGTTGGCGTATTCTCCTGGTGTTGCGGAACCTTGTTTAGAGATTGAAAAAGATCCAAACAATGCATATAAGTATACAAGTAAAGGTAATTTGGTTGCAGTAATTTCTAACGGGACAGCCGTTCTGGGGTTAGGTGATATTGGAGCATTGGCAGGAAAACCTGTGATGGAAGGAAAAGGCTTGTTGTTTAAAATTTTCGCAGACATAGATGTTTTTGATATTGAGGTAGATACAAAAGATGTTGATAAATTTATTGAAACGGTAAAAAATATTGCACCAACTTTTGGAGGTATAAATCTGGAAGATATTAAAGCCCCTGAAGCTTTTGAAATTGAGAGAAGGTTAAAAGAGGAGTTAGATATTCCTGTAATGCATGATGATCAACATGGTACTGCAATAATTTCTGCGGCTGCGTTAAAAAATGCTATTGAAATTGCTGAAAAAGATATTTCAAAAGTAAAAATAGTTGTGAATGGTGCAGGAGCAGCAGCAATTTCCTGTACTCGACTTTATATGGCCTTAGGTGCTGAAAAAGAGAATATTGTAATGTGTGATAGCAAAGGCGTTATTAGAATAGATGTTGAAAATTTATCTTCTCAAAAAGCGGAATTTGCCACGAGCAGAGATATTTATACTTTAGAAGAATCAGTTGTAAATGCTGATGTTTTTATTGGATTATCTGTTGCTGATGTTTTTACTCCGAAAATGCTATTAACAATGGCAAATGATCCAATTGTTTTCGCAATGGCGAATCCAAACCCAGAGATTGGTTACGACTTGGCTATAAAAACCAGAAAAGATGTTATTATGGCTACTGGAAGATCAGATCATCCTAATCAGGTGAACAACGTTTTAGGGTTTCCATTTATTTTTAGAGGAGCTTTAGATGTAAGAGCTACAAAAATTAATGAAGAAATGAAAATGGCTGCCGTTCATGCTTTAGCAGATTTAGCTAAAGAATCCGTTCCAGAACATGTAAATATTACTTATAATGAAACAAATATTCAATTTGGGAGAGAATATATAATTCCAAAACCATTTGATAATAGGTTAATTACTGAGGTTCCACCTGCGGTGGCTAAAGCAGCAATAGAATCAGGTGTTGCAAAAGAACCTATAACCGATTGGGATGCGTATAAAGAAACGTTAGCTCAAAGATTAGGAACTGGAAGCAAACTAATGCGATTATTAACTTCTCGTGCAAAGGCAGATCCTAAAAGGGTTATTTTTGCAGAAGCAGATCATTTAAACGTTTTAAAAGCAGCACATACTGTTTATGAAGACGGAATTGCTATTCCAATTTTATTAGGCAGTGAGCAAATTATAAAAGAATTAATGTTGGAAATTAATTTTGATGCTGACTTAGAAATTATTGACCCTAAATCAGATGATGAAAAAGAACGAAAAGAAAGATTTGCAAAAATTTATTGGGAAAGCAGAAAACGTAAAGGAATAACTTTCATTGATGCTCAAAAGCTGATGAGAGAACGTAATTATTTTGCTGCAATGATGGTAAATGAAGGTGAAGCAGATGCCTTGGTTACAGGGTATTCTAGAAGTTATCCTAGTGTTGCTAAACCAATGATTGAACTTATTGGAAAGGCGCCTGGAATTAAAAGAATAGCCGCAACAAATATTTTAATGACAGAAGGAGGGCCTATGTTTTTTTCCGATACAGCTTTTAATATTAGCCCATCAGAAGAGGAATTAGTTCAAATAGCAGTAGAAACTTCAAGGGTAATGAAGATCTTTGGAATAGAACCTGTTTTAGCAATGTTATCATATTCAAATTTTGGATCTGCTAAATCTAAATCCGCTTCAAAAGTTTCAGGCGCTGTAGCTTATATTCATGAACATTATCCAGATATCATTATTGATGGAGAAATTCAAGCCGATTTTGCTATTAGTGAAAATTTAAGAAAGGATAAATTCCCATTTTCTAAACTACATGAGAAAAAGGTGAATGGATTGATTTTTCCAAATTTGAATTCAGCGAATATAGGATATAAATTGATTAACAAATTAAATAACATTGAATCTATTGGGCCTATTGTAATGGGAATGAAAAAACCAGTACATATATTGCCCTTAGGTTCAAGTGTAGATGAAATTGTTAATTTGGTTTGTGTAGCAGTTGTAGATGCTCAAGAAAATAGTAAAAAACAATTATAATTTTATTACATTTGGTCTAAATAGAACAAGTGTTATATGATTACTCATTTAAGAGGTAAATTAGTTGAAAAAAATCCAACTTATGTTATTGTTGAGGTTAGTGGTGTTGGATATTGGCTTAATATTTCATTAAATACATTCTCACAGTTAGCTGATGATGAAACTATATTTTTATATACTCATTTATCTGTAAAGGAAGATTCGCATACCTTATATGGTTTTATTTCAAAAATTGAAAGAGAGATTTTTAGATTACTAATCTCTGTTTCAGGTGTTGGTCCAAGTATTGCACGTACTATGTTATCATCTATGACTACAGATGAAATTCAGCAAGCAATTGCTGCCGGTGATGTTGGTACAATTCAGTCTGTGAAAGGTATAGGAGCAAAAACAGCACAAAGAGTACTCATAGATTTAAAGGATAAAATTTTAAAAAGTTACGCTATAGATGAAGAATCTATTGTTCAAAACAATACTGCTAAAGAAGAAGCGTTATCAGCATTAGAAGTTTTAGGTTTTTTAAGAAAACAATCTGAAAAAGTATTGGATAAAATTTTATTGGAAGACAAAACATTGGGCGTTGCTAGTTTAATAAAAAAAGCGCTTAAAAATTTATAAGATTTGAAGAAAGAACAATTTATAAATAAAACATATATTATATTTTTTTTATTGTTGGTTTTTCAAACAACAATAAATGCACAAACACCTCCTGTTTCTACAACTATTATAGATACTTTAAAAGTTGAAAAACAGTCAGATTCAGTTAAATTGAAGTACCCTTTTAACAGCAACCAAGAGGGAAGCTTGTTTTTATCCGACCCGGCTAAATCTGAAATTATTTACGATACAGAACTTGGAAAATATATAATTGTTGAAAAAATTGGAGATTACTATTTAAAGCGTCCTGTTTATATGTCTCAAGAAGAATATAAAAAGTACAAATTAAAAAAGGATATGCTTGAGTACTATAAAAATAAAATTAGTGCAACAAATAGCAAAAAACTTGGGAGTGAGGAGGCTCAAAAAAACTTACTACCAACATATTATGTAGAGTCAGATTTTTTTCAATCTGTTTTTGGAGGAAATACTATAGAAGTGAATCCACAAGGGTCAGTTTTGGTTAAAATGGGAATGTTGTACCAAAAAGTTGACAATCCTCAATTATCTGAACGTAACAGAAGCAGTTTTACATTTGATTTCGACCAAGAGATTAGTGCCAGTATACAAGCAAAAGTAGGAACAAGATTAAAGGTTGGTGCCCAGTACGACACGCAATCTACGTTTAACTTTCAAAATCAAATAAAATTAGAGTATACACCAACAGAAGATGACATCCTTCAAAAAATTGAAGTAGGGAATGTTAGTATGCCATTAAAAAACTCTTTAATTGTTGGAGCACAAAGTTTGTTTGGTGTTAAAACCCAATTGCAATTTGGGAGAACAAAAATAACAGGTGTTTTTGCAGAACAAAAATCGCAAACAAGGTCAGTAGCGGCTCAAGGAGGTTCCACTATTCAAGAATTTGAATTGCAAACAACAGATTATGATGAAAATAGACATTTCTTTCTTTCACAATATTTTAGAGATAATTATAATAATGCTTTAAAAGATTTTCCTTTAGTTAATAGCCCCATAAACATAACTAAAGTTGAAGTTTGGGTTACTAACAGAAATGCTACCACAGTTGATATTAGGAATATAGTTGCTTTATCAGATATTGGTGAAGGCGATCCAACAAATATTGGTCCAGCAAATGTAACACCAATTCTGGGTTCTCAATACCCATCAAATGATGCAAATGACATTTCTTCAATTTTAAATAGCACTAATCCTGTTAGAAAAATTTCAACCGTAGGAAATGGTTTAACTCCATTTTTAATGCAACAAGGGCGTGATTATTCTGTTTTGGAAAATGCTATAAAATTAAGACCTGACGAATATAAAATACATCCACAATTAGGTTTTATTTCATTAAACAGAAGACTTACAGATTCTGATGTGTTAGCTGTTTCATTTGAATTTACCGTTAGTGGAGATTCAAAAGTATATAAAGTTGGTGAATTTACAAGTGATGGTATTATTGCACCAGATAATATTATTGTAAAGTTGTTACGAAGTGAAATAATAAGTACCCAAATTCCAATGTGGGACTTAATGATGAAAAATGTGTACTCTTTACAAACCTACAGAATGCAACAAGATGGTTTTAGGTTAGAGCTTTTATATGCGGATGACGCAACAGGTGTGCCAATTAATGTTTTGCAGAATGCGCAAACTTCAGGTATTTCAGATAGAACTCTATTAAATTTATTAGATATTGATAGGTTAGATCAAAGTCAATTTTATGTCCCAGAAGGTGACGGATATTTTGATTATGTTGAAGGAACAACTGTGAATTCAGAAAAAGGGTACATTATTTTTCCAACTGTAGAACCTTTCGGTGCAGATTTAGAGGGTAAGTTAACAGCTATTGCTGATGAAAAATATATTTTTAATGAGTTATATGAAATTACGCAATCTGAGGCTAGAAATAATTATCAGGAAAAAGATAAATATTTAATTAAAGGATATCATAAATCTGAAAGCGCAAATGGAATTCCGTTAGGAGCTTTTAATGTGCCACAGGGGTCAGTAAGAGTTACAACGGGTGGGAGAGAATTAGTTGAAGGTGTTGATTATGTTGTAGATTATCAAATGGGTAGAGTTCAGATTGTAAATCCTAGTTTAGAGGCTTCAAATGCACCAATTAATGTATCTGTTGAAAATAATGCAGCATTTAATTTACAAACAAAACGCTTTTTTGGGGTTGATATTGAGCATAAGTTTTCAGATAAATTTATTGCTGGTGCTACCTTTTTAAATTTAAATGAAAAGCCTATAACACAAAAAGCGTTATTTGGGCAAGAACCAATTAATAATACTATTTTTGGTTTAAATGCAAATTTTGGTACAGAAGTTCCTTTTTTGACAAAACTTGCGAATAAATTACCTAATATTGATACGGATTATGTTTCAAATTTTTCAATTAGAGGTGATTTTGCTTATTTAAAACCTGGTTCACCAAGCAGAATTGAATTGGATGGTGAAGCTACTTCATATGTAGATGATTTTGAAGGTTCACAAATTCCATTAGAAATTAAATCTATTCAGCAATGGCATTTGGCAAGTACCCCCCAATATCAAACTCAATTTGATTTAGGAGGAAATGCATCAGACATTACTTATGGGTATAAAAGGGCAAAATTATCTTGGTATATTATAGATCCACTTTTTTATGGCGGTTCCTCATTAAAACCTGGAAGTGTTGATAATAATGAATTGTCTAGAGCTGAAGTTAGAAGAATTAGATATGAAGAATTATTTCCTGAACAAGATTTAGATTTAACACAATCTACAATTGTTAGGACCTTAGATTTAGCTTATTTTCCTAATGAAAGAGGTAGTTATAATTATGATACTAATAATGTGGGTGGCGATGGAAAGTTTACAAATCCAGAAGAACGTTGGGGTGGTATTACAAGGGCATTAACAACCACAAACTTTGAACAGTCAAATGTAGAATATATTCAGTTTTGGTTGATGGACCCTTATGATCATTATTCAATAACCAATGAGGAAGGTTTACCTGCCGGTATTAATCCAAGCAACCCAGCCAATCAAGTTGGAGAGTTATATTTTAATCTTGGAAATATATCTGAAGATGTTTTAAAAGATGGAAGAAAAATGTATGAAAATGGATTGCCGGAAGATCCCTTAAGTACAAATAATACTGATGAAACAATTTGGGGTAAAATTCCAACAAACCAATCATTATTATATGCTTTTAGTGATGATGACAATGAACGTTTAAATCAAGATATAGGTTTTGATGGATTAAATGATCAGGAAGAAACTGCTAAGTTTGGAACAAGTTTTGGACCAGATCCATCAAATGATAACTATAGTTATTTTAGAAGTTCAGAATATGATAATTCTGATGCTTCCATAATAACTAGATATAAAAAATATAATAATACTCAAGGAAATTCTCCAACAAATAACTTATCTACAGAAAGTTATCCAACTTCAGCAACAACATTTCCAGATACTGAGGATATTGATAAAGATCAAACAATGAATTCTGTTGAGAGTTATTATCAATATAAAGTTTCTTTAAATAAAAACGATTTAATTGTTGGTAAAAATAATATTGTTGATGAGAAAACAGTAAATGTAAACCTAGAAGATGGAAGTCAAAAGCAGTTTAGGTGGCTTCAGTTTAGAATTCAAGTAAGTACTCCTGATGAAGTTGTAAATGACATTACAGGTTTTAATTCCATTCGTTTTATGCGTATGTTTTTAACCAAATTTAAAATGCCAATAGTTTTGCGTTTTGGAGAATTACAATTGGTACGTGGAGATTGGAGGCGCTATACTAAAACGCTAGATGAAAATATAGTTCCATCACAAAACCTTACGAATAATGAGTTACAGAATTTCGAGGTTGGTGTTGTAAATATTCAGGAAAATGAAGATAGAAATCCAATTCCTTATACATTACCTCCAGGTATAAAACGAGAAATTTTAAGAGGAAGTACAACTTTACAAAAGCAAAATGAGCAATCATTATCATTAAAAGTAACAGATTTAGAACCAGAAGATACCAGAGCAATATTTAAAAATGTAAGAGTAGATTTAAGAATGTACAAACATTTAAAATTGTTTTTACATGCTGAAGGTGTTCAAACCAGACCTCAGGTTCAAAATGATGAACTAAAAGCAATCATTAGAATTGGTAGTGATTTAAATGATAACTATTACCAAATTGAAAAATTATTAACTATATCAGAATATGGCGTTACTTCTGATGTAGATGTTTGGCCTGAAGAAAATAATTTAGATGCCTTTTTAGAATACTTAGGGAAGTTAAAATTATTAAGATTTGATGAAGGAATTGCTCCTAATATAATTTACCCAGCTGAGGAAATTCCTTCACCAATTGAAGGACTGGAAGGATATGATATTAGAGTGAAAGGAAATCCAAATTTATCAAACATAAAAACTATTATGTTAGGAGTTAAGAACGTTTCAAATACTAACCAAAGTGCTGAAGTTTGGTTTAATGAAATGCGCGTAGCTGAGTTTGATAATGAAGGTGGTTGGGCAGCTGTTGTAAGTGCTGATGCTAATATTGCAGATTTTGCGGATGTTGCCATAACAGGAAGAATGGAAACTCAAGGTTTTGGAGGTATTGAGCAACGTGTAAATGAACGTAGCCAAGAAGATACTAAGCTATATGATTTAGTTACAAATGTAAATATGGGTAAATTATTACCTAAAAATTGGGGTGTTTCCTTGCCGTTTAATTATAGTGTTTCAGAAGAAGTAAAAGATCCAAAATACGACCCGCAATACCAAGATGTATTGTTTGATGAGGCTAAAGATATTAATCCAAATAGTGATAAAGCTAGTGATTACACAAAGCGAAGAAGTATAAGCTTAATTAATGTAAGAAAGGAATATAATCCAAATTCAGAAAGTAAACAGCGCTTTTATAATGTAGAAAATTTATCTGTTTCCTATGCATACAATGAAACCTACCATAGAGATTATAACGTTGAAAAATTTGTAGATCAAAATGTTAGGGCTTCAGCAAATTATAATTACAGTTTTCAACCAAAAAGTATTGAGCCTTTTAAAAATTGGGAATCCTTAAATACTAAGTATTTTAAGTTTATAAAAGATTTTAATGTAAACTTAATTCCTTCCACAATTTCGGTAAATTCTAATATTTTTAGAACTTATAATGAACAACTTTCTAGAAGTTTAATAGAAGGGTTGCCGCAATTACCGACTTTAAAACAACGTCATTTTATGTTTGATTGGGATTATACAATTGGCTATAATCTAACCCGATCTTTACAATTTAATTTTAGAGCAGCAAATAATTATTTATATGATGATTTTGATGCAGCAGATGATATACAAATATTTGATAATTTCTTTTCTATAGGAAGACCAGATCATTATCATCAAACCTTGAATGGGACATATAAAATTCCAATTGATAAGCTTCCTTTATTAGATTTTATAAATGCTGATTACACATATGCTGCAGATTTTGATTGGCAGGCGTCTTCACAATCATATATTGATAAAATTGGAAATGTAATACAGAATTCCAATACGCATAATTTAGGTTTAGACGTAGATTTTACCAAGTTTTATAAAAATATTGGTTTAACAAAATTATTTAGTAAAAAGGAATCAAAATCAGATAATACGCCTGAATCTGCAATAAAATCACCTACCACTAGAACAAATAATAAAAGAAAATCTGCAGGTGAAGAAATAAAACAAGGATTTTATAATTTAATAACGGCAGTTAAAAAAGCTAGGTTTAATTATTCGGAAAATAATGGTACATATTTACCTGGTTATATCCCGCAAATAGGATTTTTAGGACAAGATAATTATAATGGTGGTGTTGCTCCATCTTTAGGTTTTGTATTTGGAAGTCAAATAGATATTCGTGAACGAGCATTAGAAAACGGTTGGTTATTGTCGCGTGGTGAAGATGATCCATACTATAACAAAACGTATAGTAGAACTCACATGAATAAATTTGATGCTACCGTTAATGTAGAACCTTTTCAAAATTTTGACATTGAATTAAGAGGTAATAAAACATATACAAAAAACACTTCTCAGCAATTAGATGTTGTAAATAATGTTATTAGTTCAGAGTCTCCAATATCTGAAATTGGAAACTTTATGATTAGTTATAATATGCTAAAAACTGCATTTAGCAATAGTGATGCAAATTTTGAAGAATTTAAAGTGAATAGAGAGATTATTGCACAACGATTATCTCAAGAATCTGGACAGTCAATAGACGGTTTTGGAGCTACAAGTCAACAAGTATCATTGCCGGCATTTTTAGCCGCATATACTGGAAAAGATGCGGCTAAAATAAGTTTAAATGCTTTTAGAGATGTTCCTATACCAAGTTGGCAAATAAACTATAAGGGATTAATGAAAATGAAATGGTTTAAAGATAAGTTTAGAAGTTTTTCACTTTCACATAGTTATGATTCTCGCTATTCAATATTAAGTTTTAGTAATAATTTAGAATATAATCTACAGGATCCATATGCTGAAACAGATATTGTTGGTAACTATTTTAACAAAACATTATTTACAAATGTAGATTTAATTGAAGAATTTAGCCCGCTTTTAAAAGTGGATATGAAAATGAAAAATTCTATTTCTTTTACAGGTAGAGTTGATAAAGATAGAAGATTAACTTTAAACTTTAATAATAATACCATAACTCAAATGAAAGGCATGGAATATGTAATTGGGATGGGTTATAGATTTAAAGATTTAGCTATGAAATTTAATTTTGGAGGGAAATTAACAAAATTAAAAGGAGATTTAGATTTAAGAGCAGATTTATCTTTGAGAGATAATAAAACCGTAATTAGAGCAATTGATGAAGATAATAATCAGGTAACAGGAGGTCAACGTTTGTTGTCTTTTAAATTCTTTGCTGATTATGCGGTAAGTAAAAATTTAACTGCATCATTTTATTTTGATCAAAGCTCTTCAAAATATGCAATTTCAACCACATTCCCTAGGCAATCTGTTAGTTCTGGGTTAAGTGTTAGATATGTTTTAGGAAATTAACAAACTATAAAATAAATTAAAAAATGAGTATTCCAGCAGAATTAAAATACACAAAAGACCACGAGTGGGTAAAAATTGAAGGCGATACAGCAACCATTGGTATCACACATTTCGCACAAGGTGAATTAGGAGATATTGTTTATGTAGATGTAGATACATTAGATGAAACGGTGGAAAAAGATGCAGTTTTTGGATCTGTTGAAGCTGTAAAAACGGTTTCTGATTTATTGATGCCTTTAACTGGTGAAGTTATAGAATTCAACGAAACTTTAGAAGATGAACCTGAAAAAGTGAACTCAGACCCTTATGGCGATGGTTGGATGATTAAAATTTCCATTTCTGATGCTTCTCAGATTGATGAGTTGTTGTCAGCGGAGGACTATACAGCATTAATTGGAGCGTAAGTATTATTTTTTTGTTTCAATTTTTTTTACGTTAATTATTGGCTATGGTAGTTTGGTTGCTATTGGAAATCCTACACCAGCTAAAATTAACGTTTCGGATAAAACGATACATGCATTTGCATATTTTTTACTAACTTTAAGCTGGTTGTTAACCTATAAAAATAAAGCTAGTAAATTGAAAATTAGCATTCTAATAATTGTGTTAATTATCTTTTATGGCATAATTATTGAAGTTTTACAAGGAATTGTAACAAATAATCGACAGCCAGAAATAAATGATTTAATAGCCAATTTGGTTGGAATTCTTTTGGCTTTTACTATTTTTAAAATGGTTTTACAAAAAAAACTTTTGAAATAGAATAATATTGTTGCATAAGTTGTTATAAAATTATTAAATTAGCGAACTATAAATATTTTACAGATGCAGATTAAAAAAAATCCAAAAGCAAATCTAGAAAACTACAGCAAGTTATTTATGCAGTTAGGTTTAGTTTTAGCACTTTTAGTGGTTTATTTAGCCATTGAGAAAAAGACATATGATAGAGTTATTGGGAATCTTGGTCCAGTTGTTTTAAATATGGAAGATGAGGAACAAACAATTGAAATAGAGCAAGTGAAGCCACCGGAGCAAAAAACTCCACCACCACCAACTCCTGATAAAATTGAAGTTGTTGAGGATGAAGAGGAAATAGAAGAAACTGTAATTGAATCTACTGAAACTGATGAAGATGAGGCTGTTGAAGTTGAGCAGATTATTGAGGTTGAAGAAGAAGAAGAAGTTATGGAAGATGTTCCTTTTGCTATTATTGAAGATGTACCTGTATATCCTGGATGTAAAGGAAGTAAAGCTGAATTAAGAGCTTGTTTACAAGATGAGATTACAAAACATGTTAACAGAAAATTTAATGCAGATTTAGCATCGGATTTAGGTTTAGCACCTGGTGTAAAGCGAATTTTTGTAATGTTTAAAATTGATAAAAGTGGTAATATTACTGATGTAATGGCTCGTGCACCACATAAGAGGTTGCAGGAAGAAGCTATTCGAGTAGTTCAATCATTACCAAAAATGACTCCTGGTAAACAAAGAGGTAGACCAGTTGGTGTAAAATATAGTTTGCCTATTGCATTTAAAGTTGAATAGTAAATAAATAATTATAATTACAAAAAGCCATCCTTTAAAAGATGGCTTTTTTTGTGTCTATAATCTAAATTTTGTTTCCATTTAGAATGTTTTTCTATATTTGTTAAAAAGGTGTTTAATGAAAAATTATTTTAAGCTCATTGGATTATTATTTTTTAGTCATTTTTTAAATGCACAAACTGTAGTGCAAGATACTATTACTAGAACAGCAACAATAGTTTATAATATTAAAGGTAATCAGGTTTCATTTAATCCTGAAACACCAGATTTAAATCAGATTGCTGGAGCACCAAAAGCGTTTTACACTTATTATTGGGAGTTTGGTGATGGTGATTATAGTTTTCAAAAAGAACCAAAACATGACTATAAAGATAAAGGAGATTATAATGTTCAACTATCGGTTACAAATAATTATGATGATGGTAAACCTCCAACAACTAGACCTACAAGTGTTGCAATAAATACTGACAACCCAGATGTTTTAACAAATGAGAATCATAATTTACTAACAGTATATAGTGGGTTTAGATTGCAAGCAAATAGAGACCCTATAATTGGGGAAGAAATGCAATTGGTTGTGAGTTATGGTAATGAAAAAGAATATGCAACAAGTGGTAAGTTGTATTTGTTCTTCAATGAGAAAAAGTATAAAGCCAAGAATTTTGATTTAGTTGATGTGCGTTTACATAATAATGAGCAAGAAGTTTCAGATGAAATTATTGCAGATAATTACAGTTATATTTCAAAAACCGAATTAATTCAATCTACAGGTATTTCAACTTTTGTAAATGAAAAATGGATTGCCTTAGATACTTTAAAGCAAAACTTGCCATTAACTTTAGAAGACGCAAAAGCATACTATCAAGACGTAAAAATATTCGATTTTGAAGAAATGCAAGCTAAAGAAGAGCGAAATATGTTTTTCACATTTAAAACTACACCAGAAATGTTGAAGGACACAAGTGCGGTAATTTCAATTAGAAGCATATATGTGCCAGAAAGGGGAAATGATGCTCATAAAGTTCTAACCAAAGAAATGGAGATTGTTACTTCCCACGATCCAAATAAAATGGCTGTTTATGATACGCGCTTAAATTATAGATTGGTTCGTTTTAAAAAATTAAAGTATAAGGTTCGTTTTCAAAATGATGGAGAAGGCCCAGCAAGGCTTATAAAGCTAAATGTTGATATTCCTAAAATGTTAGATAAGTCAACGTTAGAAGTTTTAGATATGTATCCGAAATGCCCTATTTGCCCTGAAGAAGAGGTTAACTATAGCTGTTTGGACACTATTATTAGTAAAGATCAAATTTCTTTTCAGTTTAAAAATATTTATTTGCCTGGAACTTCGCAAAAAGGTGTTCATGATAAAGATTCAACAAAAGGGTATGTAAAATATGCATTAAAATTTGGAAAGGATTTTCACAAAGTAAAATCAAAAAGTAAAACAGCGATAATATTCGATAAAAATGAACCAATTATTACAAATACTTCTACATCGCGATTTAAGCCTGGAATTTCAATTGGGGTAAAGGCAGGTTATAATAGTTTTCTAGATTTAACAGATTCGAAAAGCTATTTTATAGGTGCAACTATTTCACCTTATAAATCTTACAAAAAGTATTTACAGGCAGAAGTTATGATGGGAACTCATGAGTTTAGTGATTTTATTGATTATAAGCAAAACAGTATTGTTGAATTACTCGATGGTACCAGAGGTTTTGAATTTGAAGAAAATAATATAAAAACAACTAAAATGAATATTGATGTTGTTCCTATTTCATTTAGATATAATTTAAATGGAGTTATTGGATTGGGTATTGGTCCACAACTTTCATTAGATATTTCAAATAAAACAGACTTTGAAACTAGATTAGAATATTATACAATAAATACTGCAAAAGAGCCAGGAAAATTAATTCAAGGAGCTTCTTCTGCAAAAATTACTTCTGAGAGTAATCCGTTTTCAGATATTAAATATGGTGTGTTTGGTGATATTACCATTGGCGCCTCTAGAATTGGACCAAGTCTAGGAGCGCGTTATATTTATAATTTTAATGAACCAAATGAACAACTTCATTTTTATGCTATTTGGAAAATATAAAATTTAGAATGCTTAAAAAAGGGATTTTTGTTTTCGCATTTATATGGAACTTTTTGGTTTCAGCCCAACAATATAGTGATTCATTTATTTCAAGTATTGAAAGTTTAAAAGAACAAAATAATTATTCTGAATTTATTTATGTTCATTTAGATGAGTTTGCAAAAAATTCAACAGTTGAGAATCTAAATATTTATAAAAATCTGGAATCCAATTTATGGAGAGAACCCATAAATAATGAAGAAAAAGTTGCCCAATTATATTTTTATATTAACTATGCTTATCAATTAAAAGAATTCGGAAATATTAACCAGTCTATAAATTATTATGAAAAAGGCTATTCTTTATATAAACAAAATTCCATTAATTACGATATAATTGAGTATTGTTTAAAGCCTTTAGCAAATAATTATACACGACTTGGTGATGTGGATAGAGCAGAAGATATAATTAAAATTACCATTGAAAAAGCAATTGAAGAAAAAAATGAGAACCAAATTGCTTCAGGATATTTAAATCTTGCTGCCGTCTTTAGAATAAAAGGAAATTATACAATGGCTATAAATTATCTGAATTTAGCATTGTTAAATGCTAATTCTAATAGTCATAAAGCTAAAATTCATTCAGACTTAGCGATCAATTACTTGTTTTTAAATGATTTAGACAAATCAGAAAAAGAAGCCATTTTATCAAATAAATTAAACTCATTAAATGACTTATCCATTTCAACTAGAAATTCAAACACCTTAGGAAGTTGTTTTCTTTCAAAAAATAAATTTGAATCTGCACTAAACGAATTCGAAAAAGGGTTAAACTTCGCTAAAATTGTTTTTGGAGAAAATGACAGAGAAGTAGCTAAAATATACAATAAAATTGCTGAAGTTTATTGGTTCCAAAATAACAGTGAAAAAGCGTTAAGTTATTATCAAAAAGCATTGACGACTTTATTGCCTGATTATACTCCCACAGATGTTTTTGAAAACCCTAAAAGTATTTATTTTTACCCGGAGAATACTTTAAAAGAAAGTTTTGATGGTAGAGCAAAAGTATTAACAGACATAAATAATTTTGAGGAAGCAGTTAAAAATTATGAATTATCCTTTATAGTTGAAAGTGAATTAAGAGCTACTTATTTAAGTCAGAATTCAAAATTATTGCAGCAGCAAGAAAATAGAATTAGAAGCGAAGATTGTATAGAATTATGTTATAAACTATTTCAGCAAACTAATAATATTAGTTGGTTAGAAAAGGCATTTCAATTTGCAGAACAAACTAAATCTATTGTTTTGTTAGAAAATAAGGAACTTTTAATAGCTAAATCAAATATAAAAAATGATAGTCTATTTATTAGGGAAGAAAAACTACAGTTAAAAAAGGCACAATTAAATACTAGCATTACTTTAGAACAATTAAAAAATGAGCATGCAGCAGTAAATTTATTAGCAGAATTAATAAAAGAACGTGAAGATGTTTTTCATAAAATTCAAATGCTAATGCAAGAAATTGATGAAAAATATCCGAATTTAAAGGTTAATTTAAACGCTTTGGTTTCAATTGAAAAGATTAAAGAAAAACTGTTAATTAATGATGAGCTATTAATTGAATTTTTTGAGGGATCAACACATATTTATATTTTTTCAATTTCAAAAAATAATCCCATTTCCGTTATTAAAATTGTAAAAGATGAAAAATTTAAAGAAACTTTGTTAAGTTTTTTAAAACTATTTTCAGACGAAAGAGGAGCAACACTTCAAAATAATATTAATAATTACACCAATTTAGGATTCATTTTATTTAAACGTTTATTTAAGGAGCGATTAAATAAAAACATAATTATAGTGCCAGATGGTTTATTTTCTTTTTTACCTTTTGATGCGTTAATTACTGAGGAAACTGCAATTACAAATTTTGAAAAATTACCTTATCTAATTCATAAAACAAATTTAAGTTATGCCTATTCTACTTCTATTTTATTAAATGGTTCCAAAGCTATAAATAGAAAAAAAGATAAATTATTAGGTTTTTTTCCTGTATTTAAAAATAATCATAGAAGTTTAACGGAGTTAAGTTATACACAACAAGAAGCTGAAAGTATTGAAAATGTAATAAAAGGAGATTTTTTATTTTTTGAAAATGCTAAAAAAAATGCTTTTAATTCAATTGGAAAAGAATACTCAATTCTACACCTTTCCACACATGCAAGTGCTGGTGATTTTTATACACCACCTGCAATAGAATTTTATGATAAATCTTTGTACTTGACTGAAATTTATGGTTATAATTTAAACTTAGATTTGGTGGTGTTAAGTGCTTGTGAAACTGGAATAGGAACTTTAAGAAAAGGAGAAGGAGTAATTAGTTTAGCAAGAGGGTTTTCATATGCTGGGGTTAAGAATCTATTAGTATCACTTTGGAAAGTAAATGATAAATCAACGGAAAAAATAATGGTAGGGTTTTATAAAAATTATAAAAATTCTGGAAAAAAATCGGAATCATTACGGCTTTCAAAATTGGATTATTTAGATGATGCAACTATCTCATCATTAAAAAAATCGCCTTATTATTGGGCAAGTTTTATCTATATAGGAGAAATCACCAATGTTAATAGTCAACCTATCAGTTATTGGTGGCTTTTAATTGCATTTATTATTTTTGTTGGAGGATTTTTCTTTTTAAAAAAATGGTAGATTTGAATTAAATATTTAGTAAATGAAATTAACAAGCATTCTTAAAAGAAAAGGATACGTTCAAATAAAACTGAAAAAAATAAATACCAATCATTTTGAAATTAAAGCGAAATTAAACGGTGTTAACGGAAGGTTTATTTTAGATACCGGAGCATCAAATTCTTGTATAGATATCACTTTAGCTGAAAAATTTAAATTAAAAGTTACAGATTCGGACACAAAAGCAGCTGGTGCAGGTGCAATAGGTATGGAAACTAAAATTGCAAAAAAAAATGCTATTCAATTAAAAGACTGGAAATTTAAAAATCTAAATTTAGTTTTATTCGATTTAACTCATGTTAATACTGCTTTAACTGAACATCATGCAGAAGCCGTTGATGGTATTGTTGGTGCTGATATTTTAGAAAAAGGTAATGCTATTATAGATTATAAAAATAAATGCGTGTATTTAAAAAAGCTGGTTTTTAAATTCTAATTGGTTGTTGTATTAATTACCCAAGTTATAATACCTCC
>Ga0102812_10000946_pt1 | contig 20523 bp, 13 predicted proteins | sample ColrivemetaGS713_FD_79334 | JGI IMG/M metagenome (GOLD analysis project Ga0102812, IMG submission 79334) | Estuarine microbial communities from the Columbia River estuary - Flood tide ETM metaG S.713 | ecosystem: Environmental > Aquatic > Marine > Intertidal zone > Estuary | place: USA...
CAGTTCAAAAAATTAACCTAGACTCATGGCTGTAGCTGCTTTGGTTGGTGTTTATGGACGTACGCCGGTTCCTCGCGGAACTCAAGGGTAGGGGTGTTTACCGCGTCGCCGCTATTTATACGGCAGGCAGCTGGGCTTTGCTGCAGGTTGCCGACCTGTTCTTCCCGCTGCTGGGCTTTCCCGACTGGGCTATCACCGCGGTGCTGGCCGCCGCCGCGCTGGGCTTTCCCATGGCGCTGATTTTGGCCTGGTTGTTTGATATTACCCCGGAAGGCATTGTAGAGACTGATACGAGCGATATCGACGTCAGTCGCCTGCGCCTGTCACCCGCCCGTATTATGGGCATCACCCTGCTGGTGGGCCTGGTGCTGCTGGTCGGGTTTTTATATATGGAGCGACTCGACCTGATTGGTAAGGTGGAGCGGGGTTCTGCGTCTGTAGCCGTGGAGCCCGGGTATGCATCGATTGCCGTCATTCCCTTCGTAAATATGAGCCCAACCAAGGAGCTGGAGTACTTTGGAGACGGCCTCGCAGAAGAAATCCTCAACCTGTTGGCCCGCCTCACCGAGCTGGATGTGGCCGCACGTACATCATCATTCTATTTTAAAGACCACAGCGCAGGCATACCGGAAATTGCCAGCCAGCTGGGCGTTCGCCACGTCCTGGAGGGCAGTGTGCGGCGCCAGGGCAACCAGGTGCGTGTTACCGCCCAGTTGATTGATGCCAGTAATGGCTATCACCTGTGGTCGCAAACCTACGATCGCGATCTCAGCAATACCTTTGGTATTCAGGATGACATTGCCCGCCAGGTAGTGGATAAGCTGCAGGTAATCCTGTCTGCCTCATCAAAACAGATACTCAACCAGCGCCCGACACTGGTGCCCGCAGCTTACGATTACTATCTGCGAGGACGCGAGTACCTGCGCGAACCCTTGGGGGCGGAGACCCTCGAGCAGGCTGCAACGCTGTTCTCCAAGGCTATCGAGCTGGATGGGGATTATGCGGAGGCTTATGCCGGCCTGTGTGATAGCTACCTGGGCCACTATCAGCTGACCCGGGATCCACAGCAATTCAAAACAGCGGAGAGCGCGTGCCAGCGGGCATTGTCGCTGGACAGCAATGCGGCAGCCGTTTACGAGGCGCTGGGTAATCTGTATCGCTTCTCGGGGAAATACGGTCCAGCGCTGCTCAACTATGACAAGGCACTGGCCCTGAACCCGAAAGCGGTGGATGCACTCGATGGCAAGGCGGTGGTTTATCGCCTCGACAACAAGCCGGCACTGGCGGAGGAGACCTTACTACAGGCGATCATGCTGCAACCCAACTACTGGCGCTTCTACCAGAGCATGGGCGCATTCCTGTTCAGTACTGGCCGCTTTCAAGAGGCGATTCCCTACTACCAGCGCATTACTGAGTTGATGCCCGACAACGCACAGGCGTTCAGCGATCTGGCCGCAGCCTGTTTTATGCTCAACCGGTTTGAGGCGGCAGCCGAGGCATTACAGCAATCGCTGGCGCTGGATCCCACAGCGATTGCTTACTCGAATGCCGGTGCCAGCCTGTTTTTCCTGCGGCGCTTTGATGAGGCTGCGGACATGTACCAGAAGGCCATCGAGTATGCGCCTGAGGATTATGCAAACTGGGGTGCTCTTGCGGATGCCTATCGCTTTAGCAAGAACTCACAGGAGCTGGCAGAGCCAATGTACGTCAACGCCATCAGGCTGGCTTCTGGGCAGTTGAAAATTAATTCCTCGGATGTGGATACTCTGAGTCTGCTTGCTCACTACACGGCGGCAATTGGGCAGCGCGAGCAGGCACTACAGTATATTGCGCGGGCAACCGCGCTGGCACCCAACGACATGTACACTTACTACAATTATGCGCTAATGCTGACTACACTTGGGGAGATGGATAAGGCGATCGCAGCGCTGGAAACTGCAGTAACGCTGGGTTATTCAACGGCATTACTACAAGTAGATGCAGGGTTTGATGAACTTAGGGATGTGCCACGTTTTGAACAATTGACCGGAGCGAACTAGTCGCTCGCGCACACTTATCAGAGGAGACTCACGATGAATACTTTGTTGACGACTGTATATGGCCGCGCTCGAGCTTATAGCTGGGTGCTGCTGGGCGTGCTGATTTCAGGCTGTGCCAACTCAACAACTCCGACGAGCAATAGCCCGGTGGCGACACCGGTAGCCTTGGGAGATGTTTACGATTGTAGTGATCCAGCAGCTGCCGGCGCGAAAATGGCTTCGATTTGCGTTGTTTTCGATGTTGCGGGCTGCCCTGTGTACACGGTTTACGGCGGTAAGTTGAATGCACTGCCGGAACTCGAGCGTGCCCCGGGTCCAAACGGGGTAAACAAGTTGCGATGGCAGGCGGTGCAGCTGCAGTCCAAAGGAACTTACCAGGCAATTGCAGCGGATTACCGTATTTTCTTCGACCCCTTCCAGGGTGCCCCAATAAAGACCACCGGCAATAAGGGCGCGGCGACATCGCAGCCGCTGGGCTGTGGAGGCGGCTGTGAGCTGCCCGGAGGTGTTGAGTTTAAGTACACCGTCCAGGCCGACTCAAAGCCGGACTGCGACCCCCTTGACCCTATGTTTCGCGTAAACCAGTAAGGGCCGCGATGGTCCGGTCATTGCAAACATTGATATAAAACAATCAGGAATTACTGCTTTCTTTGTATCTTAGTCCCAAACGCCCCGGGCGCACGGGAGGGGGAGTCCGGATCGGCTCCCAACAGGAGGCCAGGATGCAGAAACTTTCTGAAATGGATAGCAGTTTCCTGCAGCAGGAAACCGCGCGCACCCCCATGCATATCAGCCCGGTGTTGATCTACGATCAGTCTGCGCGCCGGGACCACCCGGTGCGATTCGAGGAAATCCTCACCACCTTCGAGCGCAATCTGCATAAGTCGAACATATTCCGCCGTAAGCTTGCGGGCGGCGCATTTGGCCTGGATACCCCCTACTGGGTTGAGGACCCGGATTTTGACCTGGAGTTTCATGTGCGCCAGATCGCCCTGCCCCAGCCGGGCGACTGGCGCCAGCTGTGTATCCAGCTGGCGCGCCTGCATGCCCGCGGCCTGGATATGAGGCGCCCGCTGTGGGAGGCCTATGTGATCGAGGGTCTCAACAAGGTGGAAGGCCTTCCGGAGCACAGCTTCGCAATCTTGCTCAAGGTGCACCACTCGGCCATTGACGGTATCTCCGGTGCTGAAATTGTTACTGCTATCCACAGCCTGACGGACGAAATCGAGCCGCCACCGGTAGCGGATAGCTGGCAGGGCGAAGCTGACCCCTCAGACTGGCAGGTATGGTCGCAGGCCTACCTGAAAACCCTCAAGCGGCCGGTCGCCTTCTTCGACAAAGTGCAGCACCTGGTGCCCGCCGTTATTCGCGCCAGCCGGCAAAGTGCCGAGCATCACGCGCCTCCACGCCCGCCTATGGTTCGTTGCCGCTTCAATGGACCGGTGAGTAGCACCCGGGTGACGGACGCGCTGATCATGGACCTCGACGAGATCAAGGCAATCCGGCGCGTTGTGGAGGGAGCGACCGTTAACGATGTTATTGTTGCCATCGTAGGAGGCGGCCTGCGCAAGTACCTCCACAGCAAGGACGAACTGCCTCCAACCACGTTGTCCTGTACTGCACCGATTAATATGCGCAGCGAGCGCAGCAGTGCTTCATCAGGCAACCAGGTCAGTAATATGACCATCATCCTGGGCACCGATATCGAGGACCCGCTGGAGCGGCTGCGTGCGGTCAACCTCAGCGCGACCGAGTCCAAGGCATTTGCCGAGGCGCTTGGCACCAGCGTGATTATGGACATGAGTGAGATCATGGTGCCGCAGGTATTGGGCTGGGGCATGCGGGTTGGCTCCCTGGCCACGGCCAGCTCGAACCTTCCCATGCCGTTTAACGTGATAATTTCCAACATACCCGGTCCCCAGGTGACCCTGTATCTCGCGGGGGCCAGGCTGGACCTGATCATGGGTATGGGTCCGCTACTGCATGCAATGGGTCTGTTTCACGCGGTGTTCAGTGCATCCGGGCGTATAACGATTAACTTCCTTTCCTGTCGGGAAATGCTGCCGGATCCTGAGTTTTACCAGCGGTGCCTGAGGGAGGCCTTTGAAGAACTGCGATCAGCGGCGCTGCAGCCGGCAAAGCCGAAGCTTATACCCAGGCCCAAAGCCAAAGCTAAACCAAAAGCAAAACCAAAGGCCAGGTCGGTGCCACGGACCAAACCAAAACGATAGATTGACCGGGTGTCCGGATCCGGCGTTGCCAATGCGCCAGATTAGTTGGGTGCGATCACCGGATCCTGCGATGGCGGCAACTCTGGCAGGGATTCATTATCTGGTTTGCGCAGCTGTGCGGAGCTCAGATTGGAGAAATTGACCAGCTTGTCCATCAGCCGGCGTGAATAGGTAACAAAATTTGATAGCGCTCCAACGTCACGACGCTCAGCTTGCGGCAGCAGCGATAGCAACTCCCGATTGGCTTTCTCCAGGCTGTGCCTGAGCACCCTTACATCTTCATCGATGCTGACCGCTAAGCCTTTTGATAGCGACTTGTTGATGCCGTCGAACAGCGTCAGGGTGTCGCTGGACAGTTCTCGCAGCAGCAGCAGCACGTCACTGCCAAGTTCAACATATTCCTTGTTCATGATCTTCTTGCCATTGAACAGGTCACTGATGGAATCGTGAACCTGGAACAGGTAGTCATACTGGGTAATCAATCGCAGCAGTTGCCTGGACTCGGTTTCGTCGGTGACATGTAAAACCGCTTTGGAAAAAAAGCCCATGTATTCCTGCTTGAGAAAACTGACGTACTCGATACGCCTGGCGCTTACATCAAAAACATCGTGGTAATTGGTCTCTATGCTAAGGGTGACCTGGTTGTAATTTTCCTGCAGGAAAGCAAGCAGCCCACACTGGTTCTGGTGTAACTGGGCGCTAAGGTCAGGGAAACTGGTTTTTGGATCCAGGGTTGGGATTTCCAGACGTTTGAAGTCCATTTTCCCCTCGCCGAGCATACGATCAATCAAACGGGTGAAGGGGTTAAGGAAAACCAGAAACACCAGTGCGGTAGCCAGGTTGAAAACCAGGTGGAGGTTTGCAAGTGCGATGGCGGGATCGGACTGCAGTTGATTCAGGCGGTCGCCGTATATCAGGAAAGCCGGCAGGAAAATAAGCACGCCACACACGTTGAACAGCAGGTGGCTCATAGCCGTTTTCTTGGCGGCAAGGTCCATTTTGAATATCGTGATCATAACGGTAGCCGTGGTGCCGATATTGGCTCCCATGAGAATAGGTACCGCATTTTCAAGGCTGATCATGCCCTGCTGCGCCAGGATGATTACCAGTCCGGTAGTGACCGAGCTGGACTGTACGAGCGCGGTGAACACGCAGCCGACAAGAATGGCAATCAGTGGGTTGTGGGGCCGGCTCAGGTAGTCCACGAATTCAGGAGTCTGCTGCAGCGGTTGTAATGCGCTCGATATCAGGTTCAGGCTGAAAAATACGAAACCAATATAAAAGATGGATTTACCAAAAATCGACAGGCGTGAGCGGACCAGGGTCATCAGAAAGCCGCCCACGATCAACAGCGGGGCAAAAGCCGTGAGTTTGAATGCCACCAGCTGCGCGGTTACGGTGGTCCCTACGTTAGCCCCGAAAATAATACTGACACTGTTCTTGAATGAGAGCACACCGGCGTTGACCAGGCTCACGGCTATCACCGAGGTGGCAGAGCTCGACTGGATAACAGCGGTTACCAGTGCCCCGATGAAAAGCCCAATCAGGGGCACACTGGTAGCCCTGGCCAGAAATTTGCGGAAGCGCTCCCCCGACACCTGCTGGATTTCGCTCGAAAAATGCTCCAGCCCAAACACAAAGAGAATAATTGCGGTGACACCGGCCAGCAGAATCTGAAAAGTTTCCATAAAAAGTCGACCTGACAAAATAGGTGGCTATAAGTAGTGCTCCCCAGACTCTCTATACCACAAATCCGGGGCGGGTTGCCTTGAGGCAGCCGACAAATTAGTCCAGTTTTCCCAGGAAGCTGAAAATCAGGGCCGGGGGAAAGCAATCGCGCTCAAAGTGGTAGCAGATGAAATATTTACACTTTCCAGAGTATAGTTTGTATAGCGCCAATCCATGACTTCAAGTTAACGTGGCGCCATCCCCGGGATTTCCCCGGCCGCTGCTTCCCAACATAACGATAAACTGGAAGAACCGTGATGATTCGACGAGCTAGCCTTTGCGCCGCCTTGATTGGCGTGTTCCTGGTATCCACTCACTCGGCGGAAATGAAGGCGGAGGCGGGGGTTGAATTTGATGTTCTGAGCCAGCCTGCGGTGCAGAGTAAGCTGGCATCAACATCACTTATCTACGCGCTCAGGAAATTTGGCAACCGCTACTTCGCAACCGGTATCCAGGGCCATATCATTTTTTCCGATGACGGCGGTAAAACCTGGACCCAGGCCAGTGTGCCAGTGCGCTCCAGCCTGCTGGGTATCGACTTTCCCACACCGGAGCAGGGCTGGGCGGTGGGTCATGAGGGTGTCATCCTGCACACTGCAGACGGGGGTAAGAGCTGGGTCAAACAGTACGATGGCATTCGCTACGCCCAGGAGGGACTAGCTTACTATCAGAAGCTTGCTGAACAAGACCCTGAGAATGAACTGTTCCCGGTTCTGGTTGACGAGATGCAACTGGCCATAGAGCAGGGGGCTGACAAGCCATTTTTCAAGATCAAGTGCCAGAGCGCCAAGCGCTGTAATGCGGTAGGCGCGTACGGCATCGCAGTAGTCACCTACGATGGCGGCGACACATGGACTCACGCCATGCACCACAACGATAACGAAAACTTCAATCATATGTTTGATTATGCGCCCCTGCCTTCGCCCGGCAGATATTTCATTGCCGGAGAAGCCGGTTTGCTCCTGATCGCAGATATCAATATCAAGGATGCCAAAAGGGTTCAGTCAGTACCCTGGGAAGGCAGTTTTTTTGCCAGCGCTGCCAGTGCGGATGATGCCATCATCATGGGTGGACTGCGTGGAAGAATGTTTCGCACTGCCGATGAGGGTGACAGCTGGACCGTGATTGAAAAACCGCAGACCAGCTCCATTGTGGCAGTAATTAGATTGCCGGACGATAGGCTCATAGCTGCGGGCGCTGCGGGAGAAATCCTGATTAGCACGGATAATGGTTTCAGCTTCAGCTCTGTAGAGGTTCCCCCCCTTGGGCCATTGAGCGCTGTGGCATCAGGCCCCGACGATACGCTGTTGGTTGCCGGGCTTAACGGAATTAAAACTGTTGCGTTGCCGCGCAAATAACCGGCTCCTGGAGAACTAACAATGGCGCATGCACAAGAATCAGACCTGCCGGTCATCTCAGATCTTCAGGAATTCGACAGTAATTCCGGCTCCTTTCTGGAGAAGCTGGTGTTCAACCATCGTCCCGTCGTGGTTGTGCTTTGCATTCTGGTAACCCTGGTGCTCGGCTACCAGGCTACGGGAATCAAATTGCAGGCTGGCTTCGAAAAGACACTGCCGATAAAGCACCCCTATGTCCTCAACTACCAGGCCAATCAAATCGACCTGAAGGGGCTTGGGAATAACCTGCGGGTGGTTGTGGCCGTCAAGGACGGGGATATCTTCACGCCGGAAAATCTCGCATATATCGAGAAGGTGAATGAAGCAATCTTCTATTTACCGGGGGTAGACCGCAACGGGATGAAGTCGATCTGGACACCCAACACCCGCTGGCAAACGGTCACCGAGTTGGGCTTTGAAGGCGGTCCGGTTATCCCCGGCGACTACGACGCCTCAGCCGAGTCGATTCTTGAAGTAAAAACCAATATAGCCCGGGCGGGCATCATGGGCGATTTGATCGGAAACGACGAGAAGTCGGCAGCGATTATCGTACCGTTGATGGACAGGGACCCTCAAACCGGCGACCGCCTCGACTATGCTGAACTTGGAGAAAAGCTGGAGCAAATCCGGGATGAATTCACCGCAAATGATCCCGACCGAACCATATACATTATCGGCTTTGCCAAATTGGTTAGCGACTTGCTCGACGGTCTGCTGGTGGTTATGGGCTTTTTCGCCATAGCGGTGGTAATAGCCACACTGCTGCTGTACTGGTATACCCGCTGCCTGCGCTCAACGCTGATGGTAATCGGTTGCTCGCTGGTGGCCGTGCTATGGCAGATGGGTCTGCTGGCAACACTGGGCTATGAGTTGGACCCGTTCTCAATACTGGTACCGTTTCTGGTATTTGCGATTGGCGTGAGCCATGGGGCGCAAAAACTCAATGGGGTGTTACAGGATATGGGTCGGGGTACCCACCGCTATATTGCGGCCCGTTACACCTTTCGGCGGTTATTTCTGGCTGGTGTAACTGCGCTGCTTTCTGATGGTGTTGGCTTTGCGGTATTGATGATTATCCAGATCCAGGTGATTCAGGACCTGGCCATTACTGCCAGTATGGGTGTGTTGGTACTGATCTTCACCAACCTGATCCTGATCCCCATCGTATTGTCCTATACCGGGGTCGGCAAGAAAGCGGTAATGCTGGCCAGCAGGCCGCACAAAAGCCAGGAAGAAATGCATCCTGTTTGGCGCTTCCTGCTGCTGTTTACCCACAAGGGTCCCGCTGCGATTGCTATTGTCGTGAGCCTGTTGATGGCGGTGGGGGGGCTTTATGTTTCCAGAGACCTGCAGATTGGCGATCTTGACCCCGGTGCCCCCGAACTGCGAGCCGATTCCAGGTACAACCTGGACGTCGCCTACAACGTAGAGCACTACTCGGTCAGCACTGATGTATTTGCGATTATTGTCAAAACACCTCCCGAAGGCTGCATCGATTACAAGGGCCTGAGCCTGGCCAATGAGTTGGAGTGGCGCTTGCGACAGTTGGAGGGCGTTGAGGATGTCCGCGGCCTGAACGTGCGCATACGCGAAGTTATGGCCGGTATGAACGAGGGTTACCTGAAGTGGCAGGCCCTGTTCCGCAACCAGGACACTATCAACTATGCCGTCAGCGAACTCGTGCCGGAATATGTGGACCCCGCCTGCGCGATTTGGCCGATGCAAGTATACCTGTCGGACCACAAGGCGGTGACCCTGAACCGACTGGTGGAAACGCTTGAACAGTTCAACCAGGACTGGCCTTCGCAACGGGCAGAGTTCCTGGGTGCGGCGGGGAGCTCCGGCTTTGAGGCGGCCACCAATGTCGTAGTCAAGCAGGCCAACCGCGATATGCTCTTTTATGTGTATGGCGCCGTTATTCTTCTGTGCGTACTTACCTTTCGCTCCCTGATGGGCGTCATCTGCGCGGTGATACCGCTCATGCTGACGTCCATACTCTGTGAAGCACTGATGGTCTGGCTGGGTATCGGGGTGAAGGTTGCCACACTGCCTGTAATTGCCCTGGGTGTAGGTATTGGTGTGGACTATGCCCTGTATGTGCTCACCGTGATCCTGGCCAAGGAGCGCCAGGGCATGGACCTTACTACCGCCTACTATGAGACCCTGAATTTCACCGGCCGGGTTGTGGCTTTGATTGGCGTAACGCTCGCAGCCGGCGTGGTGACATGGGCGGCCTCACCCATCAAGTTTCAGGCTGATATGGGGATATTGCTGACTTTTATGTTCATCTGGAATATGTTTGGTGCCCTTATCCTGATGCCGGCGCTGGCGGCCTTTTTGATAAAACCCAAGCCCGCATCGGCTGAATAGCCGTCAGCGCCGCTATAGTTTACCTGCGCAATTCAGGGAAACCAGTAGGAGAGAGACGCCATGAGCAAGCTCCAATACCGACACTGGTCGCCTTTACTGGGCGAGCGCGACGCAGGCAGCATGATGCGCATTGCCGAGGCGTTTGGCAGTTTTGGCACCTACGCTGACGAAGCGACCAGTGAAGGTCTGGGTGAAACGTTGCCACAGCGCTTTGATGTTGGCCTTAACTACGTCCAGGCCGGTATCGACGGCGCTGGCAATAGTGATGATATCGGGACGGCAGTCAGTCGCACCAATTATTTTCGTGAGACCTATGCCTATGGCAGTGAGGTCCTGGCGCCGGGTATCGAGGCTTTTATGCAGCTGCCGCAACTGGGTGAATCCGCCAGGCAATTGTCGGCCTGTGACTTGATTCAGCCAGCGATCGTTTACGCCAATCTGCTGGTGCCAGGGCAGGAACTGGCGATACATACTGATGTGCCGGAATTTCGAGGTGCCAACCGTAAAAACATGCCCCAGTGGCTGCTGGTCTGCATGCTGCACTCTGGTCTGTTCAGCCATTGGCGTATCCCCATTCTCACCTGTGTGTCGTGGTGGGGCAGTGCCAGCGGCGGTGCCTTTACCTTTTACCCCGATGGACCCGCGGGCGCCCGCCAGTCGATTCCGGCGGTAAATAATTCCGCTATCCTCGTAGATACCGATCGAATTTATCATGGAGTAGAGCGGGTAGGGCAGCCCTTGCCGGATTTGCCGCCCATCGGTCAGCAGACACGCCTGCATTTTTGCGGCGATGGTCGTTGGCAGCTGCGCGAAGGAGTCTCAGTCCTGGCTGAGTACGACTGGCGTGAGATCCGCTATTCGATCTCCTGGAAGGCTTATTGCTTTGCCGACGAGGCTGACTGCAACCGCTGGCAGCATGGCAGCGATGATATCAGCCTGGTACAGGCTATCGACATCCTGGAGAGGGAACTCAGAGAAAGGGGCACTCTGTCCGGGACGCGGCCGGGCCCCGACGAATTCGCGAAGATGATGGTAGATGCTTTTATCCAGTTCCCCCGTGCTGTACAGAGCGAGAATAGAACCGGGTAATGGTAAGTCGGGGTGTTTTTGGGAGGTACCGTAGCAGTCCGATATGCCAATATTGGCAATCTGGCTCACGCTAGTTCACAGGCATAGGCACCATATCGTAGTAGCGATTATCTTTTTCAATGACGCTGAGAAAAGAAGCCAAATCCAGTGGTGATCCTGATATCGAGTCCACCCCCAGTGATACCAGTTCGCTAATCGATAGTTGCCCACCAAGCAGTCGCATCAGGTCGCGCCTGTTCAGGGTCAGAGTAACGTCGGCCTCTTCCAGTGCATCAACGGCCAGGTAAGACAGATTGCCGTTGGCCAGGGTGATGGTAAATCGCTCGTTGGTATCAGGCAGAAACAGGTGGATGTGGATAGTCTTTCCATCTGCCTTCTTCGCATTAACATGTACTGCCAGTGAATCCAGTATGTCGGCGATGGTTGCGGCGGCCAGCAGGTCGGATTGCCCTGCGGTTCCTTCCGGCACAAGAACCTGCCCTGTTCGCAATTCTTTGGCTGCCGTGAGATAGGCGTTACGCCACTGGGGTCCCTCGGATTGGTAGCCAAGCTGCTCATAGGCATCTGCAAGCAAATGCCGGGCAGGCCAATTGTCCGGCTCGGCGGTGACCAGCTTGTTCACTACGCTTGCCACAAAGCGATAGTTGCCGCCGTCATAATCCGATCGGGCTTTTTCCAGAATGGAGTCAGCGCCCCCCATATAGTTCACGTATTGTTCTGCCTCTGGCTTCAGTGGCAGGGGGTTGAGGTTCGCCGGGTTGCCGTCGTAAAAGCCAAGATACCGGTTCACAACACCGCGGGCATTGTGGCTGTAGGTGCCGTGATAACCGTGGGTATGCCAGACTTTCGCCAGGCTCTGTGGGACCATCGACTCTACCGCCTCGCCCACATCCTGAATCTTCATGCCGCTGTTTATCAGCCGCAATGTCTGGTTGTGAATGAATCCGTAGTTATCCCGTTGCAGGGTCATATACTCTACGATTTTCTGGTTACCGGAGAAGGTGGGTCCGTGCGGGCCTGTCATCATCTGTACTTCACCGCCCCATTGCTGAATGACTTCATTAATCAACTTGGACCAGCCCAGGGCATCGCGCACCAATGCACCGCGCAGCGTATAAATATTGTGTAACCCGCGGAACATCAGTTCAGAATTAAACAGCATCTTGTATTTGGGTAAATAGATGAGTGTTGCGGCGGGGGCCTCAGCGGAGCTGATGTCCTTGAACAGAAAGCTGATACCGTCAATGCTTCGCTCGGTAATGATGCCCCGGCCCGCAGGTAACTCTACTGTAGGCGCTATCAGTGTGAATTCGCCATTGGGAAGGTTGATGAAGAACAGCCCTGTGCCGTCTGGCCTGGTTTCAAGGTTGGCGCCGAAGTGGTAATGCGCCCGGCGCATCATTGCACTGCCGGCGATGACATTCTCCGCCAGCGCCTCTTGCATGAACCCGTGGGGTGCGATGATCTCAACAGCACCGGCTTCAGCATCAGCTTCGCTGATAAGGCCTTTCACACCCCCGAAATGGTCGACATGGCTATGGGAGTAAATAATCGCTGAGATTGGCACATCGCGACCACCCGGTAGCAGCTTGTGAGCAAATTTCCAGGCGCCTTCGGCAAACTCGCGCGTTGTTCCGGTATCAATGACAACCCAGCCGGTTGTCCCGCGTACCAGGGTAATATGCGCAAGATCACCACGGATTTGGTAAATGCCCTCGCCCAGTTTGAACAGCCCGGATTCCCGATATGTTTCGCGCATATAGGCATAGATACTGGGATGAATCGACTCAGGTCGATCGCCCTCGACAAAAGCATAACCCTCTACATCGAGTGCACCAGTGCCGGCTGGCAATGGCGCGATAAGGCTTTCCTGGCTGTGCTCTCGCATCATTGAGCCGTCGAGGAAATCGCCTACCGGTAATGCCTTTTCCTCCGCACGCTGTGAGACAACGGTTGTCTGCGTAGCCGGCTTGCCGTGGTAGGCATACTGGGCCCAGGCTCCATCGTCTCGATAGTGACCGGCAGCATTGAGTGGGGTGTTGTCCTCATCTGAACCGCCGCAGCCTGTAACTGCGCACAATACTGCACAGCCCAACATGAGATGTTTAACTTTCATATATGCTCCTGGACGCCAATGTTACTGCCGCTGGCGTCGAATGCTTGCGCCAATCCGCTCATTCATCATCTCGGTTGAGCCGTCTGTAAAGGCGGCTATTTTAGCACCCGCAAGATGGCGCCCCAGGCTACTTTCCTGGCGCAGGCCATTGGCACCCATTGCCTGTATGCAGGCAGTGATCGCAGGCACAGTGATACGACCTGCATATTTTTTGGCAACAGCGGCTGCAAAAATCGCATCCTCCCCCGCGGCGATCTGCCTTCCTGCCTTTTCTGCGAGAGCTCGCAGGGCTTCCAGGTCTGTCGCTACATCACTCAGGGACCAGGCAAGGCCCTGGTTGTCGAGAATAGGCTGACCAAAGGCTACTCTTTCTTCACCGTAGTCCAGTGCCCGCTCAAGGGCATCCGCGATCATGCCGCAGCACATGCTTGCAACATAAACTCGAGCGCCATTGACCGTGCTCATGGCATGCTTGAAGGCTTCTCCAGGCGGTGAAAGCAGGTCTTCCTCGGCTGCCTGGAAGTTCTCCAGATGAAACTCACCTGCGCCAATGGCATGACCGCCCAGCAAGCGGTAGATGCCCCCTCTTCGAAACCCGGGCTTGCGCGCATCCACCAGAAAGGAGGCAATTCCACGCCAACCGCCCGCCGGTATCGTCTGAGTGTAGACAATGAAGATATCGGCTATGGCGGCATTTGTTATCCAGGCCTTGGTGCCGTTTAGCAGCCAGCCTGCATTATTTTTTTCAGCCAGTGTTGAGATACCTGAAAAGTCACTGCCGGCGCCCGGTTCCGAGAGGGCGGTTGCGCCAAAGAGTTCAGCGCGCATCAAAGAGGTGATCAATTCCTGGTGGCGCACTGCATTGGGCCCGGCAGCCAGTTTGGCCGCAATGTTCTGGGAATTGACCAGCGAGAAAGCGAACGCCATATCGCCGCGGGCCAATTCTTCGCAGATCAATTGCTTGGTCATGAAGTCTGCCCCCAGTCCCCCGAATTCCCGCGGGGTCTCGAAAGCCAAAAGCCCGAGCTCCGCGGCTTCGCGCAATGCCTGCGTCGGTTGAGTGCGGGTATCTTCCCACTCTTGCGCTTGGGGCTGGATGCAGTTAATGCGAAAGCTGCGGGCCGCTTCGACGATGCTCGGTTGTGTCATTGCAATCTCCTGCGATAAGTATATTTGCCGCGTAAGGCAGCTAGCGACTGTCAAATACCCAAACCAGGCCAAGCGACCACCCCGCCTGTTTAACATCGTAAACGAAGCCATCGTCTTGATAATCGACGTCAAATATCCGGTAACCTACTGAAGTGACGATGCTGTCGGTGAATTTGTAACCGACGTGGGCAGATACATCATAGAAACTGTCTGAGCCGCCACTTGCACCACCTGCGCCAAGAAATCCTGACAGGTAAACTGGCGAATCACCCAGCCGAATTTTTGCCTCGGCGCCTGCCATTGGATCCAGCCAGGATTCGGAATTGTGGAAGCTCATTCGCTGAGGCGTCCCTGAGCCGTATCTGAAGTGAAGTTGCGTGTCGACTTCCCAATAACGCAGACCAGCGAAGGCGTTAATCTCGGTGTGCTGCGACTTATGCAATTCATATATGTAGCCAGCCGTTACCATCGTATTCTGCATTGATGCGTTCAGGCGTAGTTCGTACTCCGTATTCGTTTCGCTTTCATTCAGTACGTCAGAGTAGAAGACATCGAACAACATGCCGTGTCGCCCCTTCTTCGCCTCGAACATCAGCATGAAACTGGCTTCCGTGTCTTTCAGTGCGTCGGTGGCAGATACGTCGATATGGCTTGCCGGCGCACCGGGGAGGGTGGTGATATCGCCTTCTACCCCGGCAAACCACACATAAGGAGCGAGCAGGAAATGCCAGTCATCAGCTGCCCGAAGACTGGTCGATAGCACGGACGCAAAAACGCCTAGGATGATGGCCGGGGTTTTCACATATCTTCCAGACGAGAAATGGTATTGATAAGTTTACCTGAGGATGAACAAATACCAATTGTCCCGGATAGGCAAGGCACAGGGCTCTCGCTTCAACCGTAGCGGCGCTCGTGCGTTCGAAGCAGCAGTTCGCAGCGCCCCCGGGCCTTGCTTAGGCGATCGCGGATAGAGGCCCCACGGTTGGTTTCGGCCAAGAGGGTGCCGGAGTGCGCTGCACAAAGATTTTCAGCATCGCCCCAGGCCTCAGTGAATTCCGCAGCCCAATCCCTGAATTCCGCTGCCGCTCCCTGGCGCTTTTCCAGCGCCATCGCAAGCGTCGGATGGAAGCCGACGCGGTCGCGCAAGCCGACCAGGCCCAGGGGGCGCGGTAGACGGATATACATCAGGGTATCATCGACGTGGATGGTGCCCGATGCCCGGTGGTAGGCCAGGACAGATGCGAAGTGAACGTTTTCATTGGCGGAAATGAAGTCCACACCTCGGGGGATGGTGAAGTCGAAATCGTCGGCGTACCACTCATGGAGTTCCTGGTCTTCGCTTCGCACCTCCTCCCAGGGCAGCTCGGGGAACCGGTCCAGGTGCCGCTGGGTCCCATAAAGGCGTGCCTCGGGGAACAATGCATGCATGCGCTCCACGTGTATCGTGTGGAAGGGGTGCAGGTTGACGATGGCCTCGATCTCACCCCTGTCGCCCAGGATAACGTTGATTTCCTTTATGAGTGCCTCGCTCATCGCATACGAATCCAGAAGCAGAAAATTGCCACTGGCCAGCCTGATGAGTGAGGCCTGGGTGCCGATATCCACCACCCCGCCGATGCGAAAAGAGCCCCGGATATTCCAGAAGTCTTCAGTTACCTGGACAATTTTGTCCACCATCTCTTACCCCCTTCACAATTGGAATCACCATCGTACTCGTTGTCGATTTGCTGACAATACTCTGTTGAGCACTCCCTGTCTGGTAGGCCTCAGGTAAATCAAAGGGTCAGGATAGCAAGGAATGTCGCCAATCCGGCGCAAAGATGCGCCACGTCGTGTTGTTGTTGAATTGCACCAAAACAGGATCCAACTGCAAATTACAGTTAGTGTGAGCTTACTTGGGAAGTCTTTGCAGAATGGCCCGCCCGGCAGAATTCGAATCTGCGACCTCTGCCTCCGGAGGGCAGCGCTCTATCCAGCTGAGCTACGGGCGGATTGGGGAGGCGCATAGTACCCGATCTTGCCGGATCGAGTAAACAAAGTAGAGGTATCACCTCCGGACGCTAGCCGAAGTAGTCAACACCCACGATTTCAAGCCAGCGCTGGCGAAAGGCTTCGCCCTGCAGGCGGTTGGCCTCTATCCACTCGTCGTCGCTGACGCTGGCGCGCCCGGCAATATCCTCTATTGCATCCTGGCCAACAGGGTAGCGAAAGTGGGGTGTATCAGATTCTATAGCGTGGGCGACGGCCTCGGCGACATCCACGGGGGCGGCGGGATTTTTCATGGTATGCGTGGCCCATTGGCCCAGCCGTTCCAGGCTGCGCATATAGTGGGTATCGGGCGGTGGCGGTGTACCTTTTTCCCAGGCGGGGGTTGGCACCGAGCCTGGCTCGATGAGGGCCACGCGCACGTTGAACTCGGCCATCTCGAAGGCCAGGGCCTCGCTCAGTCCCTCCAGCGCCCATTTGGCGGCGGAGTAGTGCCCGTGACAGCCAAATACCATACGACCGGCGAGTGAGCTCATGTTGACGATTCTGCCGGATCGCTGCTCGCGCATAATGGGAGTGATCGCCAGCAGCATGCGGACGGTGCCAAAGTAGTTGGTCTCGAAAACCTCCCGCACTTCCTCGAGCGGTGTTTCCTCCACCGCGCGGCCGCCGCCTATGCCGGCGTTATTGACCAGGGCGTCTATGCGCCCGGCGCTGTCTATAACAGTTTTGACAGCACGCTCTACGGAGTCGCCGTCGGTAATGTCCAGTTGTACGATTTCAACCGCTAAGGCCTCGGCGGCGATCCTGGCTTTCAGTTCGTTGGCGGTATCGGGGCTGCGCAGGCCGGCGAAAACCTGGTGGCCATTGCGGGCCAGGTGTAATGCGGTTTCCTGTCCGATGCCGGTGCTGCTGCCGGTGACGAGTATTACTGCCATAGCCGATCTCTCTTTGCTGATAGTGAATGGATAGTCGCAGAATGTATCAACCGGTAGTGTCGGTTGTTCCACCCTGGCGATTTTTGTAGTCGATTCGATACTCGCAGGTTACGCAGCGGCGCATGCCGTCGCGCATACTGGCGTTTTGCGAGCGTAGCGACTGCAGCTCCGAGCGCAGTCGCTTTATTTCCCGTTCCTGTTGTAGCAGCCGCGTTTGTGGCGCTAACAATTCCGACAGTTTTAGCATTGTCGGCTAACTGGTTGACCAGCTCATGCGCACGGTGCAGGAGGTTTCCGGTAGATGCGGATCGAACTCCATTTTCAGGCCGCCACCCTCGCCCTTGAACATCGCCTCGAACGGCCCCTTGCAGATATTCAGGCAGCCTTCTTCCGGCAGGGCATCGGGGTTGGGCAGGGTTTCGGGGCGGGCGCAGGTGTGCCAGCCACAATCGGGTATTTCCATGATCATGCGGCCGTTGCTGGGATTGAATTCTGTAATCGTTGCCGGGCCTGTCAGCCAGTGGGCGGGGTTGAAGGTTTTGAACAGGAATGTAGTCCAGCGGCCGGGTTTGCCGGTGCCGTCTTTTGCGAGTTTGGTTTTCTTGTTTTTGTTTTTCTCCCCCATGCTGTTCATCATCTTGAGAAAATCGGCGGAGGTCTCCTGGGACACGGCCACGGAGGTGCCGATGACGATCTCCTCATACTGTTCCTGGCTGTAGTACTTGCGCAACTACAGCAGGGCCCACTCCACTTCACGTACGAAGTTGCCGTAGCGCTTGCGCCATTTCTCCCGGGGCGAATCAGACCACTTGATGCGTTCCCGGCGCGACTTGATCTCGGCGTAATCGCGGTCAACCTGTTCCTTGTCGCCCGACAGCCGCAGGATGGGAACAAAGGTATGGCTGATCAGGGGCATGGCTTTTTTTACCAGCATGCTGTTTGACATCCACATGTCGATCCAGGCCTGGGGCCCCCAGTTGTAGTAGAAGCCGAACTTCTTAACGGCAGCCACCCGGCCGCTGCCCTGGTCACTGGCGATTACTGCGTTGTCAGCCATGATGCCTTCCCCGGTGCCCTCACGCGCACTCGAATTCTGTTTGTTTCATGATCAGTATGGCTACCCGGGTCTATTGCGGCAAGCGGGCCTAGTTATAAAGGCGCAGGGTAATACCGTAGCTTGCCTGCGGGGCCGTAATGCCGGCATAGCCGCCGATGGTGGGTATATCTATGCCATAGGAATAGTACTGCTCGTCCAGCAGGTTGCGACCCCAAAGGGCCACTTCCCAATCGCCGCTGTCGTTGGTCAAGCTCAGCCTGAGGTTGATAAGGTTTACCTCGTCGTTTACCAGGTTGGGGTCCAGGTCCTGGTCGAGGAAGTAGTTGTCGATATAGCTGTGCTCGAGGCGCACGATAGCGTCAAGGTTTTCGCCCAGTTCCATGTCATATTGGACATAGGAACTCACGGTCCACTCGGGTGCGTTGTCCAGCGCCTCTCCTCCCAGGTCCTGGGTGCAAATGGCGGACGTTCCAGGTGCCCCGCCCTGGGCGCCATCGGTGATGTAGTACTGTTCAAAGGTCTGTTCCACGGTGCACTGGCCTTTGTCAAAGGAGCCGTATTCCGCTTTGTTGTAACCGATTGCGCTGCCCACGGTGGCATTTTCAATGGGTATGAAGGTCAATTCGAGTTCGGCACCGTAGCTTTGCAGGTCGCCGGCGTTGACCACCCGGATACTGGAACCGTCGAAGCTCTGGGCCTGGAAGTCCTCATAGTCCACGTAAAACAGGGTGCCATTGAACTGCAGCCGGCGGTTGGCCCAGCTGCTCTTCCAGCCCAGCTCGTAGTTGGTGGCTTTCTCCGGGTCAAATTCGCCGTTGGAGTCGGAAACAACCCTGCGCTGGTCGAAGCCGCCGGACTTGAAGCCGCGGCTGACCAGGGCGTAGCCCATGACATCCTCATTAAAGAAGTAGCGCAGGTTGAGCGACGGTGATGCGTCGGAGTCTGTGCGGCTGTCATCAAGACTGATATCCGGCCCCGCTATGGGCGGAATATCGAACCCTATGGTTGGTATGGTGTGTTGAGTGCCCTCGCGCTCCTTTTTCTCCCAGGTATAGCGCAGTCCCAAAGTGGCGCTGAGTTTTTCGCTATAGTTCCACACGACCTGGCCAAAGGCGGCAAAGCTGGTGGTTTTGTAGGTGTTATCGTCAATATTGACCGAGCCGTCGGGGAACAGGAAACCAAAGCCAATATTATCGGCCAGCTGGTCACTCATATAAAACGTGCCCAGGGCATCCATGTCTGAGTAGTAGCCATAGAGCCCGCCCTGGGTCTCGAAAGTCTGGCCTCCAGCCGAGGTGAAGCGCAGTTCTGACGAGTACTGGTCCAGTGTAATGTCGGTGGTGCCCAATACTGCATCGTAGGCGGTGAATTCACCGTCATAGCCGCTGTCGGATTCGTAGTGGCGCCAGGCATTGATAAAGGTCACGGTGTGGTCGTCGGCCAGGTCTTTGTTCCACTCGGCGGCCACGCCGCCCACCTCGACCTTGTTCCTTAACTCGCCGTCAAACCAGTAGTCATCGCCAAAGGGATCCGCTTTGGGCGGTTTGAAACCCGCGGTATCCTCGAAGGCCTTGTACTGGAAAATGGGCCGGCCCGCGGCGTTGAGGCCGAGCGCCTCCTGCCACTGGGCGGACGGGTTATTGGTTATAGGGGCATTCAGGGTGGACAGGCCGTTGTAATCGATGACGGCGAAGGCGCAGCAGTCGGTATCCTCTTTGGTGTAGTCAAGGCTGACAACCAGGGTGCCCAAGCCGCCGTTGCCCGCTTTCTCATCGAGGTCAAACAGGATTCGCGACCTGGCGCCCCACTTGTTGGCGTTATTGAGGCCGTCGCCAGTGTAGGTGTTCTTGTACAGATGGTCGCCATCGATGCCGAAGGCGGACAAACGCATAGCGTTGCCGGAGTTGCCCAGGGGGAAATTGACCATGCCGCGCAGTTCAGCTTTTTCATTGCTGTCGTAGCCTATTTCGACCATTGATTCGAATTCGTCAGTGGGCAATGCGGTAATGATACTGATAGCCCCCGCGGCGGTATTCTTACCGTACAGGGTGCCCTGGGGACCGCGCAGCACTTCAATACGCTGCACATCGATCAGGTCGCTGATGCTCATCCCCGCTCGGCCCTGGTACACTCCATCGATGAACAGGCCAACACTGGGATCGATACCTGTGTTGGTGCCCACCGAGCCGATGCCGCGAATTCTCACCGAGGTAGAGCGGGAATCTGCGCCCGGGGTAATCATCAGGTTGGGGGTATATTGTTCCAGGTCGGTGAGTTGATTGACCCCGGAATCCTTCAGGAAGTCAGCAGAATAGGCCGATACGGACATGGCAACATCCTGCAGGTTTTCCACCCGGCGACTGGCGGTCACCAGCACCTCTTCCAGTACCAGCTGGTTTTTTTCCTGCTGGGGGGCGGGGGCG
>Ga0102812_10000947_pt1 | contig 20520 bp, 24 predicted proteins | sample ColrivemetaGS713_FD_79334 | JGI IMG/M metagenome (GOLD analysis project Ga0102812, IMG submission 79334) | Estuarine microbial communities from the Columbia River estuary - Flood tide ETM metaG S.713 | ecosystem: Environmental > Aquatic > Marine > Intertidal zone > Estuary | place: USA...
GCCAACTACCGCGAGCAGCTGAAGAAGATCAAACAAACCGATCGCGGTATTAGCCGAAAGGGAAAAACGTTATGGACCTTGCCTATTTTGCTGGGTTGGCCCGTGTGGTTGTACGGACGCATCAACAACTTCCTGCCTTACGAACTCCCCCGGCTACTCGAACGTAAAATCAAACTTTACATCGGCTACCGCAGTACGGTTAAAATTTTGGCGGGGACGTTCAGTTTCCCAATTTTTTACTGGCTGCAATACCAGCTTGCCCAGTGGCTAATAGGCGACCAGTATGCCGGTTGGTACTTGTTGAGTTTGCCCATTTCCGGGATACTGACTTGGGTGTATGCCCGTCATTTCCTCCCCCGCTGGGAGGGCTTCCGTTACCGCAATTGGGCTAAAAAGCATCCAGAAGAGGCCACTCATCTGGAGGCGATCAGGGAGCAACTAGGAGGGATTGGTGGTGTATAAAGGGAGTTGAGCTCAATTAGAATATAAAACCCGAGAATCGACAGTTAATTTGGCAAGTCATCAAAACACCACTTAATGAAAATAATAAATCCAGAGAATAGATACCCTGCGAAGGTGTTTTTAGTTAGCATAATTGCCCTTACTTTAATATACCTGTTATTTGAGGATGCCCCATTGACAATTTTTATTCTTGCAGTAATAACGGCAACTGTTAAGTATTTCTATCAAGAGAGATACTGCAAAAAAGTAATTGAAGATAAAAGCTTGAATGAAGAATAGGTATTATAGAAATTCTTTCGTCAAAAAGTGTAGCTAACAAGCCCTTAATACTGGCCTTAGTTATGGTCTCAAAGGACGAAAAAAACATGATTACCCTTGCCACAAACACCTAGGCCAGCTAAGCGTGACTTATATACTTCCCTGACAATACAGATAAAAATGCCGAAACGGCATTGAAAATGCGAGCAGGAATGCGTAAAGTGTAGCTAATTGGGACGTTAAAAATGAATGTATAAATATCGCGCCCATCTTTGCATATACCTCCATGCTCCGCTTCGCTGCGCACTGCGCACTAGCCATGAGATGGGCACAATGTGATACAGTTCTAGCGAGTGCCTAAAATCAAATGGGTATTAGAAAGAGCACTTTAGAAGAGTCATCAATATTCTTTGGTGGTCCATAATTTTTTCTGAAAAACTTGCTTTAAAAGAGCTTATATTCGATAAGAGTAAGCAAAGGATGTTCTTAGAGCTTGTTTGGGTAAGTGTTAAGAAGGATTAATAAAACCAATTAAAACCCATAATTATGAAACGACGAAATTTTATCCTATCAACCATAACTGCTCTTCCGATGGTTGGGTGTGCAAAAATAGATAAAGACGAAATGACCAGCTTGGAAGAAGGCTTTAAAGTAAATGAAGGGGAAGCAAGATTTGGGGAGCATTTCAAAATGAAAGGAGTTACCATAAACAATTTGGATATCAAAATATCGGGAAAGGATACAAATAATAATATCGCGGTTTTTGAACAAACTGGATTGACACCAAATGGAGGACCGCCTTTACATATTCATCCTTTTCAGGATGAGTGGTTTTATGTAATAGAAGGGGAATATTTGTTTCAAGTTGGAAGTGATAAATACGAAATGAAGACAGGTGATACGATATTTCTTCCAAGGAATATCCAACACGCATTCATTCAGCTTTCTGAGAAAGGGAAAATGTTAGTTTCTTATCTCCCCTCAGGAAAAATGGAAGCCTTTTTCAAGGTAACGAACGAATGGAAATCACCTCCATCACAAGAAGAAATTAAAAACGTATTTGAAGACCATGACATGAAAATCGTTGGTAAGCCTTTGACAAGAGGATGACCAGTAAAACAAGAAATACGAACACACAATCGTAAACATCCGAGCAACAGGTCAGATCATATAGTATCAATCAGGATTCTATATATTGAAGAATAAAAATGGAGTAGACCAAGATTATGCATGCAGTAAAAGGTGAAAAGAATAAAGATCTGCGTTTATCAAAGCTTGTGCGACTATGCTCGTTCCTCGCACAGCGCACAAGCTGGAGACGTGTCTGAAAACATTCAAAAATTCGCTGCCGATTTTCTGCTCGCACTTAAGCTAAATCAGTCTGTAGATAACCACCTGGCAAAACTTTCAGCCTTTCCTCCTCACCTGTTACTTGAAGAGCTCCGTTCTGACCAAGAAAAGAAAACGTTCTGGATCAATTGTTATAATGCTTTTTTCCTGTACCTCCGTCGTGATCAAGGCATTGAAAAGCCTGCCATCTTTAGAGAAAAGCTATGCCCGATCGCCGGACAAGAATTTAGTCTCGATGAAATTGAGCACGGCATCTTGAGGCGTTACCGCGCAAAACTTGCACTTGGTTATTTGCCCAACTTATTCTCGCCCAAATCTATCCGACAACTGGCCGTCAAGCAGATTGATGCCCGCGTTCATTTTGCGCTCAACTGCGGAGCAGTTAGTTGTCCGCCTATTGCTTTTTATTCGGTCGAAAAAATTGACCAACAACTCGACTGGGCCAGCGAAAGTTTTTTGGAAAGCGAAACCGATGTGCTGCCAGCGCAAAAGGAAATTCATTTTAGTAGACTCGGTTACTGGTACCTGGGCGATTTTAGAGGAAGAAGGGGTATCCGAAAAATGGTCCAGCAATACCTGAACGTGGTGACCAAGGGCTACCGCGTGATTTTCAAAGATTATAATTGGGAGGAAGATTTAGATAACTTTGCCGAAGAGTGATGTTTAGGGTATTTGGTACGGGGTACTTGGATTCAAGTGAACCTGCCCAAAGAACTACCACCAAAAGCCAAATTAACTTACTATCATCTTAGGGCAAATTCATGAATTTGCCCTAAAAGCACCATCAAAATGTGCCCATCTGGAGGGACCGATCCGCAGGAGCAAGGGAGGACTGAGAGGGCTAGCTGGTATAGTTGTGTTTGCAGGGGACCCTTGTTTGGGGGAAGGCTGTCCACCTCCGCCCTTTGGGCACCTCCGCCAGCGGAGGACAGGGTGTTGTCCTGTTTGCGGATAGTGTGTTGTTTCTACTAGTCGCCACAAATTTACGCACCTTTAATTTGGCTGAAATTTGAGCGCATTTAGAACCAATACAACGCCGTCTGTTAACCCAGTGCGCAGGCCGGAGCTCGGGTCCCGACTTTCTAGTCGGGAGCAAGGACTAGGGATGGGCAGCTGCTCCGTAGGGCAGGGTTTCATACCCTGCATAAAGGAGCAGCAGACAGCCCGGTGCCGATCCCGACTGCATCCGGGAGAAGGCATGGCCCCAAAAAAAACGGACAAATGTTAGCTATCTGAGGTAGACGGAATCTCTCCCTTCTCCCGATTGATAATGGGCAGAAGAATTAAGGCGAGCAAGCCCACCGTAATATTGCAGCCGATCTGGATGGTAAAGAAGGAGATATTGGACCAGGAAAACCCATCATCTCCGGCAATGCCATAAAACCCAAGGGCCGTAGTGGCTAAAAAGTGATACGTACCCATACCTCCGGGAGAAGGAATGACAATACCCCAGCCACCAAAGACAAACACGACCAGTGCAACATTGGCCGAAAGGGCAGCGGTGGGTTCGAAAGCAAAGAAACAAACGTAGGTCATCAGGAAGTACATGACCCAGATATTGATGCTGTGCAAGACAAAGAGGAAAGGCCGATCGAGCTTCCTAATCGTTTGTAGGCCCTCCACGAAGCCCAACAGAATACCACTTACTTTTTCGTAAATTTTTGTTTGCTGAATCCGCTTGCGCAGGAAGTAGAGTAACAGCAGCCCACCGACCCCCAGGCCAGCCAAAGCAAAAAGTAAAGTGCTATTGGCGCTTATTTTCTCCCCCAGTGCATTGTTGTCCTGCAGAAATTTCCAAAGGGTATCGAATTCCAGCGCCAGCGCCAAGCCGGTCACGATGAGGATACTGATCACATCAATGACGCGATCAACAACCACTGTTCCCATCACCTTTTCTACCGGAATTTTTTCGTAGCGGGCCATCGTACCTGCACGAACAACTTCGCCCACGCGTGGCAAGCCCAAATTGGCAAAATAGCCGAGGATAACCGTCAAAAAACCATTGATTAAGCGTGGTTGAAAACCCAGCTGCTGAAGGAGCATATTCCAGCGTACTGCCCTGGAAATATTACTTATCGTAAAAAAAACCAGTACCATCATCAGCCAGAAAACATCTGCTGAAGCAAAATCGGTCAGTACTTTTTGCAGAAGGCTACAATCAGCCGCAGCAATGCCTTTGAGACCACATTCGGCTTGGTAAGCGGCATTCTGTTTTTGGTAGACCCAATACAAAATAGCGAGACCTACGCTCAGGAATGCCAGAAACTTAAGGATGTTGGTTAACGCTTTTTTCAATGCAATATAAATTTGTTGCAAAAGTAGCCAATATTAACGGGAGGTTTGCCTTTTTGATCATGCAAAGTCGATGTTCAAAATAGGCCAACCTCCCTGTACATGGTACCATGTACGACAAGGCTTGACGCAACCAAGACTATTGGTAATGAAAAACTTGCACTCACGTCACGTCAACTTAACCAGGAACGGGCAACCAAGACAAAAGCAAAAACAACCAGAGCAATACCAGCTACCCTCCGAACCCACCAAAGGTGTTTGGGGGTAAGGCGGTGACGGATCTTATGGGCCAGGAAAATTTTCGTAGCATCAGAAAAAACAATCATCCCAAACAGGCCACCAAAAAACAGCGCCGACTGCTGTCCGTCATAGTCGTGCTCAAGGACCACGGTAGACATGGCAGTAATCCAGAAAATTACCGTGAATGGATTGATGGTGTTGATGAGGAAACCCTTGGACCAGAGGGTCCAGCTACCGTGGACGCCTTTTAAGAGATGGTTAGGATTATCGAGTGCAGGTGGTGGTGTAAGCAAGGTAGCGATTCCCGTAATGAGCAAAACCAGTGCTCCCACCAGGCCGACGCTGAGCTCAAAGTGATCGACTTTACTGATTTTATCAATGAAGCGGAAACCGAAATAAACAGTGAGTATGAACATCAAGTCGCTGACCCAGATTCCAAGCCCGACCATCAAGCCTGCCTTGGTTCCCTGTTCCAGGCTGGCCTGAATAAGAGCTACCAATAGTGGGCCCACCAAAATAGCCAATAACAAGCCCCAGTAAATACCTTGTAAAAAAATCGCCATACTTACTAACTATACACCGTGGCAACGAGCTTACGGCGCCCACCGTGATTACGAAATTCACAAAGATACACTCCTTGCCAGGTACCAAGGTTGAGTCGACCATCCGTTATGGGAATCGTCACGGTCGTACCGATAAAGCTGGCTTTAATATGAGCAGGCATATCATCCGGTCCTTCCAGGGTATGTTTCAGAAAGGGGAGGTTTTCTGGTACAATATGGTTAACGATGCTTTCAAAGTCAGTTCGTACAGAAGGATCAGCATTTTCGTTGATCGTTAGTGCGGCGGAGGTATGCTTGATAAATAGCGATAGCAATCCCGTCTTAGGCAAGTCCGGCAATTGATCTAAAATCGGGGAGGTAATAAGGTGGTACCCGCGCGGATACGCCGGTAGGGAAAATTCTTGTTGTTGAATCATAACACAGGCTTATCTACTCCTCGTGCCTTTTCCGTAAGAAGGGCAGCGTATGTCTCCAAAATAGTACAAGACACCAACACCGGCAAAAAGATAAGTATCGCGATCATTACTATCTCCGCGCTGACGGCCTTCTAAGCCCAAGGTGCTACCATTTTCGGTGTTCACCAGCGATTTGCCGGAAGACATATATTCAGCCAGGTCTCCGCGGGCTTTCACCAGGTCGGTACGATCTGGATATACCCCACTGACATCGTCAAGATAATCGGTATACGTAGAACGGGCGCCTACGTGGATGTTAATGCTCCACTCGTAATTAATATCAAACTTAAAACCCATTCCGTAGGTAACTGCTGCCGTGGTGGTATAATATTCTTCCCCTTTAAACTGCCCTTCGGTGCCTAATGGCCGCAATTCTACCAATTCTCCCGGGTTTACACCATCCAGTGGCGCCTCACCATCGTACTCCGCCATTGGATTAAAATTAAACAACGAAAGTCCGCCAAAAAGGTAGGGCGTAAAAAATTCATCTCTACTTCCGTGAAAGTAGGGTAGAAAGTTGAATTCAAAAAGGGCCGTCGCTTCCCAAATATCCGACTGGAAACTGAGGTTTCGATTAAGCTCAAAAGGGTTGCGGGAATCGCTATCATAGGCTTCGATCCTACCGTAATTTCCACTGAGCGAAAAAGCCAGGCGTTCGTTGAAGTTATACCGTGCGAGTATGCCACCGGCCAGGTTCGGGCGATCAAGGCGATTATTGGTATTCAAATCACCAAAGTAATAAGACACGCCCCCCCAGGGGCCTACTTCCCACCCCCGCATTAAAGACTGGCCGTGGAGTGCGTTGTCGGATAAAAGACCTGCACATAGCCACAGTGAAAACAAACAAAAGATACTAACCTTCCTCATGATACTACTTTATAAAAATTTGGCGCCGCAAAGGTAAGGATATTGCGGTAGCCTGAGCGCTTTTCAAACGACTAAGCACTTTGTTATGGTATACTATTGACTGGGTTTAAGGCATTAATTCCTCCTTTTCAGTAGGATTCTCTGACTTTGTTAAAACACTTCTCAAACGCAGCGCAGCTTACAACAAGATCACCCGTCCATTATTGAGGGCAGAAATAGGAAAAAAAGATTGTCCATCGTATTCCCCAAAGCAGGTAATCGGCTGCCCACCACTAAGCGCCAGTAGTTTCCAGTTCCCCTCGGCAGACTTCAACTTCAGGTAAGCTTTTTCAGCATCAACCAATACAAACTTATCCTCCTCTTGGCGATAGATCGGTGTCACCTCATCAATCAGCATCGGGAAACTCAAAAGCCAGGGGGAAGCGCCTAATGCCTGGGCATAGCTCGTTTGCACCTCGCCCAGAAGGGCATAAGCAGCGGTAGCTTCGTAGGGATCTCTTGAACTGTGGTAGGTTTTAAAGACCGCTCGAATTTTGGGTTGTCCGGGATAGTAGGCCAGGGTCCCCTTTAGTACACTGCCCGTTACCCACTGATCTTCAAAGCCCTGGTTGCCGAAAGCAAAATCCAGGAGCAGTGCATATTTTCCGGTTTTTTCTCCCCGAAACCAGGTTCTCCGGTAACGAAGTTTTTCTTCTACACCTGTCGTCAATCCTAGAACGAGCCAGTTATCTTGTACCCCCGGTTCCAAAAGGATGCGGTCTTTGCGCAGGTTCCAGCCGGCGACCTGCAGCAGTTCTCTTTTCTGATCGGGTTCCAGGGTAGACTTTCGTTGCCAGGCCCGGACAAAAAGGTAGAGCCGACCAATTTCGGCGGTCACTTCCTCTACCCAGTCTTCTTGTTGGAACAAGCCATGGCAAATGCGCAAGCGACGAGCAATACTCCCTAGTTTGGCATCCACCATCCGGGCTGCCAGGGTTTCCCATTCTTCCGGAGCATTGGCCAAATGAGCCAGCCCCAGGCGAGCAAGTTGCCGGAGCCATTTATCAAGTTCGCCCACCCCTTGGTCCATCAGTTGAATTCTCTTTTCCTGCTTGAGGGCATCCGGAGACGATGGTTTTATTGCGGGGCCCGACGAGGAGGAATGGTTTCCCAACAACTTGACTGTCCAATCAGGGAGCTCTTCCCTGACGGTCCATACTTCGTTACGATTGAGAAAAAGAAGCACCAAGGCCAGGGCATGCTTACAGGGCCGACGGGGGCTTTTACAGGAACAACGAAAAAGGGGAGGTTCAAGCCTTACAACTGCGCTAGACCGTTGGCCGTAGGCTGTTTCGTATTCTCCCCAGAGGTAATGGCCATTTCCTTCAAGCGTTTGCCAACGTTTAGCAAAGAAGAGGCGGCGGGCCTGTTCCAGCGAACTGGCATCAGGTGCCAGCTGCAGGAGACGTTCATACGACCAGGATAGGGGAGAATGGGCCATGGCGATTAATCATCGTCGTCAACCTCACCGTTGCCGTGAACGGGGATATTCAAGTTCCGGAGAGCGATCTCCGAGGCTTGTTGTTCCGCGCTTTTCTTATTGAAGTCGTCGGCAACCGCGATTTTTTGTCCGTCGATCATGACGGCAACCTTAAAGCGGTCGCGCTTATCCATTTTATAGCGGGTAAGCAATCGGTAAGAGACGTTCTGGCCATTTTTCTGGCAGTGTTCCAAAAGCTGGCTTTTGTAGTTATCGTCGTAAGACTCCAATTCGTGAACGTCTACGAACTTTCGCAACATACGGCGGATAATAAACCGTTTGGTCCCTTCATAACCTCTCTCGAGATAAACCGCTCCAACCAGTGCTTCCACTGCATTGCCCAACATAGACCGGCTGATCCGGGTATTATTGAACTCATTCAGGAGCATATCGACGCCCATGTTGTCGCCAATAATATTCAAAGATTTGCGCTTGACAATTTTCGACCGCATTTTGGTCAGAAAACCTTCATCAGCATTAGGGTACTTTTGGAAAAGGTATTCGGCGACGATGGTCCCCAAAATAGCGTCACCCAGGTATTCCAGGCGTTCGTTATTTTGCATGGCATAGTCCTTTTCCGACTGGGTGGATTTGTGGAAAAAAGCCTGTTTAAAAATCCGCAGATTAGCGGGAGTGAACCCAATGATCTGGCGCAGGCGGCGGGCAATATGTTTCTCTGGAGAGATATACCCGTTGTAGAATCGTTTGATTAATCGAAACACAGCATCCCGTTTTGTTGAGGGCAGCCACCATAGGATAACTCCATATAGTACGACCATCAATTGTACAAAATTAAGACAAGAGCGAATGAAAAGTCATTTACTCTCGTGTACAAACATTTTGCACTTCATCAGGAATATGCACAGAAAACTGTGTTCCGGACGGTATCTGGGTATGCTGATAATAGAAGCATGTGGTTTTTTGGAGAACCCGGTGAAGGCTATCTCCAAAAAATCACATTTTTTAACACGTTCTATCACATCGCAAAACCCACTATTGCCCAAAGTAAGACCCTCTTGGCCTATCCTTCGAAGCGCTTAAAGACTGCTGCGGAATTGTGTCCGCCGAAGCCAAATGTATTACTTAACGCTACCTTTACGTCTCTTTCCTGGGCCTCGTTGAAGGTCAGGTTAATACGCTTATCTATCTCGGGATCATCATTAAAATGATTGATCGTAGGTGGTACAAAATTGTGTTGAATCGCTAAGATACAAGCAATTGCTTCAATTGCACCTGCTGCCCCGAGTAAATGTCCTGTCATGGACTTGGTAGAGCTGATGTTCAGATTGTAAATCTTATCCCCAAAGACTTGTTGAATCGCCTTTAGTTCTGCTATATCTCCCAGAGGAGTAGAGGTACCATGCGTATTGATGTAATCTACTTCATCAATATTGATCCCTGAAAACTGCAGTGCATTGCGCATACATGCGCTCGCCCCCAGCCCTTCTGGATGAGGAGCGGTAATATGATAAGCGTCAGAAGTAGCAGCATACCCCATTATTTCCGCGTAAATGGTGGCACCCCGCGCTTTGGCGTGCTCCAGTTCTTCGAGAATAAAAGAGCCTGCACCTTCTCCCAAGACAAAACCTTCGCGTTCGGCATCATAGGGACGAGAAGCGGTAGCAAAATCGTCGTTACGAGTAGAAAGCGCTTTCATGGCGCTGAATCCTCCCATTCCTACTTCTGTAACCGCTGCTTCGGATCCTCCTACGACCATTACATCTGTACGACCGAGACGGATATCGTCTGCGGCAGCACCAAGTGCATGACCGGTAGAAGCACAAGCCGAAACCGTTCCGTAACTAGGCCCGCGGAAACCATATTTCATAGAAATATGACCCGCTCCCATGTTCCCAATCATCTTGGGAATCATAAACGGATTATAGCGAGGCTGATCACTGGTAGCGTTATAAACGATCTCTTCTTCAAGGGATCGTAAACCTCCAATACCACTGGCCCAGATAACCCCTACCCGTTCAAGATCTAACTTTTCCGGATCAAGGTGGGCATGTTGGATAGCCTCATCAGCGGCAACCAATGCATAGATCGAAAAACGATCCAGGCGTCGAACTTCCCGACGATCAATAAACTCGGTCGCATCGAAATCCTTCAGTTCGCAAGCGAACTGAGTCTTGAAGTTTTCAGGATCAAAATAGGTGATGCGATTAGCACCACTTACTCCTTTTTGAAGGGCTTCAAGGTAGGCATTAAGATTATTACCGATTGGCGTAAGGGCACCAAGCCCCGTAACAACCACTCTTCTCATAGATTCGGTCTTTTAGAAAAATACCTCACCGTAGCAATGAAGCGGAAAGTTATTCCAATAAAAAAGAAACCGTCCGAAAAATCAGCTACCGGTGCAACTGGTAAAGCTACACACGGCAGAGTAAATCCTCCGGACGGTTACACTAGATGGAAATTACTCCTTAACCTGAGACTCCAGATAAGAAACAGCCTCACCTACGGTGGTGATGTTCTCAGCTTGTTCGTCAGGAATAGAAATATCGAAAGTCTTTTCGAATTCCATAATGAGTTCTACCGTATCAAGAGAGTCAGCCCCTAGATCATTGGTAAAACTTGATTCCAATGCGATTTCTGACTCGTCGACTCCTAGTTTGTCAACGATGATCGCTTTCACTTTTTCTGCAATATTAGACATGGTCAATTCGCTTTTATGGTATACGAATGCGGGTGCAAAGAAAAATAGAACCGCTAGTATAACCAAGGTTTTAGCCTAAATTTTTCACTTTACCTTTTAATCACCACTTTATTAGTCCCTCATTATGAGGCCTTTTTATTTGGCGATCCCAGCGGCTACTCCCGTTTTTATTGGGGTTAAGCAGTTTATGAGACCGTCATATTTCCCAATAAGTAATTTACTGGAAATAACTGGTTTTATGGCGGTTAGCAAAAAAACAAGGCATAATTAGTTGTTGAAATAATAGCAGAACAGTACTTTTACACCCTATTATTGTAAAAAATACACTTACCTTAGAGGTTTGGCGGAAATTAACCTTCCAATTTTCTTTGAGAATTGAATGATTAGGTTCTTTTCCGTCGCTTACAGGCACCCTCCATAGAAAAAATACTAACCATGAAGATCACCGATCACCAAAATACGAAAATAGTTGCAACTGTGGGCCCTGCCTGTAGTTCTTACGAAAATCTACTCGCCTTAGTGAAGGCTGGAGTGGATACCTTTCGTCTAAATTTTTCTCACGGTGAACACGAAGTCCACGGTGAAACCATCAACCGGATTACCTACATCAACGAAAAGTACGGCTTTCACGTCGGTATTTTAGCGGATCTTCAAGGCCCCAAGCTCAGGGTTGGGAAAATCGAAGATAATGCGCTGGAATTAGAGGAAGGTGACATTATCACTTTCGTGAATGAGAAATGTATTGGCAACCGGGAACGCATCTACATGAGCTATCCCCAATTCGCTACAGACGTAGAGGTTGGAGAACGCGTATTGGTAGATGACGGCAAGCTGGTTTTTGAAGTCATTGAAACCAACAAGAAGGACACGGTACGTTTGAAGACCCTGTTTGGTGGCACTTTGTCTTCTAATAAAGGTGTAAACCTTCCTAATACCAAAATCTCACTGCCTTCTTTAACCGAGAAGGACTTGGAAGACCTGGAGTACATCCTCACGCAGCCCGTCAACTGGATTGCCTTATCTTTTGTGCGTACCGCCAGGGACATCAAGGATTTGCGCAAGCGCCTGGATGCCGTCAAGCACCCCGCCAAGATCATTGCCAAGATCGAAAAGCCCGAAGCCATTGCTAATTTGGATAAAATCATCAAGGCATCCAATGGCATCATGGTAGCTCGGGGAGATTTGGGTATCGAAGTTCCCATGGAGCAACTACCCCTGATCCAGAAAGACATTATCAAGAAATGTATTCAGCGGGCGCGCCCGGTCATTGTTGCTACCCAGATGATGGACAGCATGATCACCAACCCTACCCCTAGCCGCGCTGAAATTACCGATGTAGCCAACGCCGTACTAGATGGTACCGATGCCGTAATGCTGAGTGCAGAAACCTCGGTAGGTCGCCATCCGGTGAAAGTAGTAGAAGCAATGAATAAAATCATTGATGAAGCTGAAAAGCATTACTCGATCGAGCACAAGCGGCCGATACCACCAAAGAAATCACGTACCTTCCTTTCGGATGTGGTTTGTTTCAATGCGGCACGTACGGCAGAGGAGATTGGCGCCAAGGCCATTATCGGGATGACAAGCTCTGGCTATACCGCTTTCAAGGTATCCAGCTTCCGCCCCAATGCCAAGGTTTATATCTTCTCCGACCAAATGCACATGCTATCCACCCTCAATCTTTGTTGGGGAGTACGTAGCTTCTACTATGATCGTTTCACAACGACCGATGAAACGATCGAGGACGTAGTAGAAATTCTGAAAGCCAACGAGAGAGTGAAGCAAGGTGACATTATCGTCAACACCGGTAGTATGCCGCTCCACCGCCGTCACCGGACGAATATGTTGAAGATTACGGTAGTGGAATAGACCATTTTGCTGGTGAATTTTCCTTAAACGCGAGGTTTCGTAAAGTGCGAAACTTCGCGTTTATTTTATCCACCGCTCCAACAAAGTGATGCTCTTACTCTCCGTATCCAGCCGAACATTGATGCCCATTGGCAAGGTACACATGTCATCAATGTGCCCAAAGGACAAGCCGTAAATGATAGGCATGTTTAAATCGCCCAAGCGATCTTCGATGGTCTCTAAAAGTGTGAGGGAACGCGTACCACCTTTGGCTTCACAATCGGCAAAAACGCCCATTGCTATGCCCGCTAAATCAGATAAAGGCCAGGCTTGGCGTAAACTGGTGAGCATCCGATCTATCCGGTAGGGCTTTTCACCGATGTCTTCCATGAAGAGGATTTTGTTTTTGAGGTTAGGAACGTAGTCCGTCCCCAGTGCACTGGCCAAGAGGGAGAGGTTACCGCCTACCAGTTGCCCTTCGGCCACTCCCGGACGGATAACTTTTGTCGTGTAAGCCTCTTCTTCCCGTGCTTTTTCCTTTTGGAGAGGAGCAAGGTCAATGGTATAATTTTCGGCGGGCGTAAAAAGCATTTTTTCAAGCTGCTCCTGCGTGTAATCCGTGAGGGTAGAACTCCCCACGGGGCCGTGGTAGGTCACCAGTCCGGCGTAGCGCTGAATGGCGACATGAAGGGCCGTAACATCGCTGTATCCCACAAATACCTTGGGGTTACGGCGAATCATCTTAAAGTCGATTTTTGGCAGCAGTCGCGCACAACCATACCCTCCCCGCGCGCACCAAACCCCTTTGATGGCAGGGTCGGAAAACATTTGGTGAAGGTCGGCTAACCGTTGCTCATCCGTCCCCGCGAGGGAGCCGTAATCTGCGCGGATATTTTTACCAAGGACGGGTTTCAATCCGAGCTGCTCGAGGTTTTTTACCGCCTTTTCCAGGCCTTCGTCCTCGATGTAAGAAGCAGGGGTAATCAGGCCTACCTGGTCACCGGGCTTTAGCCTCGCGGGTAGCAGTTTCGCTTTTTTTACTGCTGAATTCCCTTGCATTCCGAGGGACAATCCCGCTGTTGCCGTAAGAAAAGTCGTATTGAAAGTTCTCCGATTCATGGTCTTATTATTGCGGATAGTTTATCAAATTTTAATGTGCCGTTTCAAGTGCTTTTTCAACAACCCTACCACTTCTGTTTTCCGCCCAGGCGTTTCCGCCCCCAGAACAAGACCTGAAAGCCGTAAACGCTCAGGAAATAAACCATTGCGGCAAAAGACAAGGCCCCCATCCCCGCATAAACCCTTACGGAGCGTAAGTTGATAAAGAGGAATTCGTAACAAAAGAAATCCGTTAAAACAAAAGCGGTATGGATCCCGAAAAGGATAAAAAGACCTTTGAGTAACTTGCTCAGGTACCAGACTTTTCGTCCTTCTGCTACGGTCAATTTTTGCCGCTTTGGGGCACCAGCCGTCTGCCTCAGGTGAGAGACGTAGCGGTAAGAAAAATATAGGTAAGCAAAAAAAGACGCCAGATAGATAGCCTGCTCAAGCCCGCCGTAAAAAGGGTTGTAAAAATCTCGGCTTACCGTCAGTTTATCAATGGGGTTGCGCAAAAAAACCGACCAGAAAAAAAGCCATTGAGCCAAAGGGAGGGCAAAGTGTTTAGCGTCGCTCCAGCGTAAACGATATTCCGGATAAAGGCTAAGCTTGACGTGAAAAAAAAGTAGCGTAGGGATGGCCAGTGTAAAATAGATAGGGAAAAATTTATACGCTGGATAGTGATCATAAAAACCAATCACGTAAATGATATTGTGCAAAAGTGTTCCCCCGATACACAGCAATAACAAGCCATAGAAAATGTTAGCCCGCTTGACGCCGGAGCGTTTTAAAAAAAACAAACTGCCGGCCGTAATACTCATCAGTACTCCTCCTCCTAAGCTGAGTAGTAGCAAATAATACAGCCAGGAATGAGGTTCGTGCCAAGGCAGCATAATAGTCTTAGTATTGCGCAAAAAATAAGTTGAGCCGTCTCTGAGGTTTTCCAAATAGCTGACACGCTTAAAGTGAACCGCTTAGCCAGCTTTTTGAAAAACGACGGCTCAACTTATTTTTGTGCTGTTCCTTATTGGAGGGGAGGTTTTTCCGTTTTCCAAAAATATAAAATTCGGACGTAGTATTGTGCAAAAACAATCTCTTACCCCCTAATGTTAGTACGTATTAGCTTGACTTTCGCCATTTAGCGAAGATCATAGAGCCCGCCTGGCCAGCGAACAGAGGATGCGGCGCGCGATTGCGTCCCCCTTGAAAGTGACCCCAAAGGGCTATGATAAAAGAACCTCAGCTATCCAAGAGGGAAACGCCCTTTTTAATTTACAACTCCTTACTATGTCCGGTTTTTGGCAGCGATTATTCAATTTAGAGAAAGCGGTAGCAGAAAGCTCTCCGAGCCAACCAGCGATACATGAGCTTATTCAGCGATCGGAGGAAGAAATCGCTGATTACGAGCGGTGGAAGGATTCTTTCATCCTGCGGCGGCTCGTTGATTGGTTGGCTGACCAGTACGCAATTTACTCCGAGAAAGGAGCGGCCAATGATCTTAGTGTTGACTTCTTAAATCTGCCTTCGTCCAAAGGTTTTATTCTCTACTTTCACCGCACCAACTACTCCCGGCGGGAAGCTACTTTTTTATTTGATTATTTTAAAGAACGGGTAAAAACCCTCAATTACCGGACCCAACTTTCGGATACGCGCACCTATAGTCGTACGCACTGGGTTGAAACGGTAGAAAAACATTACCTAAAGCCCCGCCTGGAATTCCTCGAAGGAGAAAAGATGGATCAGCAATTTGGCAACATCACCATTGAATTGGAAATCAGGGATGAAGAGGTACACAACCTCCGCCTGAGGGCTACCCACTACCAGGATTTCAACTTTACCCCCGTGCTGGATTTCCACGAACTTATGCAGCATTTGTTGGACCGCTCAGCTTGATTAATCTTGCCCCAAAACTTCCAGTAACTCGCTAATCATCATGGCCGTGGCGCCCCATACCGTCTGCTGATGAACGGCGAAATAGGGTACTTTTTTGAGTGTAATTTGTGGATTGATTGGTAGATCAATCAGCTGTCGATTTCGTTCGTCCAAAAAAGCAGTGAAGGGCACTTCCAGCACTTGCTCCACTTCCGAGGGCTGAGGATGGAAGACCGGTTGATAATCAAGAAACCCTACGTAAGGCTGGACCAGAAAATTACTCACCGGAATATAAAGCTCTGTAAGTTTGCCAAGTACCTGAATATCCCGCTGATCTACCCCTACCTCTTCTTCTGTTTCCCGCAGTGCCGTTGCCTCAAGGTTTACGTCGCTGACTTCTCTTTTCCCTCCGGGAAAGCTTACCTGTCCGCCGTGGCGGTCGTTGGGGTTCTTATTCGGGCGCAGAATGAGCGTCAGGTGCCAATCTTTAGCTTTGGGATAAAGCAATGCCAGCACCCCAGCCTCGCGGGCATTGGTCGGCGGCGGGGGCGTATCCTGACGAACAGCGTGCGCCATTTTGTACTGCGCTTTACGCCCCGGCAGCGGAGAAAGTAAGCTGCGTTCTAGCTGTTGGATAAAATCAATCATAGCTGGCTTGAACCTGTTTTTCAGTTACCAACAGCCAGATGTGACACTTGGTTGACGGACTATAAAAACAACATCCCGAACCAAGTACAAGACGAGGTTCGGGATGTTAAGAGCTTATTGGGTAATTTTGTAAAGCAACTGGGCAACTAGCCTACGTCTGGGTTGGATTGCTTCAGGTAAATTTCCAGCGCTTTGGTCATAGAAGGAATTTCCGGTGGTTGAACCCGGATATTCACGTTTAGTCCATGCTCTTCCACGGCTCTGGTGGTGGAGTTTCCGAAAACGGCTAAACGAGTATCGTTTTGCTTAAAACCCGGAAAGTTTTCGTATAAGGAGATGATTCCGAGTGGGCTAAAAAAGACCAGAATGTCATAAGTCACATCGCTCAGATCAGACAAATCACTGCTTACCGTTTTGTACATCATGGCATCTTGCCAGTCAAGCCCCATTTCGGTAAGGTAAGAGGATACATCTTTGGCACCAAGATTGGAGCAAGGAAGAAGAAACTTTTCGTCCTTGTTTTTTTTCAGTGCATTGCTCAAATCCTCAATACTGCGCTTACCAACCGAGACTTTACGCTTTCTGTAGATGATAAATTTCTGCAGGTAATTTGCAATGGCTTCTGTCAGGCAGAAGTATTTGGTATCCTGAGGCATCACAATTCGCATGTCATCACAAATTCGAAAGAAATGGTCGATGGCATTTTTTGCCGTGAAGATGACGGCGGTAAACTCGTCTGGGCGAACACGCTGTTTGCGAAACTCCTTTGCTTCTACCCCTTCGACATGAATAAACGGCCGCCAGTCAATCTGGAGATCATATTTCTTTTCCAGCTCATAATAAGGGGACCGTTCTGGTTTGGGTTGAGAAATAAGAATGCTCTTAACGCGTTTGTACGTCTCCTCCATCACATTGGTATTTGCTGCCATGCACGCGGTTTTTTTTAAGAAAAAGGTGGCCGGCCGCTTAGTCTCATAAGTGAAAACCCACTTAGTAATTTTGACGGAAATTAGTTATCCCGTCTCCTATTAGAAATCGGTCAAATATTTAAACAAGCATAGGGCAGGCCCGATTTCAACGGCGCAAATATACGACAAAAAGTGAAACTGGTAGTTGAAAATAAAACGATTAGCAATAAACAGCCCTCGGAAACTACGTAGCAAATATACCGTTAGCAGGGTGCCCAGGCAGATATAAATTATCAACCGGTGGTACTCGGCAGGTGCATAGGCAAGGATCACCGTCCCAATGGTCAGAAAAAGACCGAGGACAATGGCGAAAACCATAATGGTAAAACTGTACCGACTGGTTTCCTTCTCCACTGGAAAAACATACCCAATAATCGCCAGAAACAGGTGTTTTACGACCATTAAGGCTGTAATTCCCATGGTGATATAGACAAACTGAGACCATAGTGCCTCCTTGCCCAAGTAACCCCAATGCCTCAGCGCCAGCACGGTAAAAAAGCCAGCTGCCAGAAAGAAAACGGAATAGGTAATGAGGAATATCCCCAGGGCGCCAGCTTCTCTTTCCCGGTACAATTGAGAGAGTAGATTGTCATTGAACAAAGCTCGGTAAGCTTTGAGGTACATTCCACGAAAGAAGATGATGGACAAAGTCGCCGCACTTAGCAAAAGCGAGGTGATAAGCAGCAAGGTACCATTGGTGCCAGGGTCTTCATCTTCCGTACCCGCCAATGCATCCTGCGCTTCTTCCGTTTTTTCAGGACCAGTTATTTCGCTGGTTTTCGGATCGGTGGGCGTCGCTGGCACCACCAAATCAAAAGGATTAATCGAGGTATCCAGCGGGGCAGTATTCGTGGGGGGAGTTACCTGGTTGCCAGCCCTTTGCAAATCAAAGGGGTTGGCCCCAGAGGTGGCAGTATCCTCCACCGCAGTTGGCTGTACTTGCGCCGCAGGGTCAAGCCGGGGGCTCAACTCAAAGGGGTTACTGGCATTTTGCGCACTCAGCGCAAATAACCACCCAAACAGCACTAGAAATAGAGTCCAAAAACGCATAGGGATACTTTAGTCACAAATGTAATTTATTCTGGCGGGATTTTGGTGGGTATCTATTTCTTGCAGAGCGTTCTTTGCTTCATCACTAACACTAACTGTATAGCTTACCATTGAGTGGCTTCTTTACGAAAGTCTTCAATACTTGTTTTCTGACCAGCTTTCATTGCCTCAACTCGCTTAGCATATTCTTCGATTGCAACGTCCACCATAATAGGACTTCCATCAAGTTTATAGCCTACAATATTATCTTGTTTTGTGCGGTAAGCCGTAAATATCTGATATATCCCTTGAAGGAAGTTTTCATCAGCCTCTTCAATAAATCCATGTAATCCTGTCCGAAGTTCTACAGCACTCATAAGCATTTGTTTTAATTGCAGTCCTTTAAACATAAGGTTTTATCAGGGTAAATAAAGTACTTTCCATCTATTTCATTCGGCGCAAATACCACCAGAAAATCACAACACTTACCAATAAAATCACACTATTACTCCTATAAAAAGAATCTGTATTTTCCGGTATTTTGTGTCCGCTTGCGTGGAATAAAGCCCAAATAGTCAAATTTACAACGAGCAAGACAAGAGCTATCCAAAGTAGGATTTTACCGAACATCCTCATAGATCAATAAAGATTAAGCTTCCAAAATGTAAGCACCCCCAATCGCGCAGCTACTTAACTGTATCAGCGTTTTTTCACTATACGTTTATCCGCAAGAACGGGTAACAGTTAGATTGGCTACTTGGGGAGAAAATTTAATAAACAGTAGTATCAAGATCTGTGATTATTGCTTTGCTATCGAGTACTGGGGTACCATTAATCTGAAAAGATTGTACTACCGCCATAAAATATACATCTGCAAAATCATGCTGCTGTTCTTCTACAACACAGTAACTAATATCAAAAATAAAATGCTCATTTTCTGTAAAGAAGCCGTAGTATTTTCTATCTATTCCTTCTTTCTGGCTATCCATCTGTAGGTAATACGAAAATCGTGATTTACTTGTATGTAGACTTAGTTCTTGCAATCGAAAAATCTCTGTTGAATCAGATAAAGTACTCTCGATGACAACATTCTTGTACTCCTCAAGATCAACATTTATCTCCTCTTTCCGGTGTGCTAGACAAACGAAAAAACCTTCTTTATTCTCGTCAATTTCACAATACAATAAATACCCTTCTTTAGAAACGATCTCCCAATCACTAGGGATGCTAAATTTCAATTGCTGGTCATTACTTTCGTAAGTTTTCCATGCTGAAGTTTTAGCGCGCCCATTACTAGATAGTTCTACCTGACCATTTAGCTGTTTGTTAAGCAAGGCATCTAATTTAGAGGTAGACTCAATTGTTCTGAAGTTACTCAAGGAGTCAATTGAGCTAAATTCAATAGTATCCCCTTTTTCGAAGCCGCAAGAAGACAGCATAAAAACGAAGGATAGTATTCCCCAATACGATATACCCATTGTTTTCAGGATAAGGATTTAAAACCAATTTGACGCTTTATACTTCCTGACGGCACAAAACCTATGCCTCCCCCTCCCTACTTAAACGCCTGAAAACCATACTCCAACCTAAAATCCACACTATAAGGCGCGATCTCTCCGAGAAAAAACACGACCTCTAACCGGTAGAGCCCGGAAGAGAGTAAATCCCGGAAATTGGCCAGGCCGGGTTGGAGGTTGATATTGGTGATATTACGACGATAGAGGTCGTTGATATGGAAGGCCTCATCGGCGAGTGTACAATCTTGCTGGCTATTAGGGCATACACGTACCGATACTTCTGATAAAAAGCCGGTATCCAAACCGTCTACCGACACCAGGCGAGCATAGCGGGGGACAATCTTCGTAACGTCCATATTTGAATAGCCACTGGCATTCAGAAAATTGGGGTAATTGGTAGGAATATTGGAAATCGCGATAACTGCACTCGCAAAAGTATTCGCTCCCGCTGGAAGGGTAAAAGACTTCGGTGGATAGTCCATCTCAAAGAGCGACTCTCCGATCTCGTCTCGGCAAGCACTGAACAACATCACAACTATAAAGAGGAAAAAAACACTGTATAAACGCATAACTAGAAGATTATATTAACAGGACAATACAAAGATATGCCCTTACCTACAAACGTTGTACCTCCGAATTTTATATAAACAACCCCTCTTTTGACAAAATTATTCAGGAAGGCAGTTTGGATAAAGACAAACAATTATATTAGCCCATTGATTAGAGTGTGCTACAAATTAGTGGCACTTCGATAGGTGAGATCATTGAAGGTTCTTCGTCCTTTGGCGTAGCCATTCCTTCGGAGTAGGGCGAATGGGTCGTACCCGCCATAAATGACGGGGAACCAATATACAAACCACTAATTTGTAGCACAC
>Ga0102812_10000953_pt1 | contig 20447 bp, 15 predicted proteins | sample ColrivemetaGS713_FD_79334 | JGI IMG/M metagenome (GOLD analysis project Ga0102812, IMG submission 79334) | Estuarine microbial communities from the Columbia River estuary - Flood tide ETM metaG S.713 | ecosystem: Environmental > Aquatic > Marine > Intertidal zone > Estuary | place: USA...
ATTTGGGCATTAGTGGCCGCGGCGCTGGAACCAGTGGGATTAACTTGTGGTCGTAATGGGGTAGAATAGCCCGCCCCGGGGTTGTGAGGCGGGGTGACCAACGCCGGCGCGACAGTGCGCAACACTTTAGGTAGTTTAAGGACAGACCATGGATATTATCGACACGATTAAAGAGCAGATTGAGAGCAACAGCATCCTGTTGTACATGAAGGGCTCACCCAACCAGCCCCAGTGCGGTTTCTCGGCTCGCACTGTTCAGGCCCTGATGGCCTGTGGAGAGCGCTTCGCCTACGTGGATATCCTGTCAAACCCTGAGATCAGGACCAATCTGCCAGCTTATGCCAACTGGCCTACCTTCCCGCAGTTATGGGTGGATGGCGAGTTGGTTGGCGGTTGCGATATTGTGACCGAGATGGCTGAAAGCGGTGAGTTACAAACCCTGGTCAAGCAGGCCGCCGCCGCACAAGCGGCCAGCTAGGCGAAGTCAGGCGCCTACCTCCCAGTATTGACCCCGGTGAGCATCCGCCACCGGGGTAGCCTCAGCATACCCGGCATTCCCAGCGCTGCTTGATAACAGTTCGCCTGTTACAAACCGGTCTGTTCGCGCAGCTTGCGTAATGCTTCCAGCTGGTCGTCCCGTTGCAGGGGTGCACTGGGCTGGTGCTTGAGTGCAGCCCGGGCCGGCATGGTCAGTTTTTCACCGCGCAGAACCCGGGTGCAATACCCCTGGTAGTGCTCCCGAAACACTGGCCAGCTGCTGCGCTCGGTGTTGTTGGCGAGGAAGAACCAGTCGCTGTCACGACCGGCCAGGTATACAGCGGGGTGACTCCAGGCCTGCTCGGCCCTCGGGGCTGGCGCTCGACAGGCTTCCAGATAGGCGTCATAGGCAGTGGGCAGGCCGAGGTCAGCCAGGCCCTGCTGGCAGCATTCCAGCATGCGATTCAGGGTGGGCAGGTATTCACTGTGCTCGATGGCGTGCTTGGCACCCTTGAGGATCTGCTCAATGGGGTAGTCGGCCAGCGAATCCAGCCACAATTTCTTGATCTGCCTGAGTTGCTCCCCATCGGGGTAGGCAGCGTAATACTGGTTGTGGTAATTCAGCCGGAACAGGGCGAACACCTGGTTAATCGCCTCGATGCGCGCCTCGACCGGTGCTGAACGCGTCTTGTCCCCGTCAGTCGGCCCACGAGGTGTCGGTGAGGTCGTCCTGGAGGCTTCGATCCCTTGTGCGACCTGTTGGATTAGATCCCTGCTGTCCGCCATGCTTGTTTCCCGCTTGCTCGATCTGGTGGCGCTTGGCCCAGTGGTATTTTACGTGTTGCAGGAACTTGCTGTTCCAGGACGTATGGGTCTGGTTGCTGTCGCGCCAGTATACGATGAACTCGGGCAGCAGCGTGTGCGCAAATTCCGTATCGATATGTGACATGCGCAGGATGTCGAACACATCCTCGGTGGGCAGCCAGTCCTCGGGTATGCGCTTGGGTTCGGTACTGTGCTCCAGGCTGGAGCTGTACCTGGCCCACTGAATGCGAATGTGCTGGATGAATTTCGAATTGAGTTCTTTTGGCGCTGCGCCGCGCTCGCGCCAGTAAAGGATGAACTCGGGGATGGCCTGCTCGATAAAGTCCCGGTCTATGCCGCCGCGCTCCATGATCTCCATGGCATCAAGGCTGGGTTGCCAGCTGTTATCCAGCTTGGTGACTGCCGGTGTCCTGAACGCCTCGGCCTGGTTTTGCTGGTGGTGGCGCCAGTTGGTAGTGACGTGCTGGCGGAACTTGTTTTCCCAGGCGTGGCTGGTTTCCCCGCGCTCGCGCCAGTAAAAGACGAAATCTTCCAGTTGGTCCAGGGCAAACTGGCGCGGTATGTTGTGGTTGAGTGCCATTAACTGCAGGAGATCCTCGCTGGGCGCCCAGTGCACCGGTAACAGGCCAGCGCTGCGCCGCGGCGGGACGGCCGGGTGCGGCCCAGCCTGGTGCGGCCCAGCCTGCATAGGTGCCTGGGGCTGGATGTCCCGGGCGCGCTCATTGAAGGCAAACACCAGCGTGGTGGCCTCCAGTAGTGGCGGGGAGCTGACCAGCAGTACCCCCTTGTCCACCAGGTGGCGACTGACGCGGTGCAAATCTTCGATGCTCCAGAAGGGCAGGGTGCGCATCAGGAACGCCCGTTCGACGCTGAGCCAGGCATGGCCGTCGCGAGTTTCCGCCGGGTGGTAATCGAACAGGCTTTTGAGGTGTTGCGCCAGGATGGCTTCTTCCAGCCCAATGGTGGCCGCCAGTCCGGGCGAGAACAGCAGCGGGCGCTCAGGGATGAGTGATCGATCAGGCATGGATGTTCCGAACAGGCATGGGGGTTCCGAAAAGCGGCGTTGAGTCTGGTAGGATACCCAGCTTGCGCGGCGACTCATAGGTGACCGCCAGATATTTTATACGGTGAGAGCAATGGCCAAGCAAAAAACCGCCTTCGTCTGTAACGACTGTGGCTCCGATTACGCCAAATGGCAGGGCCAGTGCAGCGACTGCGGGGCCTGGAATACCCTGGCCGAGATTCGCCTGGGGCCCGCAGCCAAGAGCGGTGGCCGCGCCGGAGCCAGTGCCGGCAGCAACCGGGCGGGATTTGCCGGTGCCCTGGCCGGGGCCAGGGTGTTGAAGGACATCGACCTGAACGATTTGCCGCGCTTTTCCAGTGGTGCGGAAGAGTTCGACCGGGTGCTGGGCGGCGGCCTGGTGCCAGGCTCCTCCATCCTGGTGGGAGGCAACCCCGGCGCGGGTAAGAGCACCCTGCTGCTACAGACCATGTGCCACCTGGCGAAAACCATGGATGCCCTGTACATCACCGGCGAGGAATCCCTGCAGCAGGTCGCCATGCGCGCCCAGCGCCTGCACCTGCCCACCGACCGCTTGCGACTGATGTCGGAGACCAACGTGGAAACGATTGTCGCCGCGCTGGAAGAGTTCAAGCCGCGGGTCGTCGTAGTGGACTCGATCCAGGTAGTACACACCGCTGAATTGCCCTCCGCACCGGGCAGCGTGGCACAGGTCCGCGAGTGCGCCGCCTATCTCACCCGCTTTGCCAAGCAGACCGGCACGGTGATCTTGCTGGTCGGCCACGTCACCAAGGACGGCTCCCTGGCCGGTCCCAAGGTGCTGGAGCATATGATTGACTGCTCGATCCTGCTCGAAGGCAGCCACGACTCCCGATTCCGCACCCTGCGCGGCCAGAAAAACCGCTTTGGTGCCGTCAATGAGCTGGGCGTGTTTGCCATGACCGAACAGGGCATGCGCGAGGTCAAGAACCCCTCTGCGATATTTCTCGATCGCGACAGTGAGCCGGCCTCCGGCAGTGCGGTGATGGTGGTGTGGGAGGGCACCCGCCCGCTGCTGGTAGAAATCCAGGCGCTGGTGGATGACAGCCAACTCGGCAATCCGCGCCGGGTGGCGGTCGGCCTGGAGCAGAACCGCCTGGCCATGCTGCTGGCCGTGCTGCATCGGCATGGCGGCCTGCAGGTGGGCGACCAGGACGTGTTCGCCAACGTGGTCGGCGGGGTCAAGGTACTGGAGACCAGCGCCGACCTGGCCCTGTTGCTGGCCATCGTTTCGAGCTACCGCGACCGGCAATTACCCCGCGACATGGTGATCTTCGGTGAAGTGGGCCTCTCCGGCGAGATTCGCCCGGTACCCCACGGCCAGGAGCGCCTGTCCGAGGCTGCCAAACATGGCTTCAAGCGCGCCATTGTGCCCCGGGGGAATGCGCCCAAAGGGGAGATCAAGGGCATGCAGGTGCTGGCTGTTTCCAAGCTGGCTGAGGCTTTGGATGCTCTGGATTGACGCTGGTGAAAGTTGATTTGTCACTTTAGTGCTTGCTAGCCGCCTGCAGCGTGGTGGACTGCTATGCCGGACCCGCCGTGAATACATCCATGTAGGCTCGGGTCGCGCGTCCATGCGCTCCACGGTCCGGCATAGCAGTCCACCACACTCCAGGCTCTGGATGGTTATAGATGAAATAAATCAGGAAATTTATTGGGTATCGGGAGCGGGGAGGCGTCGCTACGTTTTTGCCGCCGCCGAGGTAACGTTGGAAGAGACAGCCCAACAAGCGTTGGTAGTCAGGGAGTCTCCAGCGGGACCGTGGAGGCCATGGATGGCCGACCCGAGCCTACATAGATGTATTCACGGCGAGTCCTGCTGGAGACTCCCTGACTGCCAGCGCGTCTTGCAATCACCGTCCCCAGCACATCCAAACCACTAATCAAACTCAATCCCAGACAGGCTCCGGGCAATCCGTCAAACCAGCTGCTGAAGCTCGTCCTCCAGCGTCGCCAGATCCATGTGCTGCTCCAACAAGGCCCGCAGCGGCTCGATATTCTCGCGGTCAACGTGCTGTACGGAGAACCCCAGCTTCTTGGCTTCCACGTGTTGCAGGTAGGCGTGTAACTCCAGCTCCTTGCCGCCGCCCAGGTCAATGACGAGGGTGAACGGCTCATTGTACTGGGCGTCCCAGATATCCGGCTGGGTGGTGGAGGCCCCGGACAGGGATATATCGATCAGGTTCTGCTTCCACACACTGGCGCCCTGCTGCACTTCCACAGGGTGGTCGAGCAGGACCCGGGTGAAGCGGCGTTGCTCGGTACGAAGTTTGCTCATTGCTGCACTCTTATGTATTGGACTGAGTTTTTATGTCTGCTGGACAGACTATAACTTTGCCCTGAATTCAAAACCAGATCACCGGTTTATTTGTATTTTCTGCGCTTAACCTGAAAACCAGTCTCAATGCCCCTCTACCGGGTTCAGCGCCAGCCCCCGCCTTTACTTCAGTTTGCGGTATTTGACCCGGTGAGGTTGGTCCGCGGCATTGCCCAGCCGTGCCTTGTGATCAAGCTCGTAGTCGGAGAAATTACCCTCGTGGAAGACTACCCCGCCATCGTCCTCATAGGCGAGGATATGGGTGGCAATGCGGTCCAGGAACCAGCGATCGTGTGAAATCACCATCGCCGCGCCGGGGAAAGCCAGCAGGGCTTCTTCCAGTGCGCGCAGGGTTTCCACATCCAGGTCGTTGGTGGGTTCGTCCAGCAGTAGCACGTTGGCCCCCTGTTTGAGCAATTTGGCCAGGTGCAGGCGGTTGCGTTCACCGCCGGAGAGGTCCTTCACGAATTTTTGCTGGTCAGAGCCCTTGAAGTTGAAGCGTCCAACATAGGAGCGGGAGTTGACTTCATAGCTGCCGATGCGAATGACATCCAGCCCGTCCGATACCTCCTGCCACACTGTTTTGCTGCCATCCAGATCATCCCGGGACTGGTCCACGTAGCCCAGCGTCACCGTCTCGCCGACGTTGACCTCGCCAGCGTCGGGCTCCTCAGCCCCCATCAGGATCTTGAACAGGGTGGATTTGCCCATGCCGTTGGCGCCGATGATGCCGACGATGCTGCCCTTGGGGACGGTGAAGCTCACCTTGTCGAACAGCAGGCGGTCCCCAAAGGTCTTTTTCAGGTTCTTCACTTCAATGACATTGTCGCCCAGCCGGGGGCCGGGTGGGATATAGATCTCGTTGGTCTCGTTGCGGCTCTGGAATTCCTGTGACTGCAGGTCCTCGAAACGTTGCAGGCGGGCCTTGCTCTTGGCCTGCCGACCCTTGGGGTTGGAGCGCACCCACTCCAGCTCCGACTTGATAGACTTCTGGTGGGAGGCTTCCTGGCGCTGCTCCTGTTCCAGGCGCTGCTCCTTGGCGTCCAGCCAGTCCGAGTAATTACCCTCGTAGGGAATACCCCGGCCGCGGTCCAGCTCCAGGATCCAGCCGGCGGCATTGTCGAGGAAGTAACGATCGTGGGTAATCGCGACTACGGTACCGGGGAAATCGTGCAGGAAGCGCTCCAGCCAGCCCACGCTCTCGGCGTCCAGGTGGTTGGTGGGTTCGTCGAGCAGAATCATGTCGGGGTTGGATAACAGCAGACGGCACAGGGCCACCCGGCGCAGTTCGCCGCCGGACAAGGTAGTGACATCCGCATCCCATGGCGGCAGGCGCAGGGCATCGGCTGCCACTTCCAGCTTGTGATCGATATTGTGCGCGTCGGTGGCCTGGATGATGTCCTCCAGCCGGGCCTGCTCCTTGGCCAGGGCGTCGAAATCCGCATCGGGTTCGGCGTAGTCAGCGTAGACTTTTTCCAGCCCGGCCAGCGCATCGATGGCCTCCTGCACACCTTCCTCGACGTTGCCGCGCACGTTTTTGGCGGGGTTCAGCTGGGGCTCCTGGGGCAGGTAGCCGATCTTGATACCCGGCTGGGGGCGGGCCTCCCCGAGGATATCGGTGTCGATGCCGGCCATGATTCGCAGCAGGGTCGATTTGCCCGAGCCATTGAGGCCCAGCACACCGATCTTGGCGCCCGGAAAGAAGGACAGGGAGATGTTTTCAAGGATGGTTTTCTTGGGTGGCACGACTTTGCCAACCCGATTCATGGTGTAAACGTACTGGGCCATTGTTCGACTCGCGCAGGATAAACGACAAGTCGCGGATTCTAGCAGAAACTGCGCCCCGGGGGACGCCGGCTTGGTGCCGCGCTGATGAATTTTCCCGGGGCGGTCCCGGGGCCCAGGCCTACGCCTGCGCCGGGCCGGGGATGCGGCTGACTTCGACCGAGACATCCAGTATGGGGGCCTGGCCGCCACCGAAAATGACACCTTTTACCGGGGTCACATCGAGATAATCCCGCCCGAAAGCCGTGACGATATGCTGGGTGCCCGCAATGGTATTGTTGGTGGGATCGAATTCCACCCAGCCTTCCTCCGGGCAAAAATAGGCCACCCAGGCGTGGGTTGCATCCGCGCCCACCAGTTTTTTCTCTCCCGGCTTGGGCAGGGTCTCGATATATCCCGAGACGTACATGGCAGGAATGCCCAGGGAGCGCAGGCAGCCCACCTGCAAGTGGGCGAAATCCTGGCACACGCCGCGCTTGTGGGCCAGTACATCCGCCAATGGGGTGGCAATCGTGGTAAAGCCGGGGTCGTAGGCAAAATCGTTGAACACCCGCGTGGTCAGGTCCTGGACGCAGGACCGCAGTGAGCGGTCGGCGTGAAAGGAGGGTCGGGCGTAGTCCGCCAGGGCTGGGCTGGCCTCGATCATCGGCGAGTTAAGCAGGAATTCCCGCGCTTCAACAGTCGCTTTGGAGTTTGCCCCCGACATTGTCGCCAGGGCATGCCCGTAGGATTCCCCCAGGTCCAGGTTTAACTCGCGGTCGCGGTCACTGATCTCGACTTCGCTATCGGCGGTAACCACCAGTTCGGTATGGGGCCTCTGGATCTCGAAATGGAAGCACTTGTTGCCAAAGTAGTCGGTGCGCTTATGGGTGGTGGTGGGAGTGGGTGACACCGTAATCCGGTTTTTCAGGCAGCGCTGGCGCTCGGTATCGCGCGGCACCACGTTGGCCAGGTTATAACAATGGCTGACCCTGCCCGAGTAGCGATAGCGGGTGGTATGACGAACATGAAAGCGCATCAACTCACCCCCCCGACGATGGTCGCCAGCAGCTGCTGGGTATCCGTGCGGTGATCGAAGTGCTTGTCGCTGATCAGGGTGTTGAAATCCACCAGCAGCTCGTCCAGTTGAGTCAGCAGGACATCCATGGATGGCCGCTTGCCGTCCACTATTTCCAGCAGATTTGGCAGTCGGGCCAGCTTCAGCCGGCTGGTCGCGTCCAGCAGGGTGCGTTCCTCTTCCTCGAGTACACTGCTGCCGCGCTTCATTCCAGGCAGTTCCACCAGGTGATGCTGCAGGCGCTCCAGCTGGAACAACAGGGAGCGGGGATTGCCCGGGTCGAGCATGACCAGTTCCAGGCCCAGCTCAATACCTGCGCGCTGGCGACCCCTGCGCCGATAGGTAATGACCACATCCATGGCAGTCAGCAGTGCAATCAGCAAGGTTGACCTGTCGGCCTCGCCCGGAACCGGCGCGGTGAGCATCTTCAGGGTGGTGATAATTTGTTCGGCGCGCTCCACCCGCTTGCCCAGTTCCATAAACCGCCAGCCCACTGAGCGCACCATGTTTTCCTGCATCAGTCCTGACAGGGCTATCAGGCCGGTCACCAATGGATCGAGAGCCTCTTCCGGCGCGGATGCCAGGCCGCCGGCCAGGGCTGCGTCCATGCCATCGAGTTCATCGTACAAGTCGTTGATGACGCGCAGGGTATCGGTAGACAGCAGTTCCTTGGACTCCTCGGCGCTGGCCAGCATGGAGTTCAGGGTGGACTTGATGCTGCCTACCCGGCTGCCGTCCCTGATGACCCGCAACAGCTCTGCATCGGGAGCATTGAGCAGGGTATCCGCTGCATTCATAAACCCCGGCTGGGTACCGGTCACCTTGGTGACGGCCTGCAGCAGGATGCGCTTGGCATCCAGGTTAATCGGCTCCTCCCCATTGAGCAGAACGAACACTGTGCGCAGCAGCCGCAATCCCGCCTCGCCCCGCTCGGCGTAGCGGCCCATCCAATACAGGTTCTCCACGACCCGGCTGGGCAGGCTCACCACACTGGGGTCCATATTCATGCCCAGGCTGTCCGTCGCCGCCTCACTCTGGACGAAGCGCTCGGGTTCGGTGGCGGTTACCCAGGTATCCTTGCTGGGGCTGGCCGATTGCATACTGATGACGCCGCCCCCGGGATTGTGGCCGATGCGGGTCATGCCACCGGGCATCACCATGTAGGAGCTGTCAGTGGCGATGGAAAAAGTGCGCAGAATGAAGGGCCTGGAGACCAGCGCGCGGTCGGTAAAGGTCGGCAGATGAGCCTTGTTCAGGCGCTCCTGGCCAACGAATTGATAGGGCTTCGCGTTGATCCTGGCCAGCAGTCCAGCCTGTTGTTCCCTGTCCAGGTCACCGCCCCAGACGCTGACCATGCCGCTGCCGCGGAAAATAGGCTTGATTATCAGCTGGTGGATATTGGCAGTGACAAATGCCAGGTCCTTTTGGTCCCCACACCAGTAGGTCTTCACTGAGGACAGGCGCGGCTCCCGACCCAGCAGGGCCCGACTGATCTGTGGCAGGAATTTGAGCAACACCGGATTTTCCAGTACGCCGCAGCCCAGTGGGTTTACCACCGCGACCCGGCCGCTGCGGATGACCTCCAGCAATCCCGGCACGCCCCTGCGGGAGTCGCTGCGCAATTCCACCGGATCACAATACAGGTCATCAACCTGGCGCAGCAGCACGTCCACCCGGGTCAGCCCGTCCAGCGATTTCATCCACAGAAAGCCATTGCGAACGACCAGGTCACCGCTTTGTACCAGTGGCAGTCCCAGGTAGTTGGCGAGGTAGGCGTATTCAAACCGGGTTTCGTCCTGGCCGCCGTGGGTGAGTAGGGCGATGCAAGGCAGGTCGTCCGTCGGCGACAGTGATGTCAGCTTGAGCCGCAGTCGCTGATAGAAGCTGGCGATACGGTGAACGTGGCTTTCGCGATAGATGCTCGGAAATACCCGCGACATCACAGTGCGGTTTTCCAGCACGTAGCCAGCACCGTTGGGTGCCTGGGTACGATCCGACAGCACACACATACTGCCATCGGGCCGTCGAACCATGTCGACAGCGTGGAGTATCAGTTCATGGTCGCCGGGCAGTTGAATGCCCTGGCAGGCGCGCAGGAAGCCAGCGTGGGAAAACAGGGCTTCCGGCGGCAGCACACCATGGCGCAGCAGTGTGCGCGGGCCGTAGCAATCCCGCAGGATGAGGTTGAACAGCTCTGCCCGCTCCAGCAAGCCCGATTCAATTTGAGCCCAGTCTTCGCTGCCGATAATGTTGGGGACCGCATCGAGCTCCCAGGCACTGCCGGCGCGACTGTCACTGCCATGCAGATTATAGGTGGCGCCATCGTCACGCAGGATCCGGCGAATTTTGTCTTCGCGTTCATCCAGTGCCGCCGGCCCCAGATCGCGGAAACTGTCCAACAGATACCGCCAGTGTGGCCTGACACTGCCATCCGCAGCGTGCACTTCGTCCAGCAAGCCAGCGGGAACACTGTAATCGAGCGGCTTGGCTGCGCCAGTCAGAGTCTGGGTCTGGCTCTGGACTGTTGATGGATTGGGATTTGACAAGCGGGAGTTCCTGCTGGGGCATTATTGGCGGCCTGGGCACATTGCCTCACCGCTTCTTATCTGGCGCGCCATTATATACGCATTATCCGGATTGCAACCAACCCGGATGTGGTACCCAGCCGGGGCGTCGCTACAGGCGTCGTGGGCTGCGCATATCCAGGATATAGGGATATTCCCCGGGCGATTCCTCAGGCGGCGGCTCCATCGGTTTGGGCACCGTATGACTGGGGAAGAACTCCCGCAGGGCGTTCACCTCGGGTTGCGGCATGAACGGCCCCTGGCTGTGGCTGACGGTATCGAAGCGGTTGATGCGCCGCGCCTCCGCTTCCAGTGAGTTGACCGGGAAAGCCTCATAGCTGCGCCCGCCGGGGTGGGATACATGGTAGGTGCAGCCGCCAATAGAGCGACCGTTCCAGGTGTCAATCAGGTCGAATGTCAAAGGGACGTGTACGCCGATCAAGGGGTGCAGGGCCGACGGCGGCTGCCAGGCCCGGTAGCGTACGCCGCCCACATACTCGCCGTGGCGGCCGGTGTCGCGCATGGGGACGCGGCGACCATTACAGGACAGCACGTAACGACCCTCGGTGAGGCCCGTGGCCCGCAACTGCAGGCGCTCAACGGAGGAGTCGACATAGCGCGAGGTACCGAAACTGGTCGTTTCCTCACCCAGTACATGCCAGGGCTCAACTGCCCAGCGCAATTCGAGCTCGATATCTCCCAACTGTACCCGGCCATAGTGGGGGAAGCGGAATTCTTCAAACGCCGCCAGCCATTCCAGGTCGAAGGGATAGCCATTGGCCTGCAGGTCCTCGGCCACAAATTTCATGTCCTGCCAGATGTAGTGGGGCAGCATAAAACGGTCGTGCAACTCGGTGCCCCAGCGCACCAGGGGTTTGTGATAGGGCTTCTTCCAGAACCGCGCCACCAGGCAGCGCAGCAGCAGGGCCTGGACCAGTGCCATCCGACTGTGTGGTGGCATTTCAAAGCCGCGGAACTCAAGGATACCCAGCCGCCCGGTGGCGCTGCTGGGTGAGTAGAGCTTGTCGATACAGAACTCGGCGCGATGGGTATTGCCGGTAACGTCAATCAGCAGGTTGCGCAGCAGGCGGTCCACCAGCCAGGGCTGGGGGACTTCACCATCAGACATCTGCGAAAAGGCGACTTCCAGCTCGTACAGCATCTCGTCACGGCCTTCATCTACCCTCGGGGCCTGGCTGGTCGGGCCGATGAACATGCCTGAGAACAGGTAGGAAAGGCTGGGGTGATGCTGCCAATAGGTAATCAGGCTGCGCAGCAGGTCGGGCCGGCGCAGCAGAGGGCTGTCTGCCGGGGTGGCGCCGCCCAGGGTGATGTGGTTGCCGCCGCCGGTACCGGTATGGCGTCCATCCAGCATGAACTTCTCGGTGGACAGGCGGGAAAGCCTTGCCTCCTCGTAAAGTGCCGTGGTGGTTTCCACCAGTTCCGCCCAGTTATTGGAGGGGTGGACGTTAACTTCAATAACGCCTGGATCCGGGGTGACCAGCAATTTTTGCAGACGGGGGTCCCGCGGTGGTTCATAGCCCTCGATGATCAGCGGCAGTTGCAAGGCCGCCGCGGTCTCTTCTATGGCCGCTACCAGTTCCACGTAGTCTTCCAGGTATTCCATCGGCGGAATAAAAGCGTGCAGGCGACCGCCCCGGGCCTCCAGACACAGTGCGTGGCGCACCACCGCCTCGTAATCATCCGGATCCGGCAGCACATCTTCTGGTACTTCATTGCCGCTGCCAAACTGCATATCCGCGCGCTTGACCAGCTCTTCGCGTGGCTCAAAGGGGTCGCGCTGGGGGGTGATGAGGTCCGCCTTGCGGGCCAATTCGGGAAGGTCGTTAAGCGGCAGCCGCAGCCCCATGGGTGAATCCCCTGGAATCAGGGTGATGCGCTCGCGCTTCATCGGCCACAGGCTGCTGCGCCAGTTCTTGCCGTCCTCGTTGAGCGGCCAGCCCAGGCTGCGGCTCAGCGGTATCACCACGCCGGTGGGTATATCGAAGCCGCGTTCGATCAGGCGGGCCAGGCGCCTGCGATCAAGGTCCCCCTTGAGTTTGTGCGACAGGATGTCGAGGTTCTTGGGCAGATTCTGTTCCTGCATCAGGTAGTAAAGGCCGTCCTCATACGCAGGCTGGCAACATTTACGGGGCAGTTGCAGCAGGTCACACAAATGCTGGCCGAAACGGGCGACAGTTTTCACATCGTGGCCGTAATCCTTGTCGATTCGGGCCAGCAGTGCGGCATCATTCCACAGCGGTTCACCGTCCTTGCGCCAGAACACACCCAGTGCCCAGCGCGGTACTTCCTCTCCGGGATACCATTTGCCCTGGCCGTAGTGCAGCAGGCCATGGGGTGCGAAGCGATCCCTGAGCCGCAGTAACAGGGTTTTTGCCAGGCTGAGTTTGTCGTCTCCCAGGGCGTCGGTATTCCACTGGGTGGATTCCATATCGTCAATTGACACGAAGGTGGGCTCGCCGCCCATGGTCAGGCGGACATCGTTGAGCTCGAACTCCCGGTCTACCGCCTTGCCCAGCGCCAGGATGTGCTGCCACTGCTCTTCGCTATAGGGTTTGGTGACCCTGGGGTCCTCCAGTACGCGCACAACCGTATTACTGAAATCGAACTCCACCTCGCACTCGTCGGTGGCACCCACGATGGGAGCTGCCGATACCGGACTGGGGGTGCAGGCCAGGGGGATGTGACCCTCGCTGGCGAACAGCCCCGAGGTCGGGTCAAGGCCTACCCAGCCGGCGCCCGGCAGGTATACCTCGCACCAGGCGTGCAGGTCGGTGAAATCCTCGGCCGCGCCCGAGGGGCCGTCCAGGGATTTCTCATCGGGCTTGAGCTGTACCAGGTAGCCCGAGGCGAAGCGGGCTGCCAGGCCCAGGTGGCGAAGCAGTTGGGCCAGCAACCACGCTGAGTCGCGACAGGAGCCTTTGGCCTTCTCCAGGGACTCCTCGGGTGTCTGGATCCCGGGTTCCAGGCGGACCAGGTATTCGAGTGCCCGCTGAACCTGTTGGTTGATCTCTACCAGGAAATCGTTGATGGGGCGCGGTTTGATATCGACCTCTGCCAGGAATGCTTTGAACTTTGGGCCGGCCTCGAGTAACTCCAGGTAGGGCTGCAATTCGCCCTTGAGCTGGGGTGGGTATTTGAACGGAAACTTTTCCGCATAGTCCTCCACAAAAAAATCGAAGGGGTTGATGGTGGTCATGTCGGCGATGACTTCGACATCCACTTCGAACTCGGTACATTTTTCAGGGAATACCAGCCGGGCCAGGTAATTGCCGAAGGCGTCCTGCTGCCAGTTGATAAAGTGATCCTGCGGTTTGATTTTCAGGCTGTAGGCGTGAATGGGGGTGCGTGAGTGCGGCGCGGGGCGCAGGCGCACAGTGTGGGGTGACATCGCCACCGGGCGATCAAACTTGTAGCTGGTGCGATGGTTTATCGCGACACGTATGGTCATTGCTTGCTTACCGCCTTAGTGGCCGAATCGGCCTTTGAATTGTTCATGTCCCGTCGACCATAAACCAGGTGGATATGATCGTTGTGCCGAGCGTATTCAGCTCGATCTGGAAACGGTCGATGAATTTGTGCAGGTCTTCGCGCCGGGCCTCGTCCGGGCTAAACCGGGACAAGCTGCGCCGGGATCGCTCCAGCACTTTCAAGGCGTCCTGGTGGTTTTTCAAAGGCACCAGCTCCTGGCGAATACCGTCCAGGCAGAACCGGACCGAGCGGGGCAGGGAGCGCTCCTTGAATACAAACTCCACCACGGCATCTGCCTCGACCAGGGGGCCAATCGTTCGGCGATAGGTGCCCATGGCGGACAGTGACTGCAGCAGGGCGGCCCAGATCAGCGGCCCCACGGCCTTGTTCAATTTTTTGTTGCCCAACAGCGCGCCGGCGCCGACATCGATCACCCGGGTGGTCATGTCGGCCCGTTCCAGCAGGTGGCCCAGTTTGATAAAGCGGTAGGCGTGGTCGCGGCACAGGGTCGTCATCAACAGGCCGTTGATCATCTGGCAGCGATTTATCACCTGCTCCAGGAATTGGTGGCGATGGCGGCGCCCCACCGATTTGGCGGCGTTTTCCATGGAAAACAGGTACAGCTCATTGACGTGCTCCCAGACCTCCTCTGGCAGTACGTCACGAGTGGTGCGAACATTCTCCCGGGCGGCCCTGATGCAGTAATGGATGCTGCCGGCGTTCTCCTCATCGGCAATCAGGAACTTGAGCACGTTCTGCTCGTTAAATACCCTGTGGTGCTCCCCAAAAATGGGCTCGGCATCGAGTATCCGCACCAGGATATCCCAGCCGGGCTCCGACCCGGCCGGGATATCCATGATCAGGTGGGTATAGGCCTGGGTCAGCCGCGCGGTATCCTCGGCCCGTTCCAGGTAGCGCGCCATCCAGTACAGGCGCTCGGCAACACGAGAGAGCATGGTCATTTGATGCTGCCCTCCACGATCCAGGTATCCTTGCTACCGCCACCCTGTGATGAATTGACCACCAGCGAGCCCTTCTCCAGGGCCACCCGGGTGAGCCCGCCGGGGGTTACCCAGGTGTTCTTGCCATGCAAAATAAAGGGTCGCAAGTCCAGGTGCCTCGGTTCCACCTCGTCATCGATAAAGGTTGGGGCAGTGGACAACGCCAGGGTGGGCTGGGCGATGTAATTGCGCGGGTTGGCCTCGATTAATTTGGCGAACTCGGCGCGTTTGGCCTTGCTGGCATGGGGGCCGACCATCAGACCATAGCCACCTGATTCATTGGCGGGCTTCACTACCAGTTTGTCCAGGTTGGCCAGCACATAATCGCGGTCCGGTTGGTTCATGCATAAATAGGTTTTCACCGAGGCCAGGCTGGGCTCCTCCCCCAGGTAATAGCGGATCATCGCCGGTACGAAGGCATAGACGACCTTGTCATCGGCCACGCCGCTGCCTGGTGCATTGGCGATCGCCACGTTGCCCTTTTTCCATGCACGCATGATGCCCGGCACCCCGAGGGCGGAATCTTCAAGGAACACCTCGGGATCGAGAAAGTCATCGTCGATACGGCGGTACACCACGTCGACCCGGGTCGGGCCATCGACAGTGCGCATATACAGGCACTCATCCTCATCGACAAACAGGTCCGAGCCTTCCACCAGCTCCGCCCCCATACCCTGGGCCAGGTAGGCGTGCTCAAAATAGGCAGAATTGAAAATGCCGGGGGTCAGCACCGCGATGCACGGCCGGCGCTGCTCCCGCGGTGACAGGGAGGCGAGGGTGCTATAGAGACGCGAGGGATAATCATCAACCGGCAGTATGCTGTAATTCTTGAACAACTCAGGCAGCACCCGCTTGGTGATCTCCCGATTCTCAAGCATATAGGACACACCGGAGGGTACCCGCAGGTTATCCTCCAGCACATAGAACTTGCCATCCCTGTCTCGCACCAGATCGGTGCCGCAAATATGCGCCCATGCACCAAACTTGGGCGTTACGTTCGCGCACTGGGGTTTGTAGTTGCCGGATTCCAGTACGATATCAGCGGGCAGCAGCCCGTCCTTCAGTATCTTCTGCTTGTTGTAAATGTCGTTGATGAAGCAATTGAGCGCGCGGCTGCGCTGGGCCAGCCCGTGACTGACCTTGCGCCACTCCTTGGCGGGAATGATGCGCGGGATGATGTCGAAGGGCCAGGCCCGGTCGATGTTTTTGCCTTCACTGTAAATAGTGAAAGATATGCCCATTTCCCGAATGGCCAGCTCTGCGGCGCCCCTGCGGGCTGCCATCTCCTCAGAGGACATACCCTGCAACAGTTTGACGGCCTGGCGCGCGGCCACGCGGGGCCTGCCGGTGTCGGTAACCAGCTCATCAAAAAAGTTGTCAGTCTTGTGGCTGTTGTAGTGCTTCCAGCTATTGTCCATGTGTCCTGCGGTCCGCTTCGAAAATCATTGGTATCATGCAATCACTGGGCCAATGCGCCGGCCGGCCGACAGAGTGGCATGTAAACAGCGCGCTCGCAACGAGCGGCGACAATACCCTTATCTGCAGGCGAGGTTTTGGGGTAGAATGCGCCGCTTTCTATTCGGGGCCAGCCCAGCTGCCCCGTCAATCAGCCAGGGGGACACCATGTTCGACAAAAACATGAGCATCGAGGGCTTCGATGACGAGATATTCGCGGCCATTGGTGAAGAGGAGCGGCGGCAGGAAGAGCATATCGAGCTCATTGCCTCTGAAAACTACGCCAGCCCGCGGGTCATGCAGGCCCAGGGCACTGTGCTGACCAACAAGTACGCAGAAGGTTATCCCGGCAAGCGCTATTACGGCGGATGTGAATACGTCGACAAGGCCGAGGTACTGGCTATCGAGCGAGCCAAGGCGCTGTTTGGTGCCGATTATGCCAACGTCCAGCCGCATTCGGGTTCCCAGGCGAACGCGGCGGTGTTCCTGGCCCTTTGCGAGGCGGGTGACACCGTATTGGGTATGAGTCTTGCCGATGGTGGTCACCTGACGCACGGTGCCAAGGTAAACTTTTCAGGCAAGGTCTATCACGCTGTGCAGTATGGCCTGGACAATGCCACCGGTGAGGTAGATTACGATCAGGTGCAGGCGTTGGCGCTTGAACACAAGCCTAAAATGATCATTGCCGGTTTTTCTGCCTACTCCCGGGTGATGGACTGGGCCCGGTTTCGTGAAATAGCCGATAGCGTGGGCGCCTACCTGATGGTCGATATGGCCCATGTGGCGGGCCTGGTCGCCGCTGGCGTTTACCCTAACCCGGTGCCTTATGCCGACGTGGTAACGACCACTACCCACAAAACCCTGCGCGGCCCCCGCGGCGGTATGATTCTGGCCCGGGCTAACGAAGCCCTGGAAAAGAAATTCAATTCTGCAGTATTCCCCGGTAGTCAGGGCGGTCCGTTGATGCACGTGATAGCCGCCAAGGCGATCAGCTTCAAGGAGGCCCAGAGCGCCGAATTTGTCAGCTACCAAAAGCAGGTGGTGGCAAACGCGCGGGCAATGGCGGCGACCTTTAACGCGCGCGGGATCAATATTGTCTCCGGTGGTACCGATAACCACCTGATGCTGGTGGACCTGATAGGCAAGCCCTATACGGGTAAGGACGCTGACGCAGCCCTGGGCAATGCCAATATCACTGTGAACAAGAATGCGGTGCCCAATGACCCGCGCTCGCCGTTTATCACCTCAGGCTTGCGGGTAGGTACCCCCGCGATTACCACGCGCGGATTTGGCGAGGCGGAAACGGTTGAGCTTACCGGATGGATGTGTGATGTGCTGGAGTCACTTGAAAACGGGACTTCTGAGCAGGTGATTGCAGAAGTCAAAGCCAAGGTGCTGGAGATCTGCGCCCGCTTCCCGGTTTACCGAATCTAGGGCAGGCCCTTATGAGGGGCGGGCCGCCCGGCTTGCCCCGTGCTCCGGGGTTATTCGGCATCACAAATGGGGGCGCGCAGTTGCTCCAGATCAATGATGTTCAGTTGCCGTTTTTTCAGGGTGATAACGCCCTGCTTTTCCAGTCGCGCGAGCTCCCGGCAGACAGTTTCCAGGGTAATACCCAGGTAATTGCCAATGTCGGTGCGCGACATGGGCAGGCGCATAGTGGTACTGGATTCTCCGCGCCGGGCTGCCCGACTGGACAGGCCCAGTAAAAAAGCCGCGATGCGCTTCCTGGCCGGGCGCTTGTGCAGAAACTGGGCAGCCAGTTCGTCATCTTCCACCAGGCGTCGGCTCATCAATTGCAGCAGGCGCAGTTGTAAATCGGGAACGGCCTGGCACAGATCTTCAAGATCATCGAAGGGAATTTCACATACCAGGCAATCTTCAAGCGCCTGCGCGCTGCTGTGGTAATGCTCGTCGTTGATACCCGAAAAACCAAATATCTCCCCGGGCAGGTGGCAGCCTGTTACCCGAACCCAGCCGTCCTTGTGATTGGTGTAGTTCTTTACGCTGCCGGTAATGACCGCGTACAGGGCGGTGAACCGCTGGCCCTGCAGATACAGGTGTTCACCAGAGGTGAGTACCCTGCGGTGCTCAATAATTTCCTGTAGTGCTCCCAGGTGGTCGTTGTGCAGCGCCGCCGGCAGGCACAGGGCGCGCAGGCGACAGGTTTCGCAGCGCAGGTCGAAATCGTGTTGGCACAATAAATCCGAGCCAATCAGCTCGTCCAGGGCCTTGTCGTGCAGCATCCCAGTCTCCGGTTATATCTGCGCTAGAGCCTAAAGGCATTGCCGTCAGCTGTAAACTGGGTCCGGGGCCATTTTCGACTAAAGCTCGGCTGGCTCTCATGGCCCGTTCTGGTCAGGCTCCGGGGTCAAATAGCAGCAGCTATGGTATTTGGAATTATGTTATTCTTCAGTCACTTAGAATCAAGAGGCTAGTCCATGCACTGTCCATTTTGCGCCGCTGAAGACACCAAGGTTATCGATTCGCGGCTGGTCGCCGAGGGCGACCAGGTGCGCCGCCGGCGCGAATGCCTGAGCTGCGCAGAGCGCTTTACCACCTATGAAATGGCTGAGTTGGTGATGCCGCGGGTGATCAAGCAAAACGGCAACCGTGAGCCTTTTGACGAGCAGAAGCTGCGAGCCGGATTCCTGCGTGCGCTGGAGAAGCGCCCGGTCTCGGTGGAGCGCATCGAGGAGGTTATCAACCACATCAAGCACGCTCTGCGAGCCACGGGGGAGCGGGAGGTAAAGTCGCTGGTGTTGGGTGAGCTGGTAATGGAGCATCTCAAGCAGCTGGACCAGGTAGCCTATGTGCGCTTTGCCTCGGTGTATCGCAGTTTCCAGGATATTGCCGAGTTCCGCGATGCCATTGAACGGCTCGAGGCCGAGCCGGCCCTGTCCAGCCCCGGCGACTGACACGCGGCGCGCCTATGGCCAATCGATCCAACACTGACGCAGCCAGCGCCCTGGACCGGCAGATGATGGCGCGCGCCCTGCAGTTGGCGCGCCGCGGCCAATATTCCGCAATGCCCAATCCCCATGTGGGCTGTGTGCTGGTGCGCGATGCCTGTGTTATCGGTGAGGGCTTTACCCGGCCGGCGGGCGGTAATCACGCGGAAATTGAGGCGCTGCTGGCCGCGGGAGATGCCCGCGGGGCCACCGCCTATGTCAGCCTGGAGCCCTGCAGTCACCAGGGTAAAACCGGGCCATGTGCCGATGCCCTGCTCAGCGCTGGCGTCAGTCGGGTGGTTGCGGCAATGGCCGATCCCAACCCGCTGGTGGCAGGTCGGGGTCTGGAGAAGTTGCAGGACGGTGGGGTCACGGTGGAATGTGGTTTGCTGGAAGACGAGGCGCGGCAGCTGATTCCGGGCTTTGTTGCCCGGATGAGTCGGGGGCGCGGCCGGGTGCGGGCCAAACTGGCCATGTCCCTGGATGGCCGAACGGCGATGGCATCCGGGGAAAGCCAATGGATTACCGGACCCGCCGCAAGACAGGATGTGCAGCGCCTGCGGGCCATGAGCTGCGCGATCGTGACCGGAATCGGTACGGTCTTGGCGGATGATTGCGCCCTGAGCGTGCGCAGCGGGGAATTGGGTTTACCCGCCGCGGAAGCTGAATTGGCCAGCCGCAGCCAGCCGCTGCGGGTGGTGCTGGATTCCGCACTCCAGACGCCGGCGACCGCCGCGGTTTTGGCGGGCGATGGAAGCACTTTACTGTGCCACGCAGCCGGACAGCGGGTACCGGCGGCCCTCGCCACTGCCGGTGCTGAACTTCTGGCCCTTCCGGTCGATGATTTTGGCCTGGACCTGGTGCACCTCATGGCAGCGCTGGCGACGCGGCAATGCAATGAAATTCTGGTAGAATCTGGCCCCCGCCTGGCCGGGGCCCTGCTGCAGCAGGGTTTGTTGGACGAACTGATCGTGTATATGGCCCCCGCGCTGATGGGTGACCGGGCGCGGCCTCTGCTCAGCCTGGGGCTGGATACCATGGCTGAAAAAGTGCCACTGCACATCGAGGATGTGCGCAGGGTGGGCCAGGATTGGCGCTTCACGGTGCTGCCGATGCCTGGCTCCCGGTAAAAGCTGAGTCGGGCGCAATGATCTGTTAACAAGGCTGTAACGGCCCATTTTGAGCAAGGAACACTATGTTTACGGGGATTATCCAGGCGGTTGGCCAGGTCGTGGCAATGCAGCCCAGTGGTGGCGACCTGAGACTGCGGGTGAATACCGGCAAGCTGTCACTGCAGGATGTCGCCCTGGGTGACAGCATTGCCACCAACGGCACCTGTATCACCGTGACGGAACTGCCGGGGGATGGCTTCTGGGCCGATGTCTCGGTGGAAACCCTCAACTTCACAACGCTGGGTAATCTCAAGCCCGGCTCCAGGGTCAACCTGGAGAAAGCCCTCACCC
>Ga0102812_10000954_pt1 | contig 20384 bp, 17 predicted proteins | sample ColrivemetaGS713_FD_79334 | JGI IMG/M metagenome (GOLD analysis project Ga0102812, IMG submission 79334) | Estuarine microbial communities from the Columbia River estuary - Flood tide ETM metaG S.713 | ecosystem: Environmental > Aquatic > Marine > Intertidal zone > Estuary | place: USA...
ACCTTCTTTACGGCATAATTCGGCAATAGAGGATTCGCCTCGGAATCCTTCCAATATTATTCGGATCTTCTCTTCAGAGTTGTAGGTTTTTCTGGTCTTTCGTTTTAAATCGCTAATAAGGGCAGTGGTACTTTTTTTATGTGCCATTTGTTCTGTTTTTAAAGGTTTACAAAATAAGAAATGTCTCTCTTATTTTTGTACCTTTAAAAGTCCACTTTTATCTGACGCCATACAGATTGATGAGTGAAGATGGAAAAATCGGAATTGGAAAATTTGTTATTGAATAATCCACACCCACCACAAAGCCCTTACACCCATAACCCCAATCGCACCCATAAAAGTGGAAAAACCGGACGCCGCTGGCACACAATCCGGTTTTCCCAATCCTACAAATCTTCTTTTTTTCGTGATCCCTTTCAGTTTTTTTTTTTTAATTTACTTGAAATTAATCAATGATTATCCTCATGCCAACCAGTGAAAATTGATTTAAAGTTTTTAAATGGATTTTTTCCAATTGTGCAAAAATAGATGTGAACGAAAAGAAAAACGGTTACGATGAATCCACCAATAATGTGCATCAGATCTGTAACGAAGATCCCTCCGTATCCAACTATTTTGTTCGGAACCAGTTCCGGAAGCAATAAACCAATTCCGGTGATTATTAATGAAGGAACAAAAACGTACATTATTACGATGTAAGAAAACTGTTGCAAGGGATTAAATTTATTACTTTCATTAATCGGGAAAGGGGGTTTTGCTCCTTTAAAAATTCCATATGAATAATAAATAGATTGTTTTACCAGCTTAGAAAAATAATGCTCATCCAATGTAATTTTGTAATGCTTGACATTACCGCTAAATATATTTCCAAGGAAAAACAAAACATAACTCAGGATTAAAACCACCCCAAATATATTATGTATTTGAACCGCTAAGTCAAACCTAATAAATGGGTAGGACGGATCTGAATATTGAAGGCTGATTCCAGTTAGGATCAATAACAAAATTGTCACAATATTAATAACGTGCCAAAGGCGTATAACTAATGGGTAAAGATATATCTTAGTTGTCATAGACTTACTTTTTAATAATTACACGAAGGAATGCGTGACCACATATTGCCAATATTACCATTGAGAATATTATAATACTAAGCGCATTCAAATAGAAATTTCGATTTGCACCAATTACAAATGAATTGTTTAACATGACTCCATTGAAAAATCCATATTTATCGCGAAGTTCTTTTGAGTCATGCAGATAAAGCGATGACATCAGTATTGTATTATCCGAATGACATTCAACACATTTTTTAACTGCATTATCCGTACTTTTTATAAGATGCGATATCGTCAAACTATCATTTCGAACACCATGACATTCTAAACATCTAACTTTTTTAAAGTGCAATTCCTGATTTGGCAGCCAACTATGGGAGGTATTGTTAATTGAAGCAATGCTGTCTGATAACAAATAATAACCATCATCCGAATAGTTGTGGCATTCCAAACACATTTGATTGCTATAATCAACAATCTCATCAATGTTCTTTTTATTTCTGAAGTTCAACTCATAATAGTGCGGATTGTGGCACATTGTACATTCAAATTGCTCGCCCATAAGTTTACCATGTACACTTTCTTTAACTTCTAAAGCGATTTCGTCAAACCTTAATAGCGCATACGTCTCGTCCTCGCCATGACAATCAAGACAGGTATAATTGGCCTCCAGCTTTAAATTTACCTCATGCGGATAAGTTTCATATTCAGTTAGATGACAATCGACACAAAGGAATGTTTGATGCACTCCCGAATCATAAAGTTCATTGTTAATAATGAAATAAGGATTCATTTTGCGATGAACTTCTTTTTCGATCACATCATTATAAAATTGGTAATAACTATTACCATGACATTTCAAACAGTCAGTGTTATCCGGAGGTTCCTGGGGATTTACCTCAGCTATTCCAGCACTTGACATTGTTAATAGAATAACAATAATTTTTAATTTTAGTCCAAAAGAATACATAAGACATAATTTATTTAGTAAAAAAGTAACTCAGGAATTACCCTGAGTTACCAGTATCGAACTACTTTTTTAATGTTCTAATAAAATTCACCACAGCCCATCGATCTTCGTCATCCAAAATTTTCTTTTCATAGTTTGGCATCTCATCCCGGCCGATAATTGATTGATAATAAATAACGCCATCTGATTGTTCCTGGAATTTAGCGGATGAAAAATCTCCACAATCAGTATTAAGTTTTTTCGACTTTGGGCCATCTCCTAATCCAATATTTCCGTGGCATGACCTGCAATGCTTACGATAAATAGTTTTTCCAACATCAATATCATCTCCAGGCATTGGGTTTTTCATTTTTTTATATTTAGTCGGAATTTCCCAAGGATTACCAGGTTGTTGTGGCGCAACTATAAATGATACTAATACCAATGTAAAAACCAAAATAAGACTTTTAGAAATTTGAGACTTAATTGTTGTTTTCATGTTAATTTGTTTTTGTTAGATAATTGAAAATTTAATTGATATTTTAATTAACTATTAACTCCATATAATTTTGATATTTTCCATTAATTTAAATGAATATTTTTACAGGTTTTTTCTGGTATTTTGTTGTTTCTCGATAAACAGAAAGATAAGAATTTTTTTTGTTATTTATTACTCATTAACAGGCAATTAACATCCGAAAAGTATATTAATTTTTGTTTGAAGTTGAATCAATTTTTCCAGCATTGAACCGGCACAAAACAGAATCCGGAATACGGACCATTATCAATGAAAATTAGTGGGTAGAAACATTAAAATATCAAGAAAATCCCACTCACTCCTTACCTACTATTTACTGTATACAAAACAGCAATGTATATCAGAACAGGATTACATTCCATAAGGGCTTTGCTACTACACCCCACACGCATTTTAAGCCTCTCTGGCGAACAATCTCTTTACGACAGCATTGTCTTTGGTTGTTGCATGACAGTGCGCTGTAATCAAGATAAATGAATACTAAATCTGTGTTGACTCGAAGCATTTCGATTCCACGGTTAAATAGCAGCTTGAATAATATTGTCGAGTGAGTAATTAGTATAGAAGGAATATGAAAATTGGCAGGGTTAAATTCAGATTAAATAACTATAAATGGAACCTTGTTGAGCACAATCGTCTATTTTCAATTCCAAAATTATTAGATGACAGGATGTGTTACTATATATAGTATAACTATAAAATGGACTAAAGACGCTCTGTCGGTTAGTTAACTATATTAATGCCAATCATAATTAAATTGTTCTGGCTGTTTATTCATATTCACAAGTTTAATGAATGACCCCGCAGCAAGCTGATGGGGTATCAAAGAGGAGTTTAAAGTTTCTTCGATGCAAGCGTCGGGGAATTGGACCCGATTTATAATTAAAATGACTAATTTGAATAAGGTGGGCCGATTTAGTTTGAAATCTACCGCAAAAAATGAACGGAAATAAAACTTTTTATAAAATTAATTCGTTTACATTTTTTGTTCATTTCAACAAACTTCATTCATCTTAACAAATAATTAATATTTGGCTTTTAAAATCACAAAAAGCACCTATTTTCCTCATTTTCAATAAGATACATATACAAACTAGTTTTTTGTGGTTTTGTTTAAGCCTTTATTTTAAATATTAAACAAAAAAAGTTTACAAAAAACTTGATTTTACCACAAAATAGTTCTTTATTTGGATTTAATTTAAATTAAAATAACGAAAACATGTCAGAATTAGAATTCAATTTAAAGTTTGCAGGTTTCACATCCTCCCTACATTCATTTGCTATGAATCTGACTAAAGATAAGGAAGAAGCTTTGGATCTTTTTCAGGATACGGCATATAAGGCAATAGTTAATAAAGAAAAATTTAGGGTAGGAACGAACTTCAAGGCCTGGTTATTTACTATAATGAAGAATACCTTCATTAATAATTATAGAAAAAAAGCCAGAAAGAACACCTTAATAGATTCAACAGAGAATTTATATTTCATCAATTCTTCTGATACGATCGTAAAAAACAACGCGGATTCAGATATTCTGCTGGAAGAGCTGAATGAACTGATTGATTCTTTGGATTTAAACCTGAAGCATACGTTCAGATTACACTTTAATGGTTTCAAATATCATGAGATCGCTGATATGGAAAAAATTCCATTAGGAACTGTGAAAAGCAGAATCTTCCTGGCCAGAAAAGAAATTAAAAGAAAATTAGAAATGCAATATACAGATTCCCGAACAGGGGAGAAATTGCGTAAAAGAGCTTAATCTATATTGTTTAAAGTTAAAAGGCCATCTTTCTGCTATCTTTGCTGAAAGGTGGTTTTTTTTATTAACATACATGACTAGACATATTTCTTCAAAATCCTTTTCTTCCAAACTGCTCAACTGGCACGTTGCAAATGATCGGGAATTACCCTGGAAAAAAGATAAGGATCCGTATAAAATATGGGTGTCTGAAATTATTTTACAGCAGACAAGAGTTAAACAGGGAACCCCCTACTACCTGCGTTTCATCGAAGCATTTCCAAATATTACTGAACTGGCCAATGCAACAGAAGATAAACTCTTACATATCTGGCAAGGTTTAGGGTATTATGCCCGGGCAAGAAACATGCACTTCACAGCTAAATACATCACTGAAGAATTAGACGGGGTTTTTCCCAATAATTATGCCTCTCTGATCAAACTAAAAGGAATCGGGCCTTATACTGCCGCGGCGATCTCCAGTTTTGCTTTTGATGAAGTGAAAGCTGTATTGGATGGAAATGTCATCAGGGTGTTATCAAGGATATTCGGCATTGAAAGTCCGTTTGACACAAATCAAGGCAAAACTGAATTTCAAACACTGGCAGATCAGCTGATCGACCCCAAACAGCCGGCGGACTATAATCAGGCGATCATGGATTTTGGCGCGCTCCAATGTATACCCGGCCTCCCGGATTGTTCAAATTGCCCGTTCAATCAGCATTGCAAAGCCCACCAACTTGAGAAAGTGGGTATTTTGCCCGTCAGGCAAAAGAAAATCAGCAAAAAACACAGGCGCTTTCACTTCTTCATTATTTCAACATCAGACGGTAAAATAATTATAGAAAAGCGAGTTGAAAAAGATATTTGGAAAAGTCTGTATCAGTTTCCAATGATTGAACAACCAGAAGATTCCCCATTTGAACTGAATCTTTCATTTCCAAAAATCATGGAAAAATATAATTACATTGCTAATTATAATTTGGAAGTTATGGGAGAACAAAAGCAAGTTCTTACGCACCAGATAGTTAATGCCGAGTTTTACTTGGTCCAATTAAGCACTGAGCAAATCGCACTTCCGCCCGATAATTATTTGGTAGATTATAAAAACTTATGCAATTTTGCGTATCCAAAACTAATCGATTGGTTTATAATGGAAAAAATAATACCTTTATTTGCACTTAATCATATAAAAAATGATCAATAAAGTAATTTTAATTGGCAATCTGGGAAGAGATCCTGAAATCAGACATTTGGAAGGTGGCGTTTCTGTTGGTAAATTTTCTTTGGCAACAAATGAAAGTTACATGGATAAAAAAGGAGAATGGCAAAACCTAACAGAATGGCATGAAGTGGTCGTGTGGCGTGGTTTAGCAGAGCGTGCCGAGAAGAGTTTAAAAAAAGGTATGCAAGTCTTTATCGAAGGAAAAATCAGAACCCGAAAATGGCAGGACAACGAAGGAAAGGACAGATATATGACTGAGATCGTTGCCAATACTTTAAAAATCCTTGAAAAAAGAGACAGAGATGAATCAACAAATTATGCTTCCAGTTTTCCAACTAGAGAAGAACCCGGAGCGATTGATGAAACATCCTCTAGCAGATCAACCGAGGATAAAATTGACGATTTACCTTTTTAATAATTAAATCTGTAATAAATTTTGGAATCAGAACTTCCCCAATCGGGATTCATTTTAGCTCAAATTACGTTTTTTCTAATCTTTACCTGGAAACTTGCTTTTCCAATCTTCATCCTAATCATTCTTCTGATATTTTCAGGGATGGTATCAGGGTCAGAAATTGCCTTTTTCTCTCTGAGTCCGGAAGACGTAGATAAATTAAAAAGTGAAAATGCACAACGCAGCAAGGTATTATTGAAATTAAGAGAAAAGCCTGAATCGCTGTTAGCAACGATTTTGATCAGTAATAATTTCGTCAACATTTGCATAGTTATTTTAGCGGACCTCATTCTGCAGCAAGCAATACCCGGTTCCGTCTTTAAATTATGGGGTGAATATATCCAGAAGATCCCGGGCCTGCACAGCATAGACCTGAACGTAATGGCTCATTCATTAAATTTTTTGATAACCGTTGTTCTGGTGACTTTTTTATTGGTTTTATTTGGTGAAGTCATGCCGAAAATTTACGCCAGTCTGAACAATGTAAAACTCGCAAAATCGATGGCGATCCCGTTGACAGGTCTGAGTTATATGTTTTATCCAGTTAGCCGGATCCTGGTCAATTGGTCCAATAGATTTGAAGGAAGAATAGACAAAAGAAAAGCCAGGCAAGGAGGAACCAAAAAAGAAGAAATAGACAGAGCAATAGAACTCACCATTTCAGAATTTGAAACACAAAACGATGAAGCGGATATTTTAAAGAGCATCCTGACCTTTAATGATGTTTCTGTAAAACAGATCATGAAATCAAGGGTAGATGTGATTTCAATAGATTTTCAAGCTGACTTCGAGGTCGTTCTGGAGATTATTAAAGATTCTGGTTATTCCAGAATACCCGTCTTTAAAGAGGATTTTGATAATATTGTAGGCATTTTGTACGCAAAGGACTTGTTGTCTCATCTTGAGAAAAAGAAAGATTTCAAATGGCAGGAATTAATTAGAGAAAACATTCTCTATGTGCCGGAAGCCAAGAAGATCAATGATCTCCTAAAAGAATTTCAATCAAAAAGACTGCATATTGCTCTTGTCGTGGACGAATATGGAGGTAGTTCCGGAATTGTTACAATGGAGGATATAATGGAGGAGATTTTAGGTGAAATCCGGGATGAATTTGATGATCAGGATGAAATAGGTGCACAGATTATTGATGAACATAATTATATTTTTGAAGGTAAAACCTTGATTAACGACGTTTGTCGGGTGATCGGTGAAGACATTCTTGTCTTTGATGAAATAAAAGGTGAATCCGATTCAATCGCTGGCATGATACTTGAAATGACAGGTGAAATACCGGAAGAAGGCGCTGAATTACATCATCAGAAATTCATGCTTAAGGTATTATCCGTTTCTAACAGACGAGTTGAGAGCGTTCAGTTAACGATCAATCCAAAAGAATAATTTCTTTCCCGAAATTCAAGAATCTATGATTAAAGCAATTTCCAAAATTACGTTTTTCAAGGCTTCCTCTATTTTTCTGGGGCTGGCCATAATGCTTTCAATGCTAACTTCTTGTGAAAATAAAAATGAGGCAACGCCAAAACCAAAAGCTTATCCTAAAATAACTTTTCCAGAAAAATCTTACGAAAAATACACGTCCAAGACTTGTGGATTTAATTTTGAATACCCCGATTATGCGACTATTAAAGAGGATAGTCTGTTCATGAACGAAAAGACAGAAAACCCATGCTGGTTTGACATCATATTTCCAGATTTTAATGCTGATATTCATTGCAGTTATTATGAAATATCAGATAAAAAAAATCTTGATTCCCTGATATATGATTCCTTTGCACTGGTTGGCAAACACACTGTTAAAGCACAATTTATAGAAGAGAAAATAATAGATCTTCCAGGTAAAGGGGGAGGTATATTATTCAAATTGTCCGGCCCTGTTGCCTCCCCCACTCAGTTTTTTATTACGGATTCTGTTCATCATTTCATCAGAGGATCATTGTATTTCAACAATAAGGTACAGCTTGATTCTATGAAAATAATTTATGATTTTGTGGATGAGGACATTGAGAAAATGCTGGAGAATTTTTACTGGGATTAGTCAAATTATATCAAAAGGTTTATTTATCGTAACAAATAGCATGTATATTGTGCGTGACTTTATTATAGATATGAAATGGGATTAGATTTAAATATTATTAAGCAACCAATCAAAGATGAATTGATCTATTTTGAGCAATTCTTCAAGGATTCAATGAAGTCGAATGTGTCTTTGCTTGATAAGATCACCTATTATATCGTTAAAAGAAAGGGCAAACAAGTACGCCCAATGTTCGTATTATTATCAGCTAAAATGGCGGGTGAGATATCTGAACATAGTTATACAGCCGCCGCGTTAATAGAATTGATGCATACGGCATCCCTGGTCCATGATGACGTGGTAGATGATGCAAATGAAAGAAGAGGATTCTTCTCCGTCAATGCACTTTGGAAAAATAAAGTAGCTGTTTTGGTTGGTGATTATCTGCTTGCCCAGGGTTTGTTACTTTCCGTTGAGTCCGGACAATATCAATTATTAAAAATCCTTTCCTCTGCCGTAAAGAACATGAGTGAAGGAGAGCTTTTGCAGATTCAAAAAGCAAGAAAACTGGACATAACCGAAGAGGTATATTATGATATCATTCGTCAAAAAACGGCCTCTTTGATCGCGTCTGCCTGTGCAGCCGGAGCAGCTTCAGTTACGAGTGACCCGGAGATCATCCAGAAGTTCCATGATTATGGTGAAAATATTGGAATCGCTTTCCAGATCAAGGATGACCTTTTTGATTATGGAACGAAAGATATCGGTAAACCCAGGGGAATTGATATCAAAGAAAAGAAAATGACATTACCGCTTATTCATGTACTGCAGAATTCTACCCGATCTGAGAAGAGGAGAATTATTAATGTGGTTAAGAATGAGAACATGAACAAAACAAAGGTAGATGAGCTGATCCAATATATCAGGGAACAGGGAGGTCTTGAATATACCATTTCCAAAATGAATGAATATAAGGAAAAGGCTGATCAAATATTGATGAGTATGCCCGAAAGCATCTACCGAACATCCTTATTTGAATTATCAGAATTTGTAATCAACCGTTCTAGATAAATATAGTTTCTGCACTAAATTGCTTCTTCCAATTCCACTCCCTCCTCTTTATCAACTTTCAGGTTATTGATTATGAATTCTTGTCTCTCGGGGGTATTTTTACCCATATAATAGGACAGAATATCCTCAATTTTGGTATTGTGCTGAAGTTTAACAGGTTCAAGGTGCATATTTTCACCGATGAGCGCTCCGAATTCATCAGGTGATATTTCACCTAATCCCTTAAATCGGGTAATCTCAGGTTTCCCCCTCAGTTGTTTTATCGCATTCTCCTTTTCTTCAATCGAATAACAATAGAAAGTCGTCTTTTTATCCCGCACTCTGAACAAAGGTGTTTCAAGTATATATAAATGTCCGTGCGTGACCAGCTCTGGAAAAAACTGTAGAAAAAAAGTAAGCAACAATAACCGGATATGCATACCGTCGACATCCGCATCCGTTGATATCACAACCCGGTTGAACCTTAAATTATCCAGGCCATCTTCGATATTGAGGGCATGCTGAAGCAAATTGAATTCTTCATTCTGATATACTATTTTTTTGGTTAGCCCATAACAATTCAGGGGTTTCCCCCGCAAACTGAATACGGCTTGCGTCTGTACGTCCCTTGCCTTAGTTATTGAACCACTTGCCGAATCTCCTTCCGTAATAAATATTGTGGAATGTTCCTGTCTGTCTGTACTTCCTTTTTTATCGTTGAAATGTACCCGGCAATCCCTGAGTTTTTTATTATGAATATTTGCCGCTTTTGCCCTGGTTTTGGCGATCTTCTTGATCCCGTCAATTTCCTTTCTTTCTTTTTCGGACCGTTTGATCCTATCCAGAATAGCTTTGGCCGCATCTTCGTTCTTATGCAGATAGTTATCCAGTTGTATCCCTATAAAGTTTCCAATAAAAGAGCGCAGTGTCGGACCATCCGGCGCTATATTTTGTGAACCAAGTTTTGTTTTTGTCTGGGATTCAAAAACGGGCTCTTCAATTCGGATACTTATTGCTCCAATGATCCCGGTCTGAATATCTCTCGAGTCAAAATTCTTATTATAAAAATCCCGAATGGTTTTTACAAGTGCATTCCGGAATACAGCGAGGTGGGTTCCACCCTGCGTGGTGAATTGTCCATTGACAAATGAATAGTAATCCTCCCCGTATTGAGCACCGTGCGTAATTGCAATTTCAATATCTTCTCCATTCAAATAAATGATCGGATATTTCAGACTTTTTGTATCGGTCTTACTTTCCAATAGGTCGAGTAATCCATTCTTGGAATACATGCTCTCCCCATTGAAATGAAGTCTCAATCCAGAATTCAGATAAGCATAATTCCATAGCTGGGTTCTGATGTATTCTGACTGATATTTATATTGCTTAAAGATCTCTGCATCGGGTACAAATTCTATGATCGTACCATTCTCCACATTAGGGTCGTTGATTATTTTTCCATTGTCAATGATCTCACCCTGGGAAAACACAGCCGTTTTACTTTTTCCATCTCTGATGGATTTCACCGTGAAACTTTCTGACAGCGCATTTACTGCTTTTGTTCCGACCCCATTCAATCCAACGGATTTTTTAAATGCCTTGGAATCATATTTCCCCCCTGTATTAATCTTAGATACACATTCTACAACTTTCCCTAATGGAATTCCCCTTCCATAATCCCGGATCATTACTTTTTTATCCTGAATTTCTATTTCCACTTTTTTCCCGTGTCCCATCACATATTCATCGATGGAGTTATCGATGACCTCCTTCAACAGGATGTAAATTCCATCATCCGGAGAAGCACCATTTCCAAGCTTTCCGATATACATTCCGGGACGAAGTCTGATATGATCCTTCCAATCAAGGGAAACAATGTTATCTTCTGTATAATTTACTTTTGTCATTCTGCTATTTGTTCATTCTTATTGATGGGAAATCCGGTTCAACATGTAAAGATAAAAAATCACATTAAGATTTACAATAATATTATTACATGTAGCCTTTAGAATCCTTTTATTGTCGTAGTTTCTTTCCTGTTTTCGCTATTACCCTTACTAATTTGATCGTATTAATACCGTTCATCTTTCACAAAAGGAAGCTTTTCCATTTGTCCTACCTCTATCGATGGGAAACCAAATTCCTCGACGACCTTCCCCTTGATCGCATAACAACCGGGGCCTTTGTAAGGATATTGATTGAGAGAGATCGGAAAATGAACCGTATCAAAAAAATGCCCATTCGTATCGATGAAGGTTCCAAAGTTCATAAGTTTCTGATGTATCGTTCTGACATATTTTCGGGTAACGAAATAGCCCAGTATGGTGATGGTTCTGCCGAGATTCTCCATAAGCTGAGCAGCCACGATCTCCCCTTTAAAATCAGAAGACAAAAGACTAAAAGGGTCGCTCAGCGCAAAGCCTAGCAGTTCTATCTCATCAAATGCCTGATCATGCGGACCTTCTTTGAGTTCCGGAAGAACGAAGTTATCCGCCTCCGTTTTAAATAAATGGCCGGTTCCATTGTGCCGGACCATCGGATTAAAGACCGCATTCTTTTCCCACATCAGTTCATATTTGTTCAGGCCCGTAAAACGGAAAGCCCCGATCCGGATCAACAGATCCAGTTGCTCGCGACCAATACTCAGTCTTTTGACAAAATCATCAAGACTTTTATACGGTCCCCGACGGTCCCTTTCACGGATGATGGTATGAGCCGCCTTCCTTTCAAATGAATGCATATGAACAAAGCCGAGATACACGTCACTACCGGAAACATTGGTCAGGTAGTTACTGTTATTGACGCAGGGTGCGCCGATATTGGCCCCGGCCATTCTCGCCTCATGGACATAAACCTCTGTCCGGTAAAACCCGCCGAAATTATTAATGACGGCCACCATGAATTCGATTGGAAAATAGGTCTTCAGATAGAGACTCTGGAAGGATTCAACCGCAAAGCTCGCCGAGTGCGCCTTACTGAAGGAATAGCCGCTAAAACTGGAGATCTGGCGCCAAACCTCCTCCGTCAGTTTTTCACTATAACCTCTGGTCCGGCAATTGTCAAAGAATTTCTTCTGTAATCTGTAGAATGTATCCGATTCTTTTCTTTTACCGGTCATGATGCGCCGGAGCAGGTCCGATTCATTCAGGTCCAGGTCTGCAAAATGATGGACGATCTTCAGTACATCCTCCTGATAGACCATGACACCAAAAGTCTCATTGAGTTGTGCTTCAAAGATGGGATGCAGGTAGGAAAAACTCTCCGGTTTATGAAAACGCCGGATATATTCTTTCATCATACCCGATTTTGATACGCCGGGCCGGATGATCGAACTGGCAGCAACGAGCTGAATATAATTATCACACCTGAGTTTTTTGATCAGTCCCCGCATAGCCGGGGATTCGATATAGAAACAACCGGTACATTGGCCCGAACTGAGTTGTTTCCGCACATTCTCATCCTTTTTTATCTTTTCCACATTATGAATATCGATGGCCTTTCCTTTATTACTGGCAACGAGCTCCACCGCATCCCGGATATGACCCAGGCCCCGTTGACTGAGAATGTCAAATTTATGAAAACCCAGATCCTCCGCTCCGTACATATCGAAATGGGTGATCGGAAAACCTTTGGGCATCATCTTAAGGCCTGTAAAATAATTAAGAGGCTCTTCGCTGATGATGATCCCCCCTGCGTGAATCGATAAATAATTGGGTAAACCCTCGATCATTTTACCATATTTGAATATATACTTTGCAAAATGATGATGGCGCTTTGAATCCAGCGGGTGATCCACAATGGTATCGATCTCCGCTTTTGGCAGACCAAATACTTTTCCCAATTCACGGATGATCGATTTTCCCTTAAACGTATTGTAGGTTGCCAGTTGCGCCGTGTGTTCCATACCATATCTCTTGAAAATATAATCGATCACATCATCCCGCTCATTCCAGGAAAAATCAATATCAAAATCAGGGGGAGAACTCCGGTAGGGATTGATAAAACGTTCGAAATAAAGATCGAGTTCTATGGGATCAACATCGGTGATCCCGAGATTATAGGCGACGATGGAATTGGCCCCACTCCCCCTCCCGACATGATGATATCCGGAAGAATGAGCATAACGGATGATATCCCAGGTGATCAGAAAATAGGAAGAAAAGTGCAGTTGCAGAATAACTTTCAACTCCTTCTCGGTTCGCTTTATGGCCTCCCGGTTGCCTTTTCCATAGCGTCGCACACAACCATTTGCTGCGAGCTTGGACAATAGTTTGAAGTCTCCGATTTCATCACCGGTGAAAGACTTGCGGTTATTCGTATACGAACTTGTCATTTCGATACTGCAGGACCCTAGTAAACAGGCCGTATTTTCCAGAATTTCAGGATAGGCCTGAAAGCGGTCTTCTATCTCACCAGGCTCCCTGAAATGCGCAAATGATCTTGCGTGATCATCCACCGTCAGTTTACTCATAATAATATTCAGATCAACACATCTCAACAACCTGTGCACCCGAAAACCAGCTTCATCCAAAAATACCACAGGCGCAAAAACAACCATTTTATCCTGTCTTTTCTTCATTGCGGACTTATACAAACCATTGAGTTCTTCCGGCCGGATCCCTACATATTCATTTTCCAGGAACTGATCAATGGGCTTCGGCAAACCACGGTATATGATAAATGCATGCTGAAAAACAGGTGCAATATCCGGCAGGGCAATTCCGTCAATGGAATGTTTGGTCAGAAATGCGTTGAGTTCTCTAAATCCTTCACGATTCTTCGCTATACCCAGATACAAAAAACGGTGATCCCTCCTGAATTCAATTCCCAAAACCGGCTGGATCCCCTTTTCTTCACAGACCCGAATAAATTCATACGAACCCGAGGTATTGTTGATGTCGGTTAAAACCAATTTGCGAACCCCGCGCTTTGCCGCTTCTTCCACCAGGATTGAGGGTGACAGGATGCCGTATCTAAGGCTGAAATATGAATGATTGTTCAGGTACAAAATATCGATTTCTGTTATTAGTATTAAAGATAAAGACCCGGGCAAACCCATCGGTTTGACTAAAGGCTCCAGCAGCTATTCCCTCTCATCGTATTGCGCTCCACATCAAATAATTCAAAGTGTATTTGCCCCTTGTACGGCTTGTATACCCAAATTACTCAACAGGCATTCCCTCTCACCGTATTGCTCTTCACATCAAATAATTCAAAGTGTATTTGCCCGTTGTACGGCTTTTATACCAAAACGGTTACGGATCCGGTCCATTTGCTGCAGCAGATTGATCTCCCGGATGGTATCATCAAATAAGTTTATTTGAAAGTTACCACTCACCAGTCCGCTAAACTTCACTCCGATCAGCCGGATCAGTTGCCTGCGCTCATACAGTATTTCAAATAATTCTTTGACATATCTGTTCAGTATCCGGTCATTTGAAGTATAGGGGATTTTCTTTTGCCGGGTATAGGTGTTGAAATCCGCATATCGGATCTTAACGGTCACCACGGAAGTCAGTTTCTCCTTGGAACGCAGTTCATAAGCCAGGATATCCACCATGCCGGACATCTTATCCCGGATCATTCCGAGATCCAGTGAATCCTCCATAAAAGTTCTTTCCTTGGATATGGATTTCCGTTCCCGATACGGAACGATGGGTGTACGATCTATGGCATTGGCATTTTCCCAGAGTTTACGACCCGTTTTTCCAAATTCGCGTTCCAGCAAACGAATGGGCACCTTGCTCAGCGTATCGATCTTTCGAACGCCCATAAAACTGAGCTTTTTGTAGGTTTCTTTCCCGATACCGGGAATCTTCCCGGTCGAGAGCGGCGCCAGAAAATCTTTTTCTGTTCCACTGCGGATCTCCCGGCTGCCATTAGGTTTAGCCTCCCCTGTTCCAACCTTGGAAACCAGTTTATTAACCGACAAACCCATAGATATGGGCAAACCGGTTTCGCGCATCACCCGCTGCCGGAGTTCCCCTGACCACTTATAACAACCAAAATATCTGTCCATACCGGTGAGGTCCAGGTAAAATTCATCGATAGATGCTTTTTCATACAATGGTGCATCCTCTGCGATCACATCCGTAACCATTTTTGAATAATAAGTATAGGAATCCATATCCCCGCGTAAAACCAGAGCCTGGGGACAAAGACGTAAAGCCATCTTCATAGGCATCGCCGAATGCACCCCAAAACGCCTGGCTTCATAACTACAGGCCGCCACCACCCCCCGACTGCTCACCCCACCTACGATCAGTGGCTTGCCCACAAAATCACTGTTTTTAAGCCGCTCTACAGATACGAAAAAAGTATCCAAATCCATATGTAATATTGCCCTTTCAAACATACGATAACAACGATCCGTTATTTGTTGTCCCCTATCCGCCGGGAGCTGGATTTTGTCTGTTGAGCAAACATCAAAGCCGGACTCAAAAGCAAGCAGCACCCCGCAATTTACGGTACATGGTTTACAATGTCGCTTTTCCCGTCTTTTACTAGACGTATAAGCCGACAAATATAAAATAATTTCGTATATTTGTCAATAGAAAGGAAAAAATATACTTTTTTAATCCAGGAGACTGCAACACAGCCTTAAACAACAGGATCATGCTCGCAAGAAACATTAAGTACCTAAGGAAAAAGAACAAGATCTCCCAGCAGGATCTGGCATCTGCCCTTGACCTGCCCCGAACCACTTTGGGAGACTACGAAAGAGGCAAAAACGAACCCAATATCAATATGCTGATCCGGATGGCAGAAAAATTCAACATCAGCCTGGATGAACTGATCACAAAGGATCTGAGCATGGAGGATTACGAGATCATAAAAAGCAAAGACCTCAGGGTACTGGCCATCAGTGTAGACAAAAACAAGGAAGGCAATATCGAACTGGTGGATACCAAAGCAGAAGCCGGTTACCTCGAAAGTTATTCAGACCCTGAGTACATAAAGGACCTGCCGAAAATTGGTTTCCCAAACATCCCCACGGGAACCTATCGGGGATTCGAAATATCAGGTGACTCCATGCTGCCCGTGGAACCGGGAAGCATCATCATTGCGGATTACATGGAAAAATTCGAGGATATTAAAGATGACAAAACCTATGTGATCGTAAGTAAAAATGAAGGACTCGTCTACAAACGCATCAAAAAACTCAAAGACAAAAACCAGTTACTCCTCATATCCGACAATGAATATTACAAACCTTACACCATAGATTTTAATGAAGTGGCAGAAATCTGGCAATACTATGCCCACCTGAGTTTCAGCGACAGCAAACTACTATTCAACAGCATCGTCGAAGACAAACTCAATGAAATACAACAGCAATTATCCGAAATACACACAGATATCAAGAAGAAATAAGCCTGAGATCCACACCTGCCCGACAAGCAAGGTGAAACAATTTATTTAGCCGGCACTTTCGATGCCTTGTTTCGCATATACAGGAAAACGACACCGGCAATTCCTCCCAGAATAAGCCCCAGCGAAATATACTGAGCCTGGGACCAGTTCAAACCGACAATATCATATTTGGGGTTCACCCGGATGCTCTCGATAAAGAATCGTTCAAATCCGTTGAATATCATATAAATGAAAAACAATACACCGGCAATTTTAATTCGCTTTCTCAAAACCCAAAGAACGATAAAAATAAGAAAGGATAGAATAGATTCCCACAATGCCGTTGGATAAACACCCGGATCCAAACGCTGACAATATTTGGCATCGCAGCCTTCGATCAACACACCGGATTCTGCAACATTATGAGGATAATCATAAACCCAGAGCCAGTCAGGTAAAAAGAACCAGGCAGGTTTTGCCACTTCATTGACAATACCCCAGTCACCATCCCCGGAAAAATGACAACCCAGCCTACCCACACCATAACCAATTATAATAGCAAGACCGGCAATATCCATCATATGGATCGGGGGAATTCCCCATTTTTTTACATAATAATAAACAACGATAAATGCCAGGATCAAACCGCCATAGATCGTTAACCCACTACCAGAAAACAATTGGCCCATTGGGTCCTGCAAGAAACTGTCCAGGTTCTCCAAAATGGAAAACAATCTGGCTCCGACAATTCCGGAAATAGCAGCAACCACAATAATATCCCCTGTCTTCTCATAGGGATGAACCAGCGTCTCAACACTCTTTTTAAACGTATCTTTCTTACGGTTCCAATTCCAGTAATAATAAACGCCGTACAACAACCCGAAAATAATTCCACCGCCGACACTTCCTTTACCAGAAAAAACGACACCGGCACCATTGACCATAAAAGCATCAAATTCCTGAATGATATAGATCAGCTTGAAACCGATAATAAAACCGATCAATACATTAACCAATAAACTGGTGATATCAATACTGGTCTGCGCTTTTCTGATCTTTTTCACAGGTTTTAAAATACCTTCCTCTTCCTTCCGTTTTAATTCCAAATACACAACGCCGGCTGCAACGACAAATGTCAAAGCAAGCAACAAGCCGAATGTTTTAAAGATAGAAGTCCAGTTGTCATATGGAGTATTGAAAAGGTCGTGAAAAAGGTATGAAAGATCCGGATACATAAAAACTATTTTTCAATTAATAAAAGGTTGCCAAGATAAGAGTTCAAATTTAGAATAAACTTACATAAATTAGTATTTTTACACCTTAAGGTATACAAATTTGATTAAAGAGGCATTTTTACACAGCGTGATTTCGAGGTATAAACCCATCGTAATATCAGCCATGATTCTCGCTTTTTCATGGAATGCTGGTTGGATTATTGCACAAAATGGCGTAAATATAAAGGCTGGCCCTGTACTCGTCGGAGACATTAGCCTGGCCAGCTTAAGTGATACTGCATTTCATCATAAAGGTTATCATATCGGAGTGGATGTTCGGATCGGTCCTTACGGATTTTACCTGAGCCCTGGATTACATTATTATGGCATCGATATCGGCTCAACAAATGGGTTTGAATATTTCGCAAAATCGCCAAAGTACCACATCATTAAAGGCCCCCTAAACCTGGGCTATAAGATGTTTATTACCCGTAAAATTAAATTCAGACTAAAGGCTGGAGTGGATGTAAATTATGTACTGCTGATCGATGACAACGATCTGAACATTGGTTACAACAATGTAAATGATGCCTATTTTGGTATTAATATCGGGGTCGGTCTGGATATGAACCGGGTAACCCTGGATTTTAATTTTGAAAGCGGCCTCACAGATGTTCTTAAGGATCAGGTAGATTCCAAGTTCAATTACCTGACGCTTTCCCTCGGATTCTTTTTCTAGAGAATCAAATGAAACGTTAACAGCAACTTTCCTATGAAAAAGATTTTATTACTCGATGCTTTTCATACTGGAAGCCATAAAACCTGGGCGAATGGATTGCTGGTTCATTCAAAACATGAAATAGAAATATTAACTCTGCCAGGCAGAAACTGGAAATGGCGGATGCATGGAGCAGCCGTTTATTTTGCGGAACAGATATCAAAATTAAAGTATAAACCCGATATCATATTGGCTACAGACATGCTGGATCTTTCCATTTTAATGGCAAGAACACGGAAAACGCTACCCGATGCGTCTTTTTACATTTATTTTCATGAAAATCAAATAAATTATCCCTGGTCTCCGGAAGATGCAGATGTTAAATTAAACAGGGATTATCATTATGCATTCATTAATTATGTAAGTGCATTATGTGCGGATAAAGTCTTTTTTAACTCCAATTACCACCGAAATGCATTTCTGGAAGGCGCTGTGGATGCATTGAGCCATTTTCCCGACTATAACTTGACAGAATCAGTCAGCGAGATAGAAAAAAAGTCTTCCGTTTTGCCGCTTGGCATGGAACTGAAAAAAAATGCTTCAGCTGTCCTACAAGCTTATGACGCCCCTAAAGTACCCACTATCCTCTGGAATCATCGTTGGGAGTTTGATAAAAATCCGGACGGATTCTTTAAAGCATTGTTTCGACTGCAGGAAGAAGGAATTCCCTTCAAATTGAACGTTGTCGGTGAATCATATTCTAAAAGTCCGGCTATTTTTGAAGAAGCAAAAACAAGATTACGCAAGCAAATTTCCCATTTTGGATATGCCGCATCCAGTACAGCCTATTTTCAAATTCTGGAAGAAAGTGACATTACCCTGGTAACAAGTTTTCAGGACTTTTTCGGTGGAAGTGTAGTTGAAGCGATCTATCATTCCTGTTTGCCTTTATTGCCAAAAAGGCTGGCTTATCCAGAACACATTCCGGATGATCTAAAGGAACTATTCCTATATGAAAATGAGGAAGAATTGTACGAGAAACTTAAAAAGATGCTTTTGGATCTAACTGCATACTCCAGGTTTACAGACAGACTAAAATCGCACATTGCAAAATACGACTGGAATGTGCTGATCAAATTATACGATGAAAAGCTTGGGCGATAGGGCCTTTTTCAATTAAATACTTTCAATAATCTCCAGGTATTTTGTGATTGGCTGGGTTCCAACAAATTCATTATCTTCATTTATTACGATCTTCGGAACACTTTTTACGCCATACTTAGCAGCTTCATCCGGAAATGAATTTGCCTCGATCATATCCGTTTTAATATTTTTATTCAAAAAGGCTAAACGATGGCCTGTGATCACTGCCCCCGGGCAATAAGAACAGGTAGGCGTGACAAATACCTGAATGTGTATTTCTTTATCGATTTTTGAGATCCGCTCTTCAATTTCAGCCGGCAACCCGGCACTCACCCCTCCAAGTTCCCGCACTGAAGCGATAAGAGAATGTATCTCATAACCGGCAGGAATCCCGTAAAAACGGATACCAAAATCATTTCTGTCTTTATCCAATACTACAATGGATGGTACCTTATCAATATTATATTTGATTTTCTGATCCTCATTTTGAACAGTATCATAAGCTTCAAATTCAAGTTGCTCATTCAAATCACAGAATTCGGAAACAAAATTCATCGTATCCTTACAAGACCTGCAGTTCTTTTCGCTACCGAAAAACAAAACATGGACCTTCTCCGGGATTTCTCCGAGCATGGTGATGATCTCCTTACTTATGGTTTCATTAAATATTTTCATAAAATCAATTTAGGCTCGCAAGTTACTAACAATAAATAAATCCTTTTGTAATCATGATTACACGAGCGCCACCGGGTCGAAGATTTAGTTTAAACATGCAAGTTGTTTCCTCTGAAGATATAAGCTGGGCATTGGAAGATTATTGCAAAGGTTACGGTGCGCTGCACCTGATTGTTTTTTGAATGCGGGTGGATGTGTGGGGAAACTTATAGAGGTTGCGGTGCGGCTGCACCT
>Ga0102812_10000956_pt1 | contig 20352 bp, 23 predicted proteins | sample ColrivemetaGS713_FD_79334 | JGI IMG/M metagenome (GOLD analysis project Ga0102812, IMG submission 79334) | Estuarine microbial communities from the Columbia River estuary - Flood tide ETM metaG S.713 | ecosystem: Environmental > Aquatic > Marine > Intertidal zone > Estuary | place: USA...
ATCCTCAGTTGAGTATGCATTCATCAAATCCCATATGACATATCCATTATCTTTCAACCTCTTCTTGAAATACGATAGAGTGTGTATTTTGTTTTTCATTATAATATATTATCCCACGTAACCTGAAGATACAATGGATATGTTGGTATCATTACATATCAATTGAAATAAAAACACATTTAGTTTGGTGTTTATATGTACTTTCAGTTCTGTGAAGCGTATTGAGCTTATAATACGTATTGTTTCAAAACCTATAGGTAATTCTCTCTCCAGGTCATCACCCTTAACATTAGTTGAAATCAACTGCGTGAAACTATCCACATTGTGTCTCTGTCTGTCAGTTAAGGTTGCAAACACTTGACCGTTCTCTGTGTAGAAATATATCTTATCAGTATCGGTTGTGAATGTACTGCCTTTGACCAATTGATTGACAGTTTGTTGATCAACACTGAATACTGTGTTGAACTCAATTTGTTTTATTTTCGATATGTCAACTGATGGTGGGTCTATGATCCCATCCTCCAGTAAATGGTATTTGAAGCCGACAGTAGCTGATCGATGTTCAATATTATTATTGTTGAATGACAACTCAACTTGATCTTCCTGTATACATGCTAGAACCTTGATCAATTTGTTTATGTCTGGTATGTTCAGAAATAATGTTTCTGATACATCGTTTGATTGACTGTACACACAATGTACTATCAATGTGCCATCTGCACTCGAACTCGTGGAAACAAACTCTTTTTCTCTTACCTTGATTACTGTATTCTCTGTCAGTTTTCCAATAGGAGACAGAAAGCTGTTTATGAAATCAGCCTTGTTGTTTAACTTTAGTGTTGTCATTTAGTTTAAGTGTAATACTTTTTGTCTGTTTGGACAACTCTGTAGATAGTAGCTCGATGATTTGTACTGGATCTGAAAAAGTACCTTTTATTTTTGGTGTGTTTATTGTGTAATTGATGCCTCGCTTGAACTTCAAGGGTAGTTTGTATGTCTCTACAATTTTTTCCAATCTCTCCAGTCGCCTGTACACACTTTCATCAACAGGATTAACACTCACTGGTTGTTGTACAGGCACCGAGTGTGGTGGTACCTGTACTTGTGGTTGTGGTGTTACTACCTGTGGTCGAGGTGCAGGAACTTGAACAGGTGGAGTGCCCATTATTTGCTGATACGCTTGCTTTGGGTCAATTTTTCTAGCCTTCAGGCTGGAACTACCTCCAACATTTTGTTTATCTATCTCACTTAACGATCCAGCTAGATGTCCTAACAAACTTGCTACACCAACTTTAGCATCTCCAGATATAGGGCTCCCGGATTCGTGATTTCTAGTATCATACGGGTTAGGTCCTTTATCAGCTTGTGGTTCTGTATCATTCGATTCAGACATCATCCAGACCGGCTAACAGTTCTTGTACCTTATCATCCTCTAACTCTTCATCAGTTTCGGTAGACGTTGTAGTTTCTGTTTTTGTATCGAAGTTCATAGGCACATCTTCATCCAGTTCCGGATCCTTCTGCACCACGGTCTCAGACAATGTATCCTGTGAACCCGGTTCAATACAATGCAAGTGTTCATCAAGCATGGCTTTGAGCTCATCATAGGTTTTCACTCGGAACACATCATCAAGTTTGTAACATGCATCATATATCTCTTTAATTCTGTTGTCATCCAAGCCAGGGATTGCTGTCGGTACTAGAAATTTACTTGAAACATATGTAGGATAATCTCCCTGCTTCTCACATCTAACTCTGAATGTACAACCCTTGTCAGACAAATCAAAAATTCTCTCACCAAATTGATCTGCATCTTCTCCGGAGATACCTTCCATAATGATCTTGTGCAACTGTTTTCCAAATCTCAAGATTTTGACTGTATCGTTATTTTCTGGCTCATCCGGATCATTCACAACATACGCGTTGACCAACCAGTTCTCTCGACGATACACCGCTTCTGATTTCTTTTTATCTTCTGCAGTACCACCTCTATACACTTTCATTCTATATTCTGCAATCGGATCCCTATCGCCAAATGTCGTTGGACTCACGGCATTCACATATTGTCCGGTGGAGAAGCTAGTCCAGCCATGGCTATAGTAATGAAAAAATGTCTTGCTTGGATCCTCAATATTTGGTAGTAATCGTACTTCATATGAATTACCGGGCTTGGTTCTTAATATATCTGCAGCTTTGTTCGAACTGCCTTCGTTAGTTAGTGCATCTTTGATGCTTGCGAACATGGATTTTGTAAATGTACTCATTTGTTAATTTTGTTTATTTGTTTTATTATAGTGTCTTGTTTTGTTTTAGTCAACTTGTTTTTTGTATAGTGATTTTTTGAATTGTTCTTTGGTTAGTTTTGTAAATTTAGTTTTGTGTAATCTGTAGCAGTTAAACGCTTTCATCTGTGTATAAAACTTCAAGTCATATTGCACTTCAGTCTCCGGATACACACTGTATGGTGATTTGAACCATTCATCAATATTAATATTATCGTATCTCATGAACATCTTTGCAAGCTTTTTTATCGACATATAGTCAATTTGTTCTTCTGCATTTTCCCATGTCTTTCTCAACTTGAAAGGCTTACCTTGACTAGATCGCGTGACAGCTAACCATGTGTTATATATCGTTTTTTCGAAATCCGTCATCTCAACTCCAGCTGTTCATTTTCATTCAAAAAATTACGAATGTATTTTGATTTGTATAATGTTGGGTCATGGTCTAGAAAATATTTTAGCACCTCGTAATCTGTGTCAAGGTCACTCAACATCTTGAATGTGTCTCTCAGAGCTTTGTCTTTGAGTAACCACAAGAATATATTTGGTAGATTCATCTTTTTGTTTTTAATCACACACACAAACGAACAGAATGAAACAAACACCCTTATCGATTCTGATTCATACATTGTTGACACAGGGTCAACATTTGATATTGTGTCTTTTATGCTGCTGATCATTAACCTAACATTTTTGTTATCGACATGACCATATCTGTTATTTTACCACCAGCTGCGTATGGGTGACCTCCCCCTTCAGCTATTTTTTTCGCGAGAGCACCAAGATCCACATCGATGTCTCGTTTTTTTGTCTTGCGAAAGCTCACTCGTTTAGATTTCATGTTCAACACCATACATATATCACAATCATATTTGTTTAGTACATGATGTGCAACTTCATTCAAGCATGTATCTGCTGTGACTCCACAAATGTATTTTTTCTCACCGTTTATCGGCACTTGACCTTCATACACCTCTAGATTATCTAACACTCGCTTGACCCGTTTGTTGTTCAGGTGTATCATGTTGAGATGCTCTTGTCGGAAGCCAGTGAAGCCATTACCGAAGTCTCTAGCGAATTGTTGTGCCCGGTCACCAACATAATTCCATACTATGACGTTCATGTTGTATGAATCTCTCAGCTTCAATGTGTAACTATCATAATCATCAACCAACAAAATCAACATCTTTTGATTGTCATTCAGTTCAACATCTGGATACTTCTTTTTTAGTAAACTGTACAGCAATTTACAACAACTTGTGTACTCTTGTAGGATTGTGGTGGCTTTTTTATAGTTGTCTTTGTTTTTTACATGTGTTTCATGATGGTCTATAATTGTGAAATTTTCGTGATCCACGAGATCCATATTGCTCTGTGATACATCCAGATCAAAAATGTATATCTTGTCGTAGTCACGTGGATTGTTTTTTTTCAGCCATCTTGTGAATGTGTTTCTAAAGTTAGATTGTGAGCATATTTCATGCTCAACATCTTTAAATCTCGTGTACCAGTTGAACACGTGAAATGATCCCAATCCATCAAGATCACAATCTGTAAAAATAGCTATTTTTTTCATACAATTGTTAAAGAATATTTAACATGTATACATTAAATATCAACTCCCTAACAAGTCTAACGAACTGAGTGTATCTGTCATGTCAATATTCTGCAATTGTTCAGACCCTTCTTTCAACGTCAACGTGTCGTAGTTAATTTCCATTATCACACTACCATGGTTTTCACCAAACCGGTTTTTCATCACACCTAGCTTGAGCACACCCAAATCTATATCTTCTTCTTCTCGCCATATGCTGAAAATTGCATCGGCAGTAGCAGCTAAACCGTAACTCTCACCCACTGTATCCAATCCAGGGTTTATCTCATTATATCCTTGTCTATTCAACTGTGTTGCTGTGATCACCGGGCAGCTGAAAACATAACTCAACGCACGTAGCTCTTCTGTAGCATACTTTATACGCTCATAAGAGTTTGTACCGGTATCACTTCTCAGTAGATTCACATAATCTAAAACTATTGCATCTATCTCCACTCCACGGTCAACTAATTTTTTGATGTAACCCTTTAAATGTTTACATGTAATTGTACTAGGAGGAAACTCTTTAACAATAATTCTACTCTTCTTGTTTTTATTTTTATATTGCGATACACTATCCTCTATATCATCTGTTCGGTGATTCAAGTCTCTTATGGGTATTTGTGTCAAGTTGGTTGTTATTCTTTTAGCATACACAAGCTCACTCATCTCCAAACTAACAAGCAGCACACTCTTGCCGGTTTCTGCAATGTTCTTGGCAATGTTACCTAAAAATATACTTTTACCGATGTTTGTCTCGCCAGCAAACACATATATTGCGCGACCCTCCTCAAGAAAACCACCATCTAATTTCTTATCTAACCACTCCCAACCGGATGATATTGTACTATCAATGGTCTTCAAATCGTTTATGTGTTTGTCTATATCATCAAAATAATCCAATCCTAGATCCGTTGAAAGTGTTATGCCACACGCCTTTTCAAATTTATTCAATATACTGCTTGTGTCTATATCTGCATTTGATGTTTGCTCTGCGACTTCAAGCAATGTGCTGTATACTGCCCGTTCTTTTAGAAATCTTTCAGTGTTCTCATACAATTCTTCTTTATTGAATTTCTTATCAAAATTCTCGAACAGTTTGATCACATTTCTATAATTTTTCTTGAGCGTTTCATCAATCAAGTATCCTTTTATCTCTGTTAACGTCGGAGGAGTGCTGCGTTTGTTATAGAAGTCGATTACAATTCGCACTATTGCAGAAATGTCTTTGTTGTTGAAGTATTTTTCGTCTAAATGATCAATTATGTTTGCTAGATAGGATTCATCTAACAACATGTTATAAGCCATTACCGACTCATAATAATCTGCATCCAATGTACTAGTTGTACTCACTTAAGAATTGATTCTGTGATTGTTGATACACTTTATCATTAACGTCGAACAAACCCGGGCTAGCGTGATTGACATATATTGGATATGTACCCATTTTCATTTTCTTTTTGTTTGCATCCAAGCATGCGGCCATGTCATAATGATGAAAAGTATAATTAGTGTTAAACTTCCACTTCACTTCCAGTACCTTTCTGAGATTTACTGCCATGAACAATCCATCCAACACCAAACATCTCTCAGGCCAAGGACCAAAGCATGTTGTTGCTGTCTTGGAACTGTCATTGACTGGGTGACTCACAGAACCAGAGGTGGTACCTTTGTGTGCCATCAAATGCCACAAGCATGGTTCCTTGATAGTTATATTTTTAGCACCGGCCAATCCAGTTATGTCATAACCTAAACCCTGCATGGCTGTATACAATTTACCTTGTAGCTTCAAATCATCAATATATACATCATCATGTACAAACAACACAATATCGTGATTAACGAGGTTGTCTGATGTGATGTATCTATTGTATATCTCCGGCAACCCTTTAGTGTTGTTTGCAGCAACTATTAGCTTGACGTCATCCTTCATTTGACTCAACGATTTGTACAACAATGTGTTTTTAGCCTCACCTTTTGTACAGCTTACAATTAATATCTTCTTCATATTCATAGAAAAAATGGACTATTGGTCTCGAATTCTCCACACTCTGCTAGACCTTCCCCTGTAACACAATACACAACACCTTCTTTCAATTCTGTATTCGATACACCTGGGGCTCGCGTGGAGCTAAAATTGCCTTTTATTATGTCACCATACAGTGTACTGCCACTACGCACCAGATATGTATCACCAGTGAGTTTACTATGTATCCAACAACCGAATGTACCTTTCAGCATGTTGCATACTGTTTCAATTGCCGTAAGTTCCATGGTCTTACCAGGCTCTTCCTCACCAAACTCATACATGAACGACAACAGTATGGGTATGATTGAACTATCCACTGGATTGTCATGCGGACCGATAAATTCTTCAATCAACTCTTGTGTGTTTTCCAACACGCCATTGTGTGCAACATGAAAATGCATGCTGTTAAATGGGTGTGTGGTATACGGGCTATACTTGCGTTGTTCGCCAGTTGGTGCTTGAGTGTGACCCAGGAACATACTGTAATTATCTGTAAATGCATAATCACCGGTTATGTTTTCTAGTCTCTTTCGCTTTCTTATATACAACTCTTTCCTGTAACCAGGATTCACTGTAGTCTTGACATACAAACTACCATACGCAAAATTACCACGCACCTTGTTAACGTTGTAAAGCTTTTCATAATCACTAAAGTTCGAACTACCAAATATACCGCACATAAATTATTTTTGTACCGTAATTATAAGACATTTGTAGAAAGAGTTCAACTTTAATCATTCACAATTTCAACACAACCATACTTTTCCCATGGAATGTCTCTCTTGTATGGTACTGGATCGATATAACCAGCATCGATGAAACCTTGTATTCTAGAACTGCAGGCTGTACACTCACCACATGCTTGATCCTGACCCTCATAACATGTCCAAGTTTTAGAGAAGTCCACTCCACAGTCTACTCCCAATTCTATTATGCTCTTTTTGCTCTTGGTTATCAGTGGCGCTACTATCTCAACAACATTGCGCCTGTTCAAAGCATTGACTTTGTTTATAGCTGTAAGAAACTCTTGAGAACCATCCCAAAAACCAGCTTGACTATCCACAAGAGCTGAACCATGATACACTTTTGTAGCATCAATCGATTCAGCATAAGCAGTACATATAGATAACATCATCATGTTCCGGTTTGGAACATAATTGACTGTCTGCGGATCTCCTAGTACATCTCTAGCTTTAGCAACATCAATATCATCGTTAACCAGGGAACTGGTTGTTACTATGTCTTTGAAGAAGGTGAGATCTATTTGCTTGTGTGTATCAGCCAGTAAATCACAACTTGTCAATGCACATGACATCTCTTTTCCATAGTGCTTCTGACCATAGTTGTAACTCACTGCATGCACTTCATGTCCTTGCGACTTGACCCAATACAGTATCACGGTGGAATCAATACCACCACTAACCGGAACAACAACTCTACTCATGATCAATCAACACTGTAACTATATTGCTTCTTAAGCTTGTCTTCTAGTTTTGGTAATATGTATTCTTCCCACAATTTTTCGTCATTCTTCCAGTTTTTATAATAGCCGATTTTTTTACCAGGTACTCCTTCCTTTTCTTCTGGCAATGCGAAAGTACTCCCAGTTTGTATAATCACACCATGATTTACAGCCATTTCTTTCAATCCGCTATATTTGTCTAGACCTCTTTTGAAGTTCAAATATGCTTCACACTCTAAAAATGGTGGTACGAATCGATTCTTAACTGTTAGTGCTCTGAGCGTTGTACCACTAACTTTGTTAGCTTCTGGTAACAGCTCATCACTATCACCTCTGCTAGCGTCATGCTTTTCATCACGTTTAGCTAACTGCACCAACACACTAGCTAAATATACCGGGCCTTTTCCGCCACTTTGAGCCTTGACTAAAGTTGGGAACATGGCACTCGGGTCATCATACGTATGATTACTGAACATTATTGTAACACCGGCTTGCGCAGCCTTGAATGTCAGCAATCTCATCATGCTCTTCAACCCTTTGGCGCGTGTACCCATGTCCATTGCAGTTTTTCCCTTTTCAGCATCATCTATCTCCTTCTGACTCGCCAAATTACCAAGACTGTCTATACTTATAATGAACTTATCTCTCATTTTTGCCTCAATCACACCATCTAAAAAGGCTGAAATCTGATTACGACAATCCTCTACAGTTTGCACTGGCACATACTTGACTTGATCGTTATCTAGACCGACTCCTATGGTACTGCTCGCATCTATCGCTGCTTCTGTATCAAATATAACAGGGATCATGCCTTTCTTCTGACCATTCGCGAGGATTTTATTGATAATATATGTTTTACCAGCTGCACTAGGGCCACTGAAACCGGTTATTCTACCCATCGGAACACCACCATACAAACTACCGGAGATGATCGCGTTCAACACCATGCAACCAGTGTCAACATAGTCACTGACAGTACTCAAGGCACTCTCTGACAAAAACTTAGCTTCAGGGTTGAGCTTTTCTAGCTTGTCAAATACCTTTAGTGTCTCTTTATCTATAATTTTACTCATCAAACAGCTTGATCACTTCTGGTTCCGGAGCATCTTCAACAGGTTTAGCAGCTTTTGCAACTGGTTGTGAAAATATGTTTTGATATTGTTTCATTATAGCAGCATCTAGTTCCAGATTACTACTCATCACGACACTCTCATCTTTAAACTGCCAGATTGCCCCCTTTTCGCGAGTTTTTTCAGATACAAACTCTCTAAAAATGTATGGTAACAATTGAACGGAAATTTGACCGTTTTCTTGGCTCATCTGTACATTGACGACCGCTGGTTCTTTGACATGGTGTATATTGTCTTTTGTCTTGACATGTTCACCTACAATCACACGACCTACATGATCGATAAATGATATTATTTTCGTTTTACTCATAAGTTATATTATATATTATGTTGATTTGGTTTTCTACTTTTTTTACTGAAATATATTCTCACGTAATACTTCCGGACTACAGCGATGATTGTGAACACAGCCCATAGCAACACTGAAGACTCCACAACCGACAGTTTGAATCTGAAAATGAACCACATTGCCAACATGTTCAATGGAAAATTTATAATGGTACCGATCACAGTGTCACTAATTGCTTCGGTCCATGCTCTTCTACTCTTGGATGTCATACTCCTAACAGTTCAAACAGGTCTGTCTGTACCTGGGCACTTGGTTTGCTCAGCTTCCAATTGACTGCTTCATAAAATCTATCTATTATACTAAATATAATCTTTTCAAACATCTTTTCGATGTCTGGATCGAACACTTTCTTGAACTCGTCTGGATAATAATACTTGTATGCTATGGCATTGATACCATACTTGTTGGGTTGGTTGACGTAGAAGTATCGGACCTTGTCACCAGATTCGATAGCCTCGTACTCACCACTCAATTCTAGCTTATCCAACAGTGTGTTGTAATGATACGCTGCTTTCACGTGTGCTGGCATGCCTTTACAGGTCACAAACCCATTGCATCGATCAGCATACTTTTCATAATCTGAAATTCCCATCACAAAAGAGTAATCTTCCACCGGCAACTCTTTGAACTTCTCATACGCTTCTAGAAACACGTCATTTGTCACAGATCTATTTTCAGTGTCCATCATTGTTTCGATTATTTTTTTGATATACGGTTTGATTGGAGCTGGTATGGTACTTCTCACAACTTCAACCCCGGTATATTTAAATTTGTTTGTAGGTATTCCTTCATCATCCAACACACGTAACACATAACGTTTTTTCTGTAAGAAGACACCAACATCTGTCATGCACTCTCGTTTGAACACAAACCTACTATCCTTACTGTTCAGTGCTTTGGCACTCCACTTGGTTATTTCCTCATTCAAGTATTGCTCCACCAACTCTGCTTGTTTGTAAGCATAATCTGTGATTTTAGAGTTGTTATGAAATATTTCACCGGATTTTTTCATGATACGGTTTATCGATATGTAAGTTGAGTCTGTATCATTGTATATAACCGGATCTGCACCTGATACACCGTGTTTGTCCACATAATCCCTTAAAATATCGTTTGATCTCTTGATGACCGCTTGTCCCGTGAGTGTGATACTACGTGCGATGTCAGGATCACCGATCGGTGCATGTTTGTTACCAAAATATCCATACACAGTGTTGATTAAAATCTTCAGTGTGAATTGTTTTATATCGAGCTGTTCTGATTTTCTCTTTAGAGCGGCATACTCATCATCATTCTCATTCAATTTACTTAGCTTCATGTTTATTGTCTTGAGCTCTTTCTTGATCAAGACACGTTGTTGGTATATACTGTCAACAATCTCTGGTATGATACCTTTTTTGTTTTGAGAGAACAACACCTTGGCTTTGGATAAAGCTATGTTATCTTTTTTGATAAATTCTACAAACTTTTCATGTGTCAACTTGAAACTCTTACCTGACACGTGTGTAATATATATATGTGTATCATCTTTGTGTGTTATCTTACCTACTTTTGTCTCTGGAGACAAATTCAAGCTGATCATCGTGTTCGGATACAGGCTGTTCGCATCAAAACTAACAACATCGTGTTGAAAACCACGCTGAGGTTCACCGACATACGCTCCTTCATACTTAGCGTTGTTTATATTGTCCTTGACAAACGTTGGCACAACCAGACCCTTGCTCCTGGCTTTGATCACAGTCGCTCCTGTAATAACACCCAGGGTACCCATTGCTGATTCAATTGTTGTAAGCCCGGTATATGCTAACATCCGTAACAACTCTAGATATCTCAGCTTGTCTTCCATTTGCACCAACAAGTTCACGTCTTGCACATTGTATTCTACAAACGTCTGCCAGTCATCATCAGCTAACGCTGATAGATTGGTGTTTCCGTAGTCTACTTTTCTTTCACCGAGCTCTCGCTCCGCGATCGCATCAAGCTTGTAACTCTCACGTAAACCTACACTAAACTTTTTGTATATATCTAGATAGTCAATACATGATATACCACTGATGTACCATCGTTGCTGTTCTCTACCAAACGCACCAGTTACTAATCGACTGTATATGTTTTCCACTGGTGAAATTCGTTTGATGTTCTCCTCACCCAACACTCTTATTGTTCTGTTGATGATATACGGTATGTCGAAACCTTCACTGTTCCATCCACTCAAAATATCAGGTGATGAGCGATTTATATAATTAATGAAGCATTCTAGTAATTGATTCTCCGTCTCACAATACACATAGTCACACCCTTTGATTTTTTTCTCTAATCGCTTGGTTCCCCATGTGTAAAATCTTTTGTCTATTGAATCATAAATTGTTATTACATTGATTGGTTCATAAGCAGTGTCTGGGGTTGGGAAGTTGTCCGGGCAATACACCTCAATATCCACATATTGTATCTTCAACGGGTTTTTTGAGAACTCTAGATCATTATTTTTCGTATGGAATGTGTCTATTAAAAATTGCTGCTCAGGTCTTATATTCTCGAACAATCTGTTTGTACCACACTCTTTTATAAAGTTGGAACGATGTCTGGTGTCTTTGAACAACCTTTTACGCACCGGGGTGTCAAAAATACTCTTAGAATCTCCCTTGAGCGTGGTCTCGACATATAAATACGGATTGAAACTCACATCCATGGTAACACGATTACCATTATCATCCCATGTGAACAATGTGACTGACTCATCTCTTGGATTGTAACAAACGTTGCGATACATATAAGACTATTATAGTATATAAACCGCAAAAGCTCAACTAAGTATTGTCATGGACACAAAAAACGTTTCTAAAGTGATCATCGAATGGAAAAATGCATGCTTGCTCCTACAAAGAGCGGGAGATGGTACGTGGGAATTACCTGGAGGTCATTTAGAGTTGGGTGAAACGTTCAAACAAGGAGCAAAACGTGAGGTTTTTGAGGAAACTCAAATAAAAATATCGAAACTCAAAACAATAATCAAAGAAAAAACGTTTCGGTTATACACATGCAGACCACGTGTTATAAAGGTTGTTCTATCTGACGAACATAAGTCATACAAGTGGGTGTTGGCACGTGATCTCCTAAAGCTACAACTCAGCAAACCTACTGTCTACAACCTGAAGACAATACTAAAAACTATTGATACTGTTGATTAGTTTTCTGTTGGGGTCTGCGTATGGTAATGTATACAGCTCTTTGTATTTATCGAGATTTTGAGGGTTTTCTAACCACCTGGTCTCTATATGTTGTCTACCTTTACGTACTTGCTTCATGTAAAAGCTTTTATCACTCATCACATGATCAATTTGATCTACCATCTCATCTCCGGTGGTGAAATTGAAAAAAGCATTTTCATAGGTGCATAAATCCTGACAAATCGCTGGTGCCCCGAGAGCACAACCTTCAATAAATTTGAGATCACTCTTGGCTCGATTAAAATTGTTGTCAGCAAGTGGTGCGACCATCACGTTCGGTTTGACTTTCTGTACCAACCTGGGATAATCCATCAAATATGTCCAGTTGTGAAACTCCACCTTACCTTGCTTAACATATTGAGACAGTCTTCTAGGGAATGCACCGATAAATATCCATTGATATTTGTTCATCGTCTTCAACACAGTGTCACATACATGTCCAAAGTCATCTTGTTGGTTTACATTGTTGTCTACATCAAAATGAGCTCCACTACCTGCGTACAACACTCTAGGTTTCTTCTTCCGTTTGCTATAATTCTTTTCTACAGTCAACTCATCATATTGATCCAACCAAGCTCGGGGCGGGTAATTAGGAATGACCGTTATGTTTTTATTACCAGTCTTGTCCATGTAGTATTGTTTCATGAAGTCACATGTGACTGTTATCTCATCACACATGCTCATCATGTCGATAGTCGCAGATCGAATATCATCATCAACAAACGCTCCCCGAAATTTGTTGTATTTGGGTATATCTTCATAGAACACAATGTCGTCTATCTCATATACAACTTTAAAGTCCATCTTTTTACCCAAGTCGGTTAAAAACTTTATAAATTTTCTTTGTGTTGGTGTGGCTTGTCGTTGTATGCGCACACACTTGACATTGGTGTAATATTTTGGATCAGTCACCATCACTGTGCTTCCATGCACGATCGCTTTTTGATATGCATTTAACATTTGCTCAGGCCAGATCATCCTCCAGTGACCACATCCGCTAAAATCTGCATAATAATTCAAACCTCGCGGCATATCCATCTCACGTGGTTTAGATTTAGGTGTGATTGGTTGAGATTTAGGACGAACCGGTGGTTGAACAAGCCCGGGTTGCATGTAATTAGGTGTGGTACCCAGTATTGATCCCAGCACTGTTCCTTGTTTAGATGTATACATATGTTTTATTTAAGTTCTGTTTCTGGAGTTGCTACACGTGTAGTTATTCCGTTCTGTTTTTCTAGAAATATTATCTCTCCTGTGGCCATTTTGGTGCTTTCTTTGCGGTGACTGATCACCATTATACATTCATTGTACTTCTCGATTTTCTCTTTGAGAATATCTATAACGAGCTCAACACCACGTTCATCCAAACTGCTGTCAAACAACTCGTCATACATACTGAAATTGAATGCCACATCACCTTGCAATCTACGGATGTCCATAAACGCGAACAGGCAAGCGAGGTCTATATTTTTTCTCTCAGCTCCACTGAAGTTGAAATATGAACATTGTTTGCCTTTCTCATCAATAATTTCCTCTTCAAAATACTCGTTAAACACACATATACAATTACTATCCATCTTTTTTAAATAATGTGACAGTTTTGAATTTAACAACTGTAGAATCTTCTTCACAATATACGATTTAACACCTTCTTCTGACACAATAAACTTGATCACATCAAGCTTTGACAATTCTTCTTTTATCTCATCAATTTGTTTTTGTGTTGCGTCTAACCGGGTGGTCACATCTTTAATATTTTCATCTAATGTTGTGTCTATATTCTCCACCGACTTGAGATCATCAGTTATATCCTTGTGTAACGACTTCAATTGCTTCAGACGCTGCTTGATATTCTCAATATTGCTTTTTTGTATGTCCGCGGCTGTTTTCTTGTCGTTCAACTTGGACTTCTTTGACATCAACGTGGTCCGGATGGTGTTTGCTTCCTTGAGTTTATTTTCAGCTGATTTCTTCTTCACCGCCAACTCATCTATTTGTTGTTTGACGGCACGCTTTTCTTCTTCAATATAATCCTTGTGTGATTCATCCAGTTTGTTCAAGCACACTGGACATTGGTCGTGATCTGAACACATCTTGTTGTATTTTTCATGTTGCATCTCGATCATGGCTTGAGATTTACTCTTCATTGACACAATCTTCTGTATTTTAGTGTTTAGCTCTTCAAGTATTGAATCTATCCGGTTGATCTTTGACGTAAATTCAGAAATGTCTATTATCTCCGCGGAGTCTAGTTTACTTTGTTGTGATTCTATTTCTTGATCACACGCTCCCAATCTCGTCTCAAGCTTTATCTTGCTTCTCAACCGGTTGTTTTCTAAATTTTGTTTTTGTTGATTCAGGGAGTTGATACTGTTCGAAATCTCTTCATACTTTGCACACTCTATATCTAAATTTTTGCTTATGTTGTTATATTCTGTACGTACATTATTCAGCATGTTGCTGAACACCTGCAAGTTGAAAATACCTTCAATAAATTTTCGTTTCTCTAGTTTCTTTTTCGCCATGAACGGTATCACATTGTTCACAGTCATTATGACACAATTTTGAAACACTTCTGGTGTGGTGTGTAGCAAATCACACAAGTAATGTGTGGTGTTGGATATAGAATCTCGTGTTATATCCTCACCATCTCTGTACAACAAACACTTTGATGGAGCCAATCGTCTTATCAGCTTGTATTCGCACTCAACTCCATCGACATTCACAGTGAAGTTCAAACACACCTCACAATTACGCTGTATTATGTTGTTGACAATAAAATCTTTTTTGAGTTCACGTAATGTGCTACCAAAAATAGCAAAATAAACTGCATCTGCTACAGTGCTCTTACCAACACCATTACGTCTATCCAGTTTATCTTTGTTGTGTCCGGTTATGATGTTCAAACCTGAATTGAACTCCACAACCACAGGTTCTTCTCCAACACTTAGAAAATTTTTGATCGCCAATCTTTTAAAATTTACATATTTCATCTGCTTCTCACGTACAAATCAACTGTGTACTCTATTATATCTTGTTTGTTAGGTATATCTTCAAGCAAGTTCACAAATTCTTCGATAGCAACTGGTATGTCCACACCAGATAGATCATGGCTCTCACCATCATCCAACCCAAACTTGTTAAAATTAACATCATAATCCACCGTGATGCTATTTGCTTTCAATTCTAGAAATTTTCTCAACAACACATCCATATCATCAGGTGATACAACACGGTCCACGATCAATTTGACTATGTTGTTCTTGAAGATCTCTCGTACCTCTGATGTTATTGTTTGTTTTTTGATCAAATCTGATAGTTTGATCTTTTGATGTGTGGGAGACAGATTGTTTTGATAAAATATATACTCTTGTGTTGGAAAATCGAACAAATAATACCCTTTGATTCCATTCACATCACCAAAATCCATTTGATATGGATTGCCCAGATACAAAATCTTACCATTCTTATATGACCGTTCTTCTCTCAAGTGAAAGTGACCTGTTATCACTGTAGGTGCTCTGGACAACAAATCACCACTGCGTATGCCTGTGTCACACACTTTGTGTTGATTCAATTTGAACGATTCAATCTCGAAATGACCGAATATTGTATCGCATTTTTGAATTTGTTCTACAGAGGTACCCCATGGACAAAACATCACCTGTTTGCCGTATATTTCTGTTAACATGGGCTCGGATATCACTGTGATATTGGACCAACCACTCAATATAGACAGACTGTTTATGTCTGACTTGTCCTTATAGTATGCATCATGATTACCCACCAACAAAACTATGTTAAAATCTTTCCACATGTTCAACATTTGAGTCACCACATGTATAGTGTTCACAGCTATTTCATCTCTATAATGAAACAAGTCTCCGGAGATGATTATGTCTGTTATGGAGTGAGATTTTAGTTCACTCGTAAGCCAACTCGCCCATTCGAGTGTTATATCATGCCAGTTTGCGGAGTTTTGATGCACACCAACATGTATGTCGGACACACAACAAACTTTACGCTGTTGTATATTAAGTTTCATTAGAATCAGATTCAGCTGGCTTGGTTTGCATATTATATTCAGAGGCCAATTCCTCGTAAACCATTTCTTGATAATCTGACACTACCTGTCTTTGTTTTTTCTCCTTTTTGATTCTGTTGATGAACGCATGAAACGCGATCGTTGTAAAATATGAAAATGGATTGTTACCAGAGTCGATATTAAATTTTTTACTCTGCAGAGCTGAAAACATCTTAACAATAGCATCACCAACCATGTCATCTTTGTACGAATAGTTTATGAAATTAGGAGCATAGCTCAATCCGGTTGCTATCTTGAATATATTGGTACCAAGTTGCTCACCAATCTGATCAGAACCACTGTCATAGTACTTGATAATGTCTTGAGTAAACTCTTTTGGATTTACGTAATACGGTTTATCCTTTTTCTTCTTTGAGGTTTTTGACGCCATGTTTTATTTTTTCGGTTTTGTATAATTTAAGTCTTTTCATATAGTGCTGATTACCATAGTATAGCATATCTGCTATGTCTATAATTATAACACCTTTTTTACCCTTATGCAAGCGTAAACCTCTACCTATACTCTGTATTATCTTGACTTTGGCCTTGCCTCCGCCCGCGAACACTATATAGTGTAGATTTTTGATGTTGATTCCTGTGGAAAATATTTTTGATATAGCAATGCATATGACATCATCACTAGACTCCATCAAAGCTCGTACTCTGTCCCTTTCATCCACAGCAACATCTCCACGTATGAAAAATACTTGTTTGTTCTTACAAGCGGATGACAATATACCATACAATTCCTCACCATGATCAATCCTGTCAACCATTATCAGTGAATTGTTGTTAAAGTTTTCCGACAATTTTGTAATTATACTGTTTCTAAATTTGTTTTTTGATATGAATTCTTGTTCTCTACGGAATCTTGCTGTTGGATCGTACCTGTCATTAGGAAACACCGGAGGTTTGTCCTTATATTCCAGTTTCAACACTTGTATCTTTGCTTTGGCTACATATTCTTGTTGTCTCAACTGAAAACTGTTACGTTCATACAGCACCGGACCGATCTTTCCAATAATATTCCATTGATCCAGCTGTTGTTCTGGCATGGTACCAGTGAACCCAAACTTATGTGGTGTGGATATTTTGCGGATCAATTTGTTGATCTTATTGTCTTTACGTAACTTATGAACCTCATCCACTATCAGTACATCTATATCTTGTATCCAATCAACATCTGATTTGTCACTCTGTAATATACCCATATTGGCTATCACGATGTTGGTTCCTAAATTCAATTTGTTGTTACCTGTCCATTTGCAATGTGTATATGAAACACAATACTCACTAAAGTCACTACTTGTTTGATTCACGAGCCCTAGGTCAGGAACCAACACCAAACATTTGAAAGATTTTTGATGTTTGTGTATCGATTCCAATAAATTGGCTATTGTCAATGTCTTGCCACCAGCAGTTGCGAGTATCGTCACACCTCTACCGGTTTTCAAACACACATCCACAATGTTTTGCTGATAATCTCTCAGATCCAAAGCTAGTTTCACACGAGTATCATCGTAGGCTTGTTTGAATCCAGGGTACACCACCTTGCGTAACGCACCATCCACGTTTATCTTGGTGTCTGGAGCGTTCTCTTTTACAAATCTTTTGATCTCTGTATACAAACCAGGCTCAAATCGACCCTGTGGTGTGATCATGTACCTGCGTGACGGAACAAACCGGTTTTTGAACCTAGCGAACTTAGCTGCATCATTTACAACAGAAAAATGTTCACGTATTTCATCAAAATGATCACCTGTCAGTTGAGCCATCCTTTTCTTGGTGTCATATACAAGAGTTATTTGACTCGAGCCCATTACATTGTCTCAAGCTTCATTATTTCCGTTATGTTCTTTATATCAAAAGACATTCCACTGAAAATACGCTCACCCTTCTCTAAAAATTCAATTATTAGCTTATACTCCTTAATTTTTTCACTCACGCCCTTCACTCTAGAATGCTTTTCTGCTGCTTTCATCGCAGTTGGTAGTGTCACAGAATATGTTGATGTTTCTATCACTTCTTTTGCCACATCCTTTATGATATTGTCTTTGTTTGCGATGTATCTTTGCAAGTCGCCGCGATGTCGTACCAATCTGCCCACCCATTTGTGTTTTAATGCAGGTAATTTCAATTGAACATCTTTGAGATTGAATTCATCCAGCTCAACATCATTACCCATTTCTTTAATATATGTTTCTAATAGCTCCATAGAGTATAAATAATTATATACTATGACAAACAAGAAGTCAATCAATATGTTTCAATGTACATTTAATAAATTGTTAGCTGAGGACAATCTCGCCGGTGGCGGGGGGGTATTTGGTGATTACGGTGAGGGTCATGGTGGTGCGGTTGGCATGACCGACTTTTACGCAACAAAGGATGGTAGAAGCGTGACACACAGTAGCAAACGCAAGAAGAAAAAACAAACCACCAAGAACAAACAAAAGGATATTGGTACAAACATGCTGATGCCGGTGCAACGTAGACCTTTGAGTAGAGATTTGTAAATATAAATATGCCATCACCACAAAAAGCTAAAGGTAACGCATGGGAACGCGATGTTGCTAAGCATCTATCTGATATATTCGACACAAATTTCACCAGAGTACCAACCAGTGGTGCCATGACTGGTGGGATGAATGCAGATGTGTTGGCAAGACTGACCAAATCACAGAAATTGTTACTGGAAGGCGACATAATACCACCAGATCACATGTACAAAATGAAAATCGAGTGTAAAAGTCACAAGAATTTCTCATTTTCCAAAGTTTACACAACCAACAAACAATTGGATGACTGGATTGAACAATCGTACTCTGATGAGAAGGTGTGGTTTTTGATATTCAAAATAAACAATCAAGGAAAGTTCATTTGTTTTTCAAAACAAGTGTTCATGTCATGTGATAAACTCAAAGACCGTAACTATTCTACTTATAAAAAACACTACATCACCACAATGGATGGTTTTTTCGAAAAATACAAACATGTTTTGTTGCAGTTATGTAAATAGTATGCTATTCTAAGGTGTGAATCACATAGATTTGAACCAATACGGACTGAGAGTTGTCAATTTTGAATATATATTCAATCAAGCGTATAAAGACATTGTGGATGATTTGTTCACATATGAAAAATTCCATGATCTCAATGTGAGACAGCAAGACACTAAACGAATATATTACTATCATATGATAAAACACATATGTGACAACATAATCAGTCACAAAACAAACAACAGAGTGGTTATATACTATTGTGACAAAGACATCAAATGTGATTTCAAAAAATGTAACAACAAACACACCCGTAAAGGTATCAAAACAGACCGGAAACCGGAGTTTGTACTGTTCATGTCTCGTTTCTTCAAACATCTCAAGTCGATGATACCCGTGAAGTGTCATGTTGGTGATGTAAAGTTTAACACGTTCATACAATATTACAACACAAACAAAGGTAAATATATTGAGATCATAAACAAACTGAGGTCATCACATGACTGTTCACGTATGAGCATGGAGAAAATTAAAAAGTTTACAAACAAATATCAATTGAATTACATCACCACCGGTTATTTGAATAACTTGAAGATCAAAGGGGCTTTGTATAAATAAATATATGGGTAGACGGTTTAATGTAGCTATAGATGTACTTTCAGATGCATATTTGAAGCGAGATAAGAGAACACGCACAGAAGTGGTGATGGATTCCTTTATGGAGAGTAGTTTTTATGATAAGATGTCTCGGTATGCTGATGATGCAAAACAACAAAAAGGAGCGATCGACAAAGGCATAAAGGCTTTTGTCAATTATTTCAAGGATGACTCACCATTGGGCAAATGGGAACGGCAAGTTTCCGATCAATGGAAGCAGATGATGCCACAACAACAAGCTGTTTATTCCAGACCACCGGCAGATATAGAAAAACACCCCGCATACAAACAAGCTGAAGAGGAACACGAACCTTCGGCATCCGACACCATGGTAGGTACAAGAGAGGATATATACAAAGCGGCGGTCAGAAAACACATCATGAAGAAGATGAAAGACAACCAACCACTGGACAAGGCTGATGTTGCTGCACTGGATGGATTCGATCGCTTCAGAGCCAAACAATGGAACAGCACAATTGGCAAGCAACAAGGATCAACACAAGGTGGCCCAGGAACCACCAGATGGGATCAACAAA
>Ga0102812_10000963_pt1 | contig 20205 bp, 19 predicted proteins | sample ColrivemetaGS713_FD_79334 | JGI IMG/M metagenome (GOLD analysis project Ga0102812, IMG submission 79334) | Estuarine microbial communities from the Columbia River estuary - Flood tide ETM metaG S.713 | ecosystem: Environmental > Aquatic > Marine > Intertidal zone > Estuary | place: USA...
ATGCCGTTGGTAACTACAACACGTGGAGCTTCTTTACCACTTGGAAACAACCCCATTGGATGGCCGCTGTACATATGCAAGGTTTGCTCATCCGTCATTTCACTTAAATACTTCATAGTAAGTAGATATTGAGCCCAATTCTGAAAAACCGCACCATTACCACCGTAGGTTATGAGTTCTTCGGGATGTTGAGCAACTGCAGGATCCAGGTTGTTCTGAATCATAAGCATAATGGCAGCAGCTTGCTGGCTCTTTGACGGATATTCTAATATTGGACGAGCGTACATTTTATACGTCGGCATAAAACGGTACATATAAATGCGTCCGTGCTCCTTTAATTCCTGTGCAAATTCGGCAGCTAACTCTGCGTGCCAATTAGCGGGGAAATAGCGAAGGGCGTTGCGAATGGCAAGTTTCTTTTCTTCAATGCTAAGAATATCTTTTCGTTTGGGGGCTCTATTTACTTCTTTAGCCAAATCTCTTTTTGGAGGAAGTGAAGTTGGTATTCCCTGTTTTATATCTTCTTTAAAATCAGATTCTGATGCTATCATTGTTTGCAAAGGTCTTATTTGGTTTTATAATAACAACAAAACCTACAGCATAAAGTTGGAACTACTTCCATCTCTTTATACATTTGAAAACTATATGAGTTCTAATCAGATTGTCGGAATTATAGTGGCACTTATTGCTATGTTTACTTTTGTTGCAAGCTCACTTAATTTGCCTTTTTTCTTTAATAACAAGCGTGGCGAAATGTTTATTAAAATGTTTGGCAGACTTGGAGCCAGAATATTCTACATGCTCCTAGCACTTTTTCTATTCTATATTGCTTACCAAGTTTATATTACACCAGGCACTTCAACATAAAACGTAAGTTATTCTTCGCAATTTTCGAAAGATCCAGCAATTATTTCGTCCAGTTTAACTTGCGTTAAATATTGTGGTTTATATGTCGTCCCTTGATTGTTTAACTGCTCAAAATAGGCTCTAATGTGATTTCTTGAACCGCATTGTAAATTGTCATAAAGTTTCAACAAGTCTGCGTTTGTCGTTCTGCTTATGTTTATATCAATATCGTGAATTTCCAAATCTTCAATAGTTGCCCCTACTTCTAGAGCATCAACTAAGGATTTAGCAGATTTAGCACTGAAATCACTATATAATTGCCCCAAAACCGCATTCCTAAATACACCTCGCTCTGTAAAAGCTGGATCGTCTAAATCATATTTATTCAGAAGTTTTAGTACTTCATCCATATGTTTCTGTTCATTTGATGAAATATTAGTAAATATCTGTGCAGCATACTTTTGAGAAGCAGCATAGTAAACATCTCGTGCAAGTTTTTCTTCCTCTCTTATAAATAATAAATCTGATTTTTCTTCATCGGTAAGTGTTATAGGTGTTTCATTGGGCACTTCCACCTCCCTGCAACTCCAAAAATTTATTACCCCTAAAATGCTTAAAATAATTATCCAATGTTTCATATTAATTCCAATCATCCAAAGTTAGTCAGGTATACTTTAAACTTGGTAACCTCTGTTACCACAATCATTTTTAACTTAGCGAAATCAAAACTGCTAAATAGTGTAATTCAATTCCTTTCCTCCTCTTTCACAGCATCTTCATCGATGTAGTTCAGCAAAACAATTATTCATCTTATTTTTGAAAATGAAATGAGTATCCTACAGATTCAAAACGTTTCTAAGTTTTATGCCAACCACACTGCTTTGAACAATGTTTCGTTCGATGTACCTAAAGGGAAAATTTTCGGACTTTTGGGACCCAACGGTGCTGGCAAAACATCACTAATTCGAATAATAAATCAGATAACAGCTCCAGACGAAGGGCAGGTTCTTTTTAATGGTGAAGTATTGAATAATGAACACATAAAAAACATCGGTTACCTGCCCGAAGAACGAGGCTTGTACAAGAAAATGAATGTGTTTGACCAACTTATCTATTTTGCTAGACTCCGAGGATTAAATAAGCATGAGGCTAAAATAACCATAGATATGTGGCTAGAAAAATTTGAAGCATCTACTTGGAAAAAAAAGAAAATAGAGGAACTGAGTAAAGGAATGCAGCAAAAAATTCAGTTTATCGTAACTGTTTTGCATAAACCCGATTTTATAATTTTAGATGAGCCATTTACCGGTTTCGATCCTAAAAATACACAATTAATAAAAGATGAAATTGTAAATTTAAAAAACAACGGAGCAACCATTATGCTTTCTACGCACCGTATGGAAAGTGTAGAAGCCATTTGCGACGAAGTAGTACTAATAAACAAAGCAAAGTTGGTAACACAAGGTACAGTTGGCAGCGTGCGAAATAGCTTAAAAGACAATTCTTTTGAAATACAATACCAAGGCAGCCTTAACCTTGAAAATATTACAGGACTGCAGATTAAGGATAAAACAGAAAAAGAAGGAATTCATCAAGTCACCTTTAAATATGCTGGAGATCCTAAACTAGGTTTACAACAATTTAGCAATCAAGATATAGAAATAAAATCGTACCGTGAAGTTTTACCGAGTATGCAAGAAGTATTTTTAACCCTAACAGAAAGTCATGAATAATATTTGGATTGTAACCTCACGCGAATACTCGTCAAGGGTAAAAAAGAAAAGTTTTATACTGATGACGTTGCTTGCTCCTTTATTAATTGCCGCTTTTTACGGAGCAATTATTTGGATGAGCATAAACGACAATGTAGGCAGCAGCACTAAAAACATTGTGGTAGTAGATCCAGTAAATGTTTTTACTGGAAAACTTAAAAATCCGGATAAAATCAACTTTATCCTCAAACCTACTTTCAACATAAAAGAGTTGGTACAAGATGAATCTATAGATGGTTTTATAGAAATTCCGCAGCGTTACAAACTTGCAGATGAATTTCAACTTAAATACCAAAGTATGAAGAGTTTAAGTGTTTCTGATAATGATAAAATAAAAGATGCTTTTGGATCAATTCTACGTGAAGAAAAACTCAAATCACTTGGCATTACCCAAGCGGCTATTGATAGTTTAAGAGTAAATGTTAGCATAAGTGAATTTAAAATTGATGATGAAGGAAACAGCAAATCGAGCAACTTAGGCATAAATACTGCACTAGGAATGGGGCTTGCGGTAATGATTTACTTTTTCATTTTTCTATACGGTGTGCAAGTAATGCGTGGCGTTATCGAAGAAAAAACAAACCGAATAATAGAGCTAATTGTAAGCACCGTAAAACCATTTCAGCTAATGATGGGTAAAGTTATTGGTATTGCAGCTGTTGGACTAACCCAACTCGGTATTTGGATGATTCTTACATCAATCCTAATGACAATAATAAGTGTAGTTTTCGGACTGAATGTGGCCGATGCTCCTCAAGTAAGCGAAATGGCGTCAAATCCGGCTCTAAAAAACATGGATAATAATGTCGCCCAAGCACTTACTTCATTTTACAATCTTCCTCTACTTAAAATATTTGGCACCTTTGTTTTCTATTTTATTGGAGGATATCTACTATACGGAGCTTTGTTTGCAGCTATTGGTTCTGCGGTAGATAGTGAGACGGATACACAACAATTTATGATGCCCATAACGCTGCCGTTGGTATTTTCTTTTGTAATATCCTTTTCTGTAGTAGTAAACGACCCAAACGGTGTTTTAGCTACCTGGTTATCCATTATACCATTTTCATCACCAATCGTTATGATGGTTCGCACACCATTCGAGCCCGAACTTTGGCAAGTAATCACTTCTATGCTGGTATTATTGGCTACAATTATTGGTATAATTTGGTTGGCTGGTAAAATCTATCGCACTGGCATTCTGATGTATGGCAAAAAACCAACCTACAAAGAGCTAGCAAAGTGGCTTTTCTACAAAAATTAACTTAACTTAGCCATCCTTTTATGAGAGTATATTTTATAGCACTAACGTTATTCTCTCTTCAGCTATTCGCCCAAGAGAATAAACCAGTTTATTATGGTAACCAGTCGGACGACGTAAGCAGTATAGCTTATAGTCCTGATAATAAGTTTCTTGTATCCGGAAGCTGGGATGGCTCCGTATTAATTTACAGCAACGATAGTTCGTACTCTTTTTTTGAAAACGGAAAAGAATATGATGTGGTGCAAACCATAAAAAACGACGAGGGGGCAATAAATAGCATAGCTTACAGTAGAGATGGCTACAAATTAATTTCGGGAGGACAAGATGGAAAGATAAATATTTATGGCTTTAATGATTCATCTTCATGGGATATTGCTGGTTTAGACACAACTCTTGAAATAAACAATGGGCCAATTACAAAACTTATTTATGGGCCAGGTATGCGAACCATTTTTAGTGCTGGCGAAGATGGAAGGTTTATGACTTTTGATATAGCCAAAGATAAAGTAATACCCCTTGACACTAAAAAACCAATAACCGCAGCAGCTGTTGCCGTAGACAGAATGAGCTTTTTCTTAGCTAATGAATATAGTGCTGCAATAACGCAATATGATATTTTTGGAAAGCCACTTAGAACTTTTGAAGGCCATAGCAATGATATTACAGATTTAGCGGTAACTATCGATAGAAAATTCCTTATCTCTGCTAGCAAAGACAAAACCATTAAAATATGGACCATTGCCAACGGCAAAGAGCTAAAAACACTTAGTGGCCATACGTGGGAGGTTAAAGATATTGACATAGATATTTCTGGGAAATTTTTAGTAAGTTGCGGCTTAGATGGCAAGGTAATTCTTTGGGATGTAGCTTCAGGTGAAATTCTTATGACACAAGATTTGCCCGGAGCAAAGTGCAATGCTCTTGCTCTATCGCCAAACCTAACACAAATTGCCGTAGCTGCACACTTAGATAACTCTAACAGTCCATCTGGCTTTTTCATAGTAAACACACCACTTAAGGCCAGAAAAATTACGGTAGCAAAACGAGTTGTTATTGAAAAAAAACCGGAATTAAAATCAAAAAGTTCTCCTAAAAAATCAGTTAATTCAACACCTCAACCTAAGTCACGTTAGGTAAGTTTATAAACATATAAGCAAAACCTGAGGTCTCTTTTTTAGGAGATGGCTATTTTTGCAGCATATTAATTATAACCATGAGCAACGATATACTCAATAGTAGTAAAGCCCCAGAACCCGTAGGTGCATATCCGCACGCCAGAAGAGTAGGTAATTTATTGTTTTTGAGCGGTGTAGGACCACGAGAAAGAGGTACAAAAAAAATACCTGGAGTTGAATTAGATGAAGCTGGCAATATTATTAGCTATGACATTGAGGCACAATGCCATTCGGTTTTTAATAACATTAAAAATATTTTAGAAGACTCTGGTAGTAGCTGGGCAAATATTGTAGATGTAACTGTTTTTCTAACAAACATGAAGGATGATTTTAAAACCTACAACAGACTCTATGCAGAATACTTTAAAGACAACCAGCCGTGCAGAACCACGTTGGAAATAAACTGTCTTCCTACTCCTATAGCAATAGAGCTTAAAGTTATTGCGACTATATAATATTTTTTAAATAATTTAATGAAATCCCTATGTTGTAAAAGGCTAGGACAAACGTTGCTATTACTTTGCGTTAGCTTCATTCTAAGTGCACAGAACCAGCAAATAGTTGGCGGAATTTCAGGAGATTCCTTGGTATTATACTCCATTAACACAAATGATGTTAAGATAATTCCGCTGTCAAACTCTGCTGTTAAAAATCAAGGCCCACGGTCTATGACTTTTAATACAAGTGAGTGTGCTTTTTACATTATTACCTCTTCTTCTCAACAGCCAAAGTTACACCGCATTAATATTAACGGAGAAGTTCAGTACATAGGCAACATTGGCAATGCAGATGGCAGTACTTTTTACCGTTGCGAGGCAATTGCTTACAATATAGAAACTAATAAAACATATATTTCTGCTTCAATCGGGCCAAATAATTACACAAAATACATTTCTGAAATAGACATTACCAATGCACAATGCTCTTTTATTACGGAAATAGATAACAGTTCTGCTGAAACTTCAGACGCCGATTTTTTAGATTTTTACAATGGCATTTTGTTAATAGGGGATATATATAGCAGTACCATTTATTCTAATATATATTCTTTAGACATAATAAACGCTGCAGTAAACAGTTTTACAACAAAACTATTCGAAGCCAATACTAATTTCCAATTTACGGAAATGGCAGCTGTTGGCGATAGCATTTACACCTTTTTAAATAACAAGATCTATTCGTCTAGCATTACAAATATCCCAATAAACTTCACCTCAATCCGAGACTTGCTTATACCCGGAGTTGCAGAAATGCCAAAGGCAATTACAAGTTTTCCGTATTACGAAATTTTTAAGCCAGCGTCCATTTTAAACGATACTATAATCTGCAAAAACGACTCCATTTTGGTTTCCACTTCAAAATTCTCCAACTTTATTTGGAGTGATGGAGAAACAACAAATCTGAGATGGATTAATACCGAAGGAGAATATTTCGGAACAGCTACATATGCTGGATGTACATTTACTACCGATACATTTCACATTTCCACGAAATGGTGCAATAAATGCGATGAATTTTATGAGGAATTAGCAGACAATTTAACCTTAGGCACAGATCTTATACTTTGCGATAGCGAAGAAGCAAAATGGAATAAAAATGGTTTACAATTAGATAGCATTTTATGGAACGACGGATTTTTAGCTTTTGAAAAAAAGACCAATATATCGGGCCCTGTTTTCGCTACCTTTTATCGTGATACGTGCAGCTTCAATACCGATACGATAAATGTAACTGTAATTGAGTGTTTTGACTGTAACGTTTCTTTCCCAAATGCATTTACACCAAATGGAGATAATCTGAACGATATATTTAGACCAATTTTTATAGAAGGTTGTGAGTTTATTTCTGAGAGATTTATTATTTTTAATCGATGGGGAGAAAAAATAGTGGACAGCGAAACTCCTTTTTGGGACGGGACTTATAACGGAGCACTCGTGCAGGACGGCATCTATCTTTATCAATCCATTTTGGTAAATACTCGTACGCTGCAAAGAACAAATTCCAACGGAACCATTCACCTGCATTATTAATCTGTTATCTTCGCAATAAAGGTGCGAATTAGATTTATTATATTCTGTTCTTGCTGTATCCAGCTATTGGCATCCGCACAAAATGCGAATATCCTCACTTCCATTGTTGACAAAAATCTGGTTTATTACTCCTTAGATAATAGTGCCGTAAAAACTGTTCCATTATCTAATCCAGACATTGCTTTCCAAATTCCAAGATCCTTGGAATACAACTCAGATTTATGCGAGTTTTATGTAATCACTTCATTTCGATCCACGCCTAAATTGCATAAAATTGCCATAAATGGTGAAGTAACATTTATTGGAGCTCTGGCAATGAACAATGGAAAAAGCATTTATAGTTGCGAAGCAATAGCTTATAATGCTGCAGATAAAACACTATACGGTTCCATTAGCTATCCTAATCTTGATTACTACACGGAAACCTTAGTATCTATAAACATAAGCACAGGAAAATGTAGTGAAGTATCTGCAATTAGTACAAGCGAATCTTTTTCGGATATGGATTTTTTAGCTTGTGTAAATGGCGATTTATTGATTGGTGATGGTGACAATGCTCCGTTTTATAAAATTTATTCGCAAACGCTTGCCGGCATTGGGGCAACTTGCAATCCGATAGAAATTTACAGCGATAATTTAACCACTTCCAAAAACCAACAAGAAATGGCGGTAATAGGGAATTATCTTTATGTAGAAAACAACAAAAGTTTGTACCGAGCAGACCTTACAGACAATACACTAAATTTTGAATTAGACAGAACGTTTAACATGCCCTATTCTGGACCTTTATTGGCTATGGCCGCTTTCCCCTATAATTCTATTTTTGATTTTAACGACCAACTAAGTGGCGATACGCTTATATGCGAAGGAGATACTATGACTTTGGACAAGAGCAACTTCGATAGTTTTACTTGGAATGATGGAAGTACAGATACTGAGAGAAATGTAACGCAAGCAGGAATATATTTTGGTGAAGGAAAAATTGGCGATTGCTTGGTAAATAGTGACACATTTGAGCTTAAAACCAAACCTTGTAATAAATGCGAAGATTATTACGAAGAAATTCAATACTACCTGCAGCTTGGCAGAGATATAGAAATGTGCTACGGTGAGTTTTACTCCATTGTATTGCCCAGAATAATAGATTCGGTTTTTTGGAGTGATGGAACAATGGGTAGAGCCAAACATATTGTTGAAACAAATACACTATCTGCTATTATAAAAATAGATTCATGTATTTTTTACACAGATACCATTCAGTTTGATTTTGTGAATTGTGATGATTGCAAGGTACATTTTCCAAATGCGTTTACTCCAAACGAGGATGCCATTAACAATACCTTTAAACCCAAATTTAACGATGCTTGCAATTACCGTTTTCAACGTTTTGAGGTTTACAATCGCTGGGGCGAAAAACTATTTGAAGACACAAAAGGTGAATGGAACGGCTATTACCTAAACGCCAAAGTTCCCCAAGGTGTTTACTATTTTATAGCCAAAGTTAAGGAGCTAAACGCCAATACAACCAAAGTATATAGCGGACCAATACAAGTGCTTTACTAAAGCATTGCAGCATTAATAGCCTTCTTTGTCTCTTCGTTTACAGATACTACGGGCAACCTAAAATTATTGCCACACACTCCCATTTTTTCTAGAACATATTTCACGCCTCCAGGATTTCCATCCATAAAAATGGATTTCATTATGGGTAAAAGCTTGTAGTGTAAATGTCGTGCATTTTTTAAATCGCCTTGAAGAGCATAGTTTACCATTTGGCTAAACTCTTTAGGATACGCATTTCCTACTACCGAAATAACACCGTGCATTCCTGCAGCTATATAAGGCAGTGTATAGTTGTCGTCTCCACTTATCACCATAAAATCTTCAGGCTTATCACGAAGTATATCCATACACACGTCTAAACTACCGCTAGCTTCTTTAGTTGCAACTATATTTGGCAATTGTGCAATTCGCAACGTTGTGGCAGCCGAAATTAACGACCCAGTTCTACCCGGAACATTGTACATAATTACCGGTAGTGGAGTATTTTCTGAAATAGCTTTATAATGCTGATAAATACCTTCTTGGCTTGGTTTATTGTAATACGGACTAACGCTTAATATTCCGTCAACTCCCGTTAAGTCTACCGTTTTTAATCGATTTACCACTTCCGCGGTGTTATTGCCTCCAATTCCAAAAACTATAGGTAAACGTTTAGCATTTACTTCTTTTACTTTAGTTAATACCTGTGCTTGTTCTTCGGCAGATATGGTGGGATTTTCTCCTGTTGTACCCATTACCACCAGATAGTTTACACCCCCATTTATTAAGTGAAGCGTAAGCTTTTCTAAACCTACCAAATCAATACTACCATCTGCATTAAAAGGAGTAATCATGGCAACTCCCAGCCCTTTAAACTTTGTATTCATTTACTTGATGTACTTTGTAATGTCGTTAAATAATTCTTCTTCGGTTTCTGCCAGGCTTTTCACCATAAAATCTTGAGCAAAAGGAAATTCCTCGAAATACTTTCCAATTCTCGTTTTGGCATTGCTAAAAGTGGATATCGATTGTAATTCAATTACTCCTTCTGCATCTAAGTTTATGAGATAATCAAAAGGTGTGGTGATAAAATTTTGAATTACATCTTTCTTCGGAATCTTCCAAAAAGTTAGGTCTTTTTTAGTATAATACTCTTGACGAAGCCTAGGTTGATAATCTCCCAACTCTTTTTCATTTACAAAGCCAAGGGTAATTACACTTTTTCCTTCAGACTCAAAATAACTTGTAATCCTATCTAAAAATCCAGTTCGTATTTTTTGGACGTCATACACTATACCCACTTTTTGCGTAGACTTAAACGATGTAAGTCGCTCACTCTTATCGGCTTGCTTATGAGCTTTTAAAAGTTTTAATCCTATATTTTTAAAAAAACTAGACAACGATACAAAGGTAGGGTTTTAAATTTCTGTGATGCCAATTTTAGTTTTCAAATTATACTTTTGCTCAACATAATGAAAACTATATTATTTTTCACTTTCTTCTTCTTGCAATCACTACTTTTAAGAGCCCAGCACGCTGAGTTGATGAAATATGCAACGATTAATTCTGAAACTAACTACATCTATCATCTTAATTACAGCACAAGTGGGAGTAAAATTATTCTGAATCTTAATCAACAAGGTGGCCTATTACTAGATTCAAGTCTTCACGAAATTAGTCCTATTTATTATCCCAATTTTCAAAGTTCTGGTTTTACAAAAATTACAGATAACGAAATGTATGTACTGCAAATACAGGATAATTATGATGAAAATTTTTCTCAGTTAAGCATACTAAAGTTGGAAGACAATTCGAACTTGTTTATCAAACTCCCTCTTTTTAGCAAATACATCCCATTTAGCTCTTGCAACAAAGTATTGATTTATGTTGATGGTTTTTTCGATATCTACAATATAGAAACAGGTGAATTAGAAAAAGAAAAATGCATAGATATTTCAGAGGAACATACCAAGTCAATAACAAGTATGATGGTGTACGAAAACGACACCAAGCTTTTACTAAACTACACCAAACGTCCGCCGAAATTTACAGATTTACTGGTATACGACATGCGAGATTTCAGTTTAAAAAAACGTATGCCCAAACCTGCATTCAACATTAGCGAAACGCAACTATCACGTGATAAGCAATTCTACTTTTACAGTCTTTCGCAACCTGATTTTGTGAAAGAATCTGTACACATAAAAAGTTGCAAAACAGATAGTTTGGTAGATTCTATTCCGACAAACTTAGAACATATACTGGAAGTTGCACTTTCTCCCGACAACTCGTTTTTAATTATTAGAGATTACCACTTAAACCTCTATCATTTTGATAGAAAAAGCAGGAAACTCACTCCACTTATTGAGTGTGGATTGGATGATAACTTTGGAGCAATTGCCATTTGCCCAGACAATAAACACTTTTTGGTGAGTATGAACGGAAACAAACTCCTAAAGTACAAAATTGTATTGGAGAATGAAGTGGAAGCTAGGTTTGAGATGGAGTAAAACATAACCCTATTGAAAGGTTTTACAAAAGCAGAGTATTAATAAAGTAGTAATCCTACTATAAGATTTTTTTAATGCCCAATTGCAGTTTCAATACTTGTTTTTAAAATTTCAGGTTCATTTAAGCCATAAATCTCTATCTCGAATTTATCCCCTAATTCAGTTTTATGGCTAATTATTAACGACTTGTTTTTTAGAGAGATGGAATATAAATTCTTTAATTTTATTTCGTAGAACAAATCACTTTTAAAAACTAGTAAACTAGCGATAAAAAAAGTGGATGGATACAAATATATGGAAGAGGATGTCACCATTACTGAGTGACTAGGCCACATTGGAAAAATTCTATATAACCACCAATTCAATAATCTGAAACCAATGTATCGTTTATTATAAATTACATCTCCATCCTCGCTTATTTTTTTTCGTTTATAAAATGCTTCCCTAAGAAAATATACGTAAACGAACAAAAATGAAATGAAGAATATATTATCTATAAAGAAATTCATCACCCAATCATCTCCGCAAACTCATCTTCGCTTATCATTTTTACGCCTAGTTGCTCGGCTTTTTCTTTTTTGGCTGGGCCCATACTGTCACCTACTATTACAAAATCAGTAGCTTTAGAAATGGAACTCACATTTATACCGCCATTGTCTTCTATCAGTTGTTTTAATTCGTTTCTCCCAAAACGCGTAAACACTCCACTCACCACTATTTTAGCTCCTTCTAGTTTATTGCTTGCCAACTCTTTTTCTACCACTTCAAAACAAAACCCAACCGCTTGCAAACGTCGTACCTCTTCTCTATTTTTTTCGATGCTAAAATGGTCGATAATGCTTTGAGCTATTTTATCTCCAATTTCGTTTACAGTTACCAGTTCTTCAAAGCTAGCAGCTAAAAGTGTACCCATATTTTTAAAATGAAAAGCCAGTTTCTTAGCTACAGTTTCGCCAACAAAACGAATTCCTAAACCAAACAACACCCTTTCAAACGGTTGCTTTTTGGAGGCTTCAATGCCAATTAAAATATTCTCCACCGTTCTATCTTTAAAACTTACTGTCCGCTCCTCTCCTGTTTCTTCATTAAGCATTGTTTTACTCAAACCAAGAATTTTATCAGTAGTTAGATCATACAAATCTGCCGAAGTGCTTACTAACCCCGACTGAAAAAGCACATCAATTTTCCCTTCTCCCAAACTATCTACATCCATTGCCTTTCGGCTTATAAAGTGCTCTATTCTCCCTTTAATTTGCGGTGGACAGCCAAGTATATTTGGGCATCGAAAGGCTGCCTCGCCTTCTTCTCGCACCAACGCAGTTTGGCACTCTGGGCACTGCGTAGCAAATACCGTTGGCACCGAATTCTGTGGACGATTTTCGGTATCTACATCCACTATTTTAGGAATAATTTCTCCGCCTTTTTCTACGTAAACCGTATCGCCTTCTCGCACATCCAGCAAGGCAATAATATCGGCATTGTGCAAGCTAGCTCTTTTTACAGTAGTTCCCAAAAGCTGAACAGGCTCTAAATTAGCCACCGGAGTTACCACTCCCGTTCTACCAACTTGATACGTTATTTCTAATAACTTAGTCGCAACTCGCTCTGTTTCAAATTTATAAGAAATAGCCCAACGTGGAAACTTACTCGTAAAACCCAACTCTTCTTGTTGGTTTCGGTTGTTCACTTTTACCACAACCCCGTCTATTTCAAAACTTAACTGGTTTCTTTTCACATCCCACCATTCTATAAATTCCCATACGTCGTCTATCGATTTGCAAACTCGAGTGGCCTCATTTACAGGCAACCCAAATGACTTTATTTTTTGCAAGCCATCAAAATGATTTAATTGCTGGCCGTTGTTTTCTGCCACATGGTATAAAAAACCATCTAGCGGACGCTTAGCCACCTCGGCACTGTCTTGCAACTTTATCGTTCCAGCAGCTGTATTTCTAGGGTTGGCATACAATTGATCGCCTTTGGCAGCTCGCTCTTCATTCATACGCTCAAAAGCCGCTTTATGTATAAAAATTTCGCCACGCACTTCCAGTTTCTCCGGAAAATCACCAACTAGCTGATGTGGAATAGATTTTATGGTTTTAACATTTGCTGTTACATCATCGCCTTGCATTCCATCGCCTCTTGTTATGGCTTTTACTAAAACACCATTTTCATACCGCAATGCAATGGCGAAGCCATCAAATTTAAGTTCGGCCACATATTCAAACGCCGTGCTGCCTAGTAATTTCTGCACTCTTCCATCAAAATCTACTAACTCCTCTTTGTTGTACGTATTGCTTAAGGAGAGCATTCGCGTGGAATGCGGAATGGTTTCAAAATTTTTAGTAACCTCACCCCCGACTTGTTTTGTGGGGCTATTGGCATCTGCAAACTGCGGGTAAGCGGCTTCTAGCTTTTCCAATTCTTTTAGTTGCATATCAAACTCTTTGTCCGAAATGGTAGGCTGAGCCAATACGTAGTAATTATAATTGTGCTGTTTTAATGCGGCAGTTAGTTGCGTAATTTTTTCTTGTGGCGACACGTTGGCGAAAATAATGGAATTGCACAAGCAATTACAAGCAAAAACCCAACTTCTAGCAGCTTGGTTTACTTTTGTGCCAATATGCGTAAAACACTACTCATTTTGTCGCTTTTCGTTTTTATTTTGGGCTTTGCTCAAAGTCCGTTAACCACAGGCTATTTTAACTACCATTTAGTAGACCGCTACGAGGTGCTTTCTGGCGAATTTAGTTCTGATTTATTTACAACAGTAAAGCCTTTCAGACGAGATGCGGTAAGTGCTTTTGCTGAAAAAATAGCACCTATAAACCGTATAGATAGTTTTAATAAACAGTATTTACTAAATGACAATATTTTGTTTAACGCCAACGACAAAGGTTTTAGAGAAAAACCTTTTTTAAAATCGTTTTACAAAACACAAACTGCTTTAGTTTACGTAAACGAAGATCGGTTTAAGCTGATAGTGAACCCACTAATCGGAGTGCGAGGAGCAACCGATTCGGGCGATACATTATCGCTTTACACTAATTCTCGAGGAGCCGAAGTACGCGGAAGTATAGGAAACAAGGTTGGTTTTTACTCTTTCGTTACAGACAATCAAGCAAGATTTGCCAATTACACCAGAGATAAAATTGCAGCAAGTAGTGTAGTAAATGGCACTACATTACATAAAAAGTTCGGTACACTTGGCGAAGACTTTTTTAATGCTTCGGGTTACATAACCGTTTCTCCAATTGAAGAAATAATGGTGCAGTTTGGGCAAGATAAAAACTTTATTGGCAACGGTTATCGTTCGCTTATTTTATCTGACGTTGCGGCTCCAAACCCTTTTCTAAAAATAAACACCAAGGTTTGGAAACTGAATTACGAAAACCTATTTAGCCAGCATACAGATTTTATTCGCCAAGGCGAAAGTGCTACCAATGGCAAAAAGTTTTCAGCTCTGCACCACCTAAGTATAAACATTACCAAAAACCTAAACATTGGCTTTTTTGAGAACATAATTTTCGATAGGAAAGATTCAACAGAAGGGAATAGATATGAGTTAGCCTACCTAAATCCATTGATTTTTTATAGAGCAGTAGAACACGGTTTGAATAGTAGCGATAATGCTGTGCTAGGTTTAGATTGGAAATGGAATTTTAAAAAGCATTACTCGTTTTATGGTCAATTTATTTTAGATGAATTTGTAAAAGATCAGCTATTTGGCAGAACACAATCCTGGGTAAACAAATGGGCTTATCAGGCGGGTATAAAGTATTTTAATGTGGCGAATATTAACAACCTAGATTTGCAATTAGAGGTAAACCAGCTTAGACCATACATCTATCAGCACCGAACAAAATCACAAAACTGGATACATTACAATCAGTCTCTAGCTCATCCGTTAGGCACCAACTTGAGAGAATTTATAGGAATAATTCGCTACCAGCCTTTTAATAGGCTGAACATACAAGCTATTTATAGCCTAAGTGTGCAAGGAATAGATAGCAGCATTTCGGGCACCAATTATGGTGGCAATTATTTAAGAACTTACGACCAACGACCTACAAACAACGTAAATCCAATGTTTAATGGTGTAAAAAATACAATTGCTACAACCTCGATAGATGCTAGCTATATGCTGTGGCACAACTTTTTTGTAGATGCAGGTTTTGTGTTAAGAACCAATAACAATTTGATGCTTGCTGCACCAAAAAACAATACCATTATTTATTTCGGATTACGACTAAATACAGCGGCATTCGACTACAGACAATAGTGCTTTTGCTAAGTAAAAAACACTACTTTTGGAATTATAATAATACTTTTGAGTAGCCTAACACCCCAAATATGAAACAAAAAATTCACCACCTGCTGAATGAGAATAGGTATGTAACACAGTTTATTTACGGCCTTATTGTGGTGAATGTGATTGCGATTGTATTGGACTCCTACTATGTTTTTCACTTGGAGCATCAGCATTTATTTCACACACTTGAGGTAGTTTCTGTTATTCTATTTACTTTAGAATATTTTTTGCGAATATGGACTGCAGATAAAGAATACAAGCACACTCCTTCATCGTTTAAAAGCAGGTTAAAATTTATATTTTCCAGCTATGGCATAATAGATTTATTGGCCATTTCACCCTTTTACTTGCCGTTTTTCTTTGCATTCGATTTACGTATAATTAGAATACTTCGCCTTATCCGTTTATTACGTATTTTGAAACTTGGGAGATATTCTCACTCGCTTAAAATGGTAAGCAGCGTACTTCGCGAAACACGAGCACAACTTACAGTAACTCTGTTTGTTGCAGTTATCCTTTTAGTTTTATCGTCGTCCATAATGTTCTATTTAGAGCACGATGTACAACCGGACAAATTTCAAAGCATAGGACACACGCTTTGGTGGTCAGTATCTACCCTAACTTCTGTTGGCTATGGCGATGTATTTCCTGTAACTCCTTGGGGCAAACTACTGAGTGGCATTATAGCCATTATAGGCATTGGATTTGTGGCCTTGCCCACGGGTATAATAAGTTCTGCCTTTGTCCAGCGACTTAAAGAGCATCACGAAAAAACACCAAAAAAAACGTGCACGTGCCCACATTGTGGCGAAACGTTTGAATCTGAAAAGTAAAATTAGTATTGCATAATTCGACTCTAATCTGATTACGTTTTCTGCTTTTGTTTTTTAACTGAAGGAAATAGAATATTATTCAAAATCAGGCGATACCCCGGAGAATTAGCGTGTAGATTAAGGTCAGTTGGTGGTTCGCCTACCATATGTCTGTAATCTTCAGGATCGTGGCCTCCATAAAACGTAAATTGGCCTTTACCCATAGTTCCGTGTATGTATCGTGCTTCGTTTAAGCTTTTGTTTTCACCCATTATTATTACGGTACTTTTCACTTGCTCTTTATCGAAAGCAGTAGTTTGCCCCATAAAACCTTTGATGATACGCTCGTGATTTTGTGTCAAAATAGTAGGAATCACATCCCACTTTGCCGAAAATTCGTTTAGTGCAAACAAATCATTCTCTTCTTTTACCATTCGTGCATTAGGGTCTACATCTATACTTGAAATTTCGTAGGCCATCGGATTCATTTCTATCTTAAAATCTTTAAACGCAAAAGAATTGCTGTAATCCAACTTGGCTTGTGCACCAGGTTCTATTGGGTCGCCATCAAACATTCGCTCGCAAATATCTACTCCATTTGCTGCCATCGCCACATCGTAACTATCTGTAGCAGAGCACATAGCAAATAAAAATCCGCCACCTATGGTGAAATCTCTAATTTTTTTAACAACTGCAAGTTTAAGCTCCGATACTTTTTTATAGCCATATTTTGCGGCCATATCTTCTGCTTCTTGCACTTGGTCTTGGTACCAACTTGCATTTCGGTAGCTTGCCCAAAACTTTCCATATTGGCCCGTAAAATCTTCGTGGTGTAAGTGCAACCAATCGTACAAAGGCAACTTACCGTCTAATACTTCATCATCAAAAATTACATCATAAGGTATTTCTGCATAGGTTAAAACCATGGTTACCGCATCATCCCAAGGTTGTGAAGATTTAGGAGAATACACCGCTATTTTAGGAGCCTTTAGCAATTTTACCACATCTGCATTTACTGCTGGATTGGCAATATCATCTTTTATTTTATCGGCTTTACTTACCGACATGGTGCTAAAACTAACGCCGCGAAGCAAGCATTCCTTCTCTACTTGCTCATAATCATCCACCATAAAACTTCCGCCTTTATAGTTTAAAAGCCATTCTACTTCTTGGTCTTGGGCAAGTACCCAATACGCCACTCCATAAGCCTTTAAGTGATTTTTTTGCGATGCATCCATTGGTATAAGTAGCTTGTCTGCAAATGCTTGCGAACATCCAATCCATACCATTAAAACATATATAATTCCTCTTTTCATTTCTATCTTAACCAATTGCTTGACACCATGTACCCAATATAAACGAGCATAATACCCAAAACATTACTAAGTAAAAAATAGCTAATGCCTGTTTTCCACTCTTGCGTTTCTATCATTCTAAATAATTCTATTCCATAGCTAGAAAAAGTGGTGAATCCTCCTAAAAAACCAACTATTCCAAGCAAAAATACCGTTTGGTTTCCCCTAACTGCGTAATAACTTAATAGCCCAATTAAGAAGCAGCCCACTAAATTTACTGCAAAGGTATTCCAAGGAAACTGTGAGGTAGTTTTAATGGTTTCGCTAACTCCAAAACGAGCTGCTGCACCAAGGCCCCCTCCTATAAATACCAACAAAAATTTCATTTAAAATGGGTATAGCTAAATATGTATTCCGCTTCTAACACGCCTTTTGGGTTATAATTTAAAATATTGCCTATTAGGCCATTAGCCAAATAATAATATTCCGTTTTTTGATTAATAGTATTAATAGAACTTGAAACTCTTCCATTCTGATCGTAGGTATAAAACACCTGCGTAAAATCTGGTTTTTCGCCATAAGTTGTAAACGCCATACTATTCACTAAACCATTTTCGTCTACATCGTAATTTACCATTTCTGTTGGCAAATCTGATTCGTTAACTACAAACAGTTGAACTAAATTGCCATTCTTATTATAACGTGCAATGGTCTTTTTTTCTTGAACTGATCCATCTTGCAAGGTGGCTATAGTAACAGTAGAGTCTAACCTGTCCTTTCTATCCATAAAATAAATATTTCGCTCTAATGTACTATCGTTAGTTTGATGATATACCGTTTTTATAACATCAGCATGAATGGATTTTTTAGCGTAATTATAATTAATAGAGTTAAAAGGCATTCCATCTCGATTTATATTTATTTTGTTTACTAAATCGCCATTGTAACTAAAGAACATTTCCTCATAACTGGGCCATCCCATACAAGTCATATCCGTTTTTTCGTAAGTTAGTTTCCCTTCTTTGTTAAACTTTCTATGGGTGTATAAACAACTATCTTTCTTTGATTCGAAAGCATGCACATACAATTTTTTATGCACTTCTGCTACTTTCAGTGTTCTAATTAAACTTGTATCGTTGTCTTGTGCTTTGGCAACAAAAGCTGCTATTGATACCAGAAGTACTATTGCTATTCTATTCATTTACGTGTAAAACACACATCATTAAGTGTGCCATATTTTTTTTGGTTATACTTTATTTTACCAGCAAAAGCTATCATAGCAGCATTATCGGTACAAAACTCAAACGGCGGAATAAAGGCTTTGCCACCTCTATCTGCTGCTAATAACAGTAACTCGTTTCGCAAACCCGAGTTTGCCGCAACGCCTCCCGCTATTCCTATTTGATTTATGCCTGTTAATTTCATTGCTTTTTTTAGCTTGCCTATTAAGTAAGACACAATAGTATGCTGAATAGATGCACAGAGATCAAAAATATTTTTTTCTACGAATTCCGCATCCTGTTTTACCTGCTTTTGCAAGAAGTACAAAATGGATGTTTTTAAGCCTGAAAAACTAAAATCTAAATCGCCAACGTTGCTTGTGTTAAAGGCAAAAGCTAACGAATTTCCTTGCTTGGCATACTTGTCAATAATTGGCCCTGCCGGGTAGGGTAAATTTAACATTTTACCTGCTTTATCAAATGCTTCTCCTGCGGCATCATCTAAGGTTTTTCCCAATATTTCTAGCGAATAATTCTCGCCAACACGTACTATTTGGGTATGCCCACCTGATACCAATAAACACAAAAAAGGCAAGCTAGGAACCTCATTACCAATAAAATGAGACAGCACATGAGCTTCAATATGATCTACATTTACATACGGAATACCGGTTGCTAAACTTAAACCTTTTGCAAAGGTATGGCCCACCAAAAGAGAACCCATTAAACCCGGCCCTTGAGTACACGCAATAGCGTCTACTTCAGCCATAGTTAACCCCGCTTCCTGCATGGCAATTTGCACCGTTGGCACAATATTTAGCTGATGCTTTCTACTCGCCCACTCTGGTACTACACCGCCATACTTTTCGTGTATTTTTTGAGACGAAACCACATTGGAATGAATTTTGTCATTAATTAAAACAGAAGCAGCTGTATCGTCACAGGACGATTCTATGCCAAGAATAACGAGTTGTGAATTGTTCTTTGATGCTTCCAAATTATGTTTGTACCCTTACTGCCGTCAAAGGTTGTCAAAAATAGTTAAAATACCACTCTGGGTTCTTACCATTATTGTAGGACTTGCACTGATTTTACTTTTGGTAATACAAACTTCGTGGTTTAAAAACTACGCTGCACACAAGGCTACCATCTACTTAAGCAAAGAATTGGGAACAGAAGTGAGCATTGGAGACATACAATTAGACTACTTTGATAGACTTACTGCAACAGATGGTAGTATAAAGGATTTAAATAGCGACACCATGATACACGTTGCTCGACTTGATGCTAATTACGATTTGTTCTCTTTTTCTGGCAACTTAATTTCCTTTGACAAAGTAGTTTTAGACGAAGCAACTGTTTATTTAGGATTCGCAAAAGATAGTACAAGGCTAAATATTCAATTTTTAGTAGACTATTTTACTCCG
>Ga0102812_10000964_pt1 | contig 20202 bp, 11 predicted proteins | sample ColrivemetaGS713_FD_79334 | JGI IMG/M metagenome (GOLD analysis project Ga0102812, IMG submission 79334) | Estuarine microbial communities from the Columbia River estuary - Flood tide ETM metaG S.713 | ecosystem: Environmental > Aquatic > Marine > Intertidal zone > Estuary | place: USA...
CCAACCCCAGCCACAGGTTACCCACGGCATCTTCCAACATCGAGATAATCGTGTTATTCTGCAAGCCGCCAGAACGATTAAGACGGCTATGTAAATGGCCATCGCTGTGCAGCAAATACAAGCCACCCAGGATCGTGCCTACCGCAAAAAGTCCGCTACGCAGTTGCTGAAACTGATTGATTTGGTCATTGACCAGCACCTCCGACAAGGGGATATTCCATCTCGACAATTGTCCGTTTTGAAGCTGAAAAATACCACTCCGCTCCGTAGCAATAAGCAAACAGGAATCTACGGATACAACGCCTCGGATATTCTTACCTGCCAATGCCTCCGTGCCTGCTAATAAAGAAAAGGACTCCCCTGGTTTCCACTGAAACAAACCCTCGTCAATCACCGGAACAAAAAGTTGCTGATCAACCATTATCATGTTCAAAATCACCCCGGGAGGCAATACCTTTTCCACCCGCTTACCATCATAGATATAAATAGCCCCGAAAGAATGAAACAAGACCACGGAGTCGAGGACGATAATATTCCAAATCTCCTCGCCTAATTCAGCTTTGGGCAAGGATTTGCTAAGCGATGTATAACGGCTTTCATGATTGGCATCCATTTCAAAATAACCAAATTCATTGTAAGCACCGACATAAACCTTGTCGTCTCGACCAACCGCTACTGATCGTACCAATTTTTGCCCGGGCAAGGTCCGCAGGAGCCAATAGTTACCATTGAACGTAAGTAATCCACCAGAATTAGCAATGTGCATGCTCCCATCGGAGGATTGCGCCACCATCCAATTTTGGTTAGAAGCCTGGTAATCATTAGGCGTAAAAGCGCGTACCCGAGGGGTTTCCGGGCGCGAACGATTCGTTTTCACAAAAGAGTCCCCTTGTGCTATCGTGGGTTGACCAGACAATAGCAATTGGCTCAAGAGTAGGAATAGAATGCGTATGTATTTTTCTTGCAAGTCCATGTCGTAGAGGGATGCGGGGCGATGCTATCGCCCCTTGAAGTATAGGGTAGAGGGTAGGCTATCCAACCTGCTGGTAATTCAGGTTTAGCTCCGCTGCTACTTCGTGGTCGCGTGGCTTTAGCCCGCAACGAGTTCTCTCCGTTCTATGAGTGCGGACTGAAGCCCGCGCAACCTGGCTGAGGGCAACTTTACCAAGCAATTTAGCTTCTCAAGAAAGCACTAAAAACCGTTACGGCTGTGGCCTGACAGATTTGACAGCCTAGGGTAGAGGGATATAAATCCGCTGGTCTTTATAGTCCTCCCTCTACCATCTACCCAAAGGGCGCGAAGCGGACCGCATCCCCTGTCCGACTAGCCAGGCGGGTTCTACGGACTTTCGCCGAAAGTCCAACTAAGCCCGCCCAGTCTCCTCCAGCATCTCCCGGAAGTGATTATTGTAGTCATCTGCCGCTAGCAGATCCTCTACCGACAGGTGCATCCGATAACGCCAGTAGTGCTGCGTAATGGCCGGAATATTAATCCTTTCCGCAGCGGGATCAGGATGGCGAAGATCGCCATCAATCGCGAGCATATCCTGCAACGGGAAGACCGTCCACATGGTAGGCCAGCTAAGGTGCTGAAGGATGATGGCTCGCGCCAAATCCGGCGTACACGTTTCGGGACCATCGCCCCACCAGCCCAGCTCGCGGTTGCAGAACCGTTGGCGGCGTTCGGGCGTCTCTTCTTCCCACCATAGCCTGATGGGCGACATATCGTGGGTGCTCGGACTACACACTGACCAGTAAGGAATATCGGCCGCTGCCAAAAATTCGGTCTCTGGATTCTTGGCCATCCGTTGAATCTCCAAAGAGAGGATGCCCAGGTCTTTCATCACTTCGGGCACACAATTCGGGACCATCCCCAAATCTTCTCCACAGATCAACATATTGGTAGCTTCCTTCATGGCGGGAAGTTTGGTCATGCCTCTTTCCCGCCAAAACTCCTCCTGCCGGCGGTAGAAATAGTCGTTGTAAACATCCGTAAGCTGCCCCTGGGTATAGCCGTCCAGCAGGCGGAACGACCAGGTCTTTTGCATATCGATGCGCGGGTGAAACTGGCTACCGTGGGAGCCTTCCACCTCAAAGAACAGCACATTACTCACCAGGGAAAACAGTCGCTTTTCCAAGTGTTGATCCGCGGGTGACAGTAGTGCTCTGATCTGTCGCTGGGTAGCGTAGTGGTCTTTTAATTTTAGCCGGTTGTAGAAAACCTCCAGAAAGTTATCCATGACGTAGGCAGCATCTTCCCCAAAGATTTCGTGAACCAGCTCTGTGGTAATGTAAGGGCGGCAAAAGCGATCAAAATCAAAGTAGATACCTCTTTGGTAAAACTCATCCAACTGCACTGGCAATGCAGGATTAAAACGCCCCATGATGCCCTCAATCTGGTCGATAGGCGTCTCCCAAATACGGAAGAAACCGAGGATGTGATCAATCCTGAAGGCATCGAAATAGCGGCTCAACTGGGTGAAGCGCTGCTTCCACCATTGGTAATCGGTTTTGGCCATTTCGTCCCAATCGTAGGTAGGGAAGCCCCAGTTTTGGCCCTCGGTAGCGAAGTCATCCGGTGGCGCACCGGCCTGGCCATTCATGTTGTACAATTCCGGCGCCACCCAGGCATCCGCACTGTAGCGGTAGATACCAATAGGAATATCTCCTTTCAGGACGACGCCCTTGCTACGGGCATAATCACCAGCACCTTTCAGCTGCTTGTCGAGATGAAACTGAAGGTAGTAATGAAAGGCTACCTCATCGTAAGTTTTACTTTTCGGGTCGATCAGCTTGGCGATAGCCGCTGCATCATAGACCTGATGGGTTTCCCATTCGGTAAAATTAGGCGTACTGTATTTATCACGCAAATAGCAGAAAGCTGCGTAGTCTTGTAACCAGTGCTTGTTCTCCGAAAAGAAGGTCGCAAATTCTTCGCTTTTCAGGAAAGCCGTTTTCGCCTTCTGGTATACCTTGCGTGCGTAATCCAATTTAAAATTGACAACGGCTTCATAATCCACCTCGGGCAAAGCATTGAGTGCTTTGCGCTGTTTTTCTACCGTTGCTTTGGCAAGGGTATGTTCCAGGTTATCGATGCTCAAATAGAGCGGATGAAGCGCAAAAACGGAAATGGCTGCATAAGGATAAGAATCTACCCAAGTGTAAGTAGCGACGGTATCGTTGACGGGCAGAATTTGTACCATGCTCATGCCTAGCTTCTTCGCCCAGTCTACCAACTTGTGCAAGTCCGTGAATTCGCCACAACCAAAACTTTCGTTGGTCCGCAAGGAGAATACGGGCATCGCCACCCCGGCACCCTTCCAGTTGCCCTCGGCAAAAGCAAAACTGCTGTCCGTTTTGATGATAGTATCCGGACCATAGGGTACATTGTAGACCCGATTAGGACCAGCCTCCCAGCTCACCGCTTCCTGGGTTTTGGGATCAATGAGGACGTACTTGTATTCCAGATGCTGGCCTGGCGACAACACCACGGCTGCCTGCCACAGCGGATAGTCCGTGTTCCCCAGCATCAGGGCGTTGGAGGGTTGCCAATTGCCCAAGGCTTTGGTATTCCCGACTATTGCCAAATGTAAATGAGAAAGTACCCGCACCTGAAGCACTTGGAACTGAACTTTTACCTTACCAGCCACCTGTTTACAAGCAGGAGCTTTACGAATTTCCGCGGGCTTGAAGATCACCTGCTCGAAAGCTGATGCGTGGAGCGCTACAGATGGTAATTCGCGAGAGCGCCAGGTGTCCTCCAGTAATAAATTCTGCACTTTGCCAGCCTTGAAGGTTCTATCAATGGCAAGTTCTTCTAAAGTATGACCATGCCCATCGCGGATTTGATAGCTATAGCTAAAATCCGCTGGTAACTTATCGGTCTCCCAGGTTCCTTTCCACCAACCTGCCTCCATGTATTTCAGCTCAATGATGGGTTGATGACTTTGATTGGTGTGAACAAAAACCTGTTGTCCCCACTTGGTTTCGTAATGAATAGAGAATTGGATCAGCATGGTAAATAGCTTTTTTAGTAGGCTCTGCCCAAAGATAGAAGGAAGTTTTAAGTTTTCTTATCTTGGGTATTGGTTTCCGGGAGCGCATTAAATCGGAAAGTGCTAAAAAGGCAGCTCATTAAGCAGGATAGACCACAGATTACCTACGGTGATCGTCCCTGCGGTCCTCTGAGTTTAACGGATCAGACGGATTTAAACGGATATATTTTTTAGAAGGCTTCTTTCTTTTTGATGCGTTTGCTTTAGTTTATTTGCTCGGGAAACCTAAGTGTAGCTCAAAAAAATACTAGTTATGAAAAAACTATTCCCTTTTTCTTTAATGCTCCTTATCTGCGTATTACAAACGGCAAATGCCCAAACCAAAGCCCTCGTAGGAGGAACCCTCATTGATGGTTTTGGCGGGACGCCCATCCACAACAGCGTTATTATCATTGAAAATGACCGCATCGTCGCTGTCGGCCATCAAGGCAACCTGGCCGTACCGGAAGACGCCGAAGTCATCTCTACGGAAGGGATGAGCGTGCTCCCCGGCCTGTGGGACATGCACGTACACCTGATGATCAACGGCCACGCCGATTATGCCCACTGGGATACCGCCTACCTCGACCGCCTGGGCGATGTGATTATGCCTTCTTCAGCCCATCAGTTGCTGAGGGCCGGTGTTACCAGCGCCCGTGATTTGGGAGCGCCTTTGAAAGAAAGCATCGAGGTTCGGGATCGCATCAACAATGGAGAAATCCCCGGGCCAACGCTGTACATGAGCGGACCCTTTATCCAGCACCAGCCTTATCCCGGCACCGAGCCTTTTCGTTGGGGCGTAAGCGGGGTGACCGACGCGCGCAACAAAGTCCGCGAACTAGCCGAAGCTGGCGTGGATTGCATCAAACTCATCGATCAGGATCAAATGACCATGGAGGAAGTCAAGGCCGTGGTGGACGAAGCTCATAAGCACGGACTGACCGTGGTAGCCCACAGCCATCGTCCCGAAGAAATCCGCAGAGGCTTGATTGCCGGCGTAGATTGCTTTGAGCATACCGGCCTCTCTTCGGCACCTGAATACCCTGCCGATGTGATGGAGATGATCAAGGAACGCACCGCACAGATGAACCTGGGGCCACTGTTCTGGACACCTACGGTAGAAGGCCTTTACAATTACGAATACAAGCGGGACAACCCCGAGGAGCTCGACAGCGACTGCTGGCACCTGGACCTCCCCGACGATATTATTGCCGATATCGAGCAATCTATCCGCTACCCTGGTCGGCTTCCTTATTTCCAGTTGACCCCATCACGGCGGCCTACCCTGGAACGGAAAGTAAAGCAATTACTGGATGCTGGCGTGGTGCTTCTGGTAGGTACAGACAGTGGTATTCCTACCAAGTTTCACTGCCAGAGCACCTGGCACGAGCTGGATGTGTGGGTCAATGAATTCGGTATCGACCCCATGTATGCGATCAAGGGAGCGACCTACTGGCCCGCAAAAATCATGGGGGTAGAGCAGGATTACGGAACCATCTCGGAGGGAAAATTCGCCGATATCATCGCCGTAAAAGGAGATGTACTGCGGTATATCAATATCCTGGGAGATGTGGACATGGTGATCAAGCACGGGAAGAGGGTTAAGTAGAAGGGATATGGGGCGATTGCATCACCTCTTTAGGTAGCCGGTAGCCCCGAAGGGATGCTTATGGCAAGGGTTAGGGGTAGGATGTACAACCTGCTTGTAAATAGGCGTGACGATTTTAGTCACACTAAAGAACGCTAGAAACAGGATAGGCCACTGATTTAACGGATCAGACGGATTTTCACAGATTTAAAAACCGTGTAAATTCGCTTCGCGTCTACTTCGTGGTCTGTTTTATCCGTTTAATCTGCGTTCTATCCCGTTTTAATAGCGTCACGGCTGCCCTGACTGATTTGACACCCTAGGGGACTCTCTACCTTTATGAGGGGTTGTGATTAAATCTCTCTAAAATGCGCTATTTCCTACGCTAAACTTAGGGCCATTAAGTAGAAAGCTTCTAAATTTTGGATAAAGGCTATATTCCATTCTGCAAGATGAGACGAAAAAATGTACTTTTGTGACCCAGACAGCCTTATGAGTTGTTCTAGGATAAGATATAGTACATTGTTAATATAAAAAATACCCACCGATGCCATTTGATTTGGATATGATTGCGGCTTACTACGAGTCGCTACCGGCTAAGGTTGATGCGGCCCGCAAGATGCTGGGGCGCCCCATGACGCTGGCTGAAAAAATTCTGTATACTCACCTTCACGAGGAATCCCCGTTGCAGGAGTACAAAAAAGGAAAAGACTACGTTTTCTTTGCTCCCGACCGCGTAGCAATGCAGGATGCTACCGCACAGATGGCGCTATTGCAGTTTATGGTAGCCGGCCGCGACAAAGTAGCCGTACCTTCAACGGTACACTGTGATCACCTTATTCAAGCCAAAGTTGGTGCAGACCAGGATTTGGCCATCGCCAACGATGTGAACGCTGAAGTTTACGACTTCCTCACCTCCGTGTCCAACAAATACGGTATTGGTTTCTGGAAACCCGGTGCTGGTATTATTCACCAGATCGTGTTGGAAAACTATGCTTTCCCTGGTGGTATGATGATTGGTACCGATTCTCATACTCCTAATGGTGCTGGTCTCGGCATGATTGCGATTGGTGTTGGTGGTGCTGATGCTGTTGATGTAATGGCAGGAATGCCCTGGGAGCTGAAGATGCCAAAACTGATTGGTATCAAACTGACCGGAAAACTGAGCGGTTGGACTTCCTCTAAGGATGTTATCCTGAAAGTCGCAGGTATCCTTACCGTGAAGGGAGGTACTGGTGCAATTGTAGAATACTTTGGTGATGGTGCCGAATCCCTGTCTTGTACGGGTAAAGGAACCATTGGCAACATGGGTGCAGAGATCGGTGCAACGACCTCTACCTTTGGTTATGACGAATCAATGGGTCGCTACCTGCGAGCTACTGATCGCGCTGAGATTGCCGATATGGCGGACAAAGTAGCCGAGCACCTGACGGGTGATGCCGAGTGTTACGCTCATCCGGAAAAATACTTCGACCAGGTCATTGAAATCGACCTTAATACCCTGGAGCCGCACATCAACGGTCCTTACACGCCAGACCGCGCTTGGCCAATTTCCGAGTTTGCCGCTGCGGTTAAGGAACATGATTTCCCTCCTGTACTGGAAGTAGGCTTGATTGGTTCTTGTACCAACTCCAGCTACGAAGATTTAGATCGTGCCGCCAGCCTGGCACGTCAGGCGAAAGCCAAAAACCTAAAGGTAAAATCAGAGTTCACCGTTACTCCCGGTTCTGAGCAAATCCGTTACACCGTTGCTCGCGACGGTATCCTGGATGCTTTCGAAGAAATTGGTGGCGTAGTACTCGCCAATGCTTGTGGTCCTTGTATCGGACAGTGGGCGCGCCATACGGATGATCCTAATCGGGCCAACAGTATCATTACCAGCTTTAACCGGAACTTCGCCAAGCGTAACGACGGCAACGCCGCTACCCGCGCTTTCGTAGCTTCTCCTGAACTGGTTACCGCGATGGCCATCTCCGGCAGCATGACTTTCAACCCGCTGACGGATACCCTCACCAACGAAAACGGAGAGCAGGTTAAACTTGATCCTCCAACGGGTGTTGAATTGCCTCCTAAAGGTTTCGCAGTGGAAGATGCCGGCTTCATTGCCCCAATGGAAGATGGCAGTGGCGTAAACGTATCTGTAGATCCTAAATCTGATCGGATTCAGTTGTTGACTCCATTTAAGCAGATTACCCAGGACCAGGTACAAGACATGCGTCTCCTGATTAAGGCCAAAGGCAAGTGTACCACCGACCACATCTCGATGGCTGGTCCTTGGTTGACGTACCGTGGTCACCTGGAGAACATTTCTCAGAACTGTTACATTGGTGCGATCAACTATTTCAACGATCAGGCCAACAAGGTACTGAATGTCGAAACCGGTGAGTACGGGCCTGTACCTGATACTGCCCTTTACTACCGCAACAACGGTATTGGCATGGTCATCTTCGGAGAAGAAAACCTCGGTGAAGGTTCTTCCCGTGAGCACGCAGCCATGGAGCCTCGCTTCCTGGGTGTACACGCCGTGATTGTTAAATCATTCGCGCGTATCCACGAGACCAACCTTAAGAAGCAAGGAATGCTGGCCTTGACCTTTGTTAACCCTGCGGATTACGACAAGGTACGCCAGGACGACAAAGTTTCTATCGTCGACTTTGAGAGCATGGCCCCAGGTAAAAACCTGACCGTGGTACTCAACCACGCTGATGGTACCCAAGAAAGCTTCGAAGTAGCGCACACCTACAACCTGGCCCAAATCGATTGGGTGCGTGCAGGTTCGGCTTTGAACAAGATCAAGGAGGAATTGGCTAAATAAGGTTGATTGTTAGATAGTTGATTGTTGATGGTTAAACAGTCATTTCCATCTTCTTACCTCAAATTTTCATAAAAAAAGCTCGTTATCCGTGATGGATGACGGGCTTTTTTGATTATTTGGGAACAAAATCCGCTAGAGAATTCTAAACATTTCGCTGAAAATAAAATCATCCTTAAAGATGGTAAAATCTATCCCTGATACTACTTTAACGTAGCGTTTTAGTTTAACTTAGCTTGTTCCCAAAAGCACCAGTAGCTTCACCGATTTAACGAAAGCTAGTATTTTACCTTTCAATTTTTATGCAAAAAGTACAATTAGACCTTCCTATTCTGCTGCCTGAGCTCCTTGATGAGCAAGACAACTGCATTCGATTACTACTTAATGACCTTAACGGTAAGAAGGGAATTGTTAAAGCTCATATTAAGGAAAGTCAACCACTCCAATTATGCGTGCATTACGAACCAGCGTTGATGTCTCTCGCTAAGGTGGAAGAGATTGCTCGAAAAAGTGGCGCAAAAGTCACCCAACGCTATCAACACCTTCTGATTCGGGTCAAAAAAGTCCGTCACCAGCGACATGCTCGCCAATTGGAACATAAATTAACCGCGATTCCTGGGGTTGTAACTGCAATGGTGTCGGTGCCCGGCACCCTGCGTCTGGAATGGGACAGTGAACAAATTAGTGAACAAGCATTGCGGCAAAAGGTGCAGCAGCTTGGCCTGAGCATCGCACCAGCAACGAAACCTCAACACCATCCTCCTTCAACACGGGAACATCACCACGAAGCCGATGACGAACATGATCACCCAAGCACCAATTTTCTGGGAGAGCGTACCGAATTGTACTTTGCTATTGGCAGCGGAATTACCTGGCTAAGTGGTTTTATCTTATCGTTTATGGGTGGTGTGGCTCCTGAGTTACTGATCGGGATTTTTTCAGTTGGTATTTTACTTGGTGGCTATTTCACCCTCATTGAAGCCTCTGGAGCCATCCGCCAGGGGAAGTTTGAAATCGACTTCCTGATGCTCGTAGCCGCTGCCGGAGCCGCTGCCTTGGGTAAATGGGGCGAAGCAGCACTGCTGTTATTCCTGTTTAGCATGGGGCATGCACTGGAGCATTATGCGATGAATCGGGCGCGAAAATCCATCTCTGCGCTGGCGGATTTGGCTCCTCCCGTAGCACTTGTCCGACGGGGCGAAAAAACGGTAGAAGTCCCGATCGAAGACCTGAAGATTGGAGACATTATTGTGGTAAAACCCAATAGTAAAATTGCCGCCGATGGTATCATTATCAAAGGCGTCAGCAGTGTTAATCAAGCACCCATCACCGGAGAGAGCGTACCCGTGGACAAACGCCCGGTCACCCATCCCGAAAACACTTTTGTACTAGAAGAGGTACCCGCCGAACACCGGGCTTTTTCGGGGACCATCAACGGTAGTTCTGTTTTAGAAATCAAGGTCTTACGGGCCACCCAGGATAGTACACTGGCACGGCTGATCACGCTGGTTAAAGAAGCCGAAACCCAGAAATCACCCACCCAGTTGTTCGCCGACAAGTTTGAGCGTTATTATGTCCCCGTCGTTTTGGGAGTGGTCGTTTTACTGCTTTTTGCTTTTCTGGTGATCGACGAGACTTTTCCCGATAGCTTTTACCGGGCCATGGCAGTGCTGATTGCGGCATCGCCCTGTGCGCTGGCCATCTCCACCCCCAGTGCCGTACTGGCCGGAGTAGCGCGTGCAGCACGCCAGGGGGTACTCATCAAAGGCGGGCGACCACTGGAAGACCTTGGCAACCTCACCGCCGTAGCTTTTGACAAAACGGGTACCCTCACCGAAGGGAAGCCTCACCTGACGCACGCTCTCCCGTACGAAGATGCCAAACGGGAAGACCTCTTGATGGTTGCCGGCGCGGTAGAAGGTCTTAGTGATCACCCGCTGGCCAAGGCCATTGTTGATGGTGCCAAAAAAGAATTGGGGGACCTCGCACTTCCGGTGGCGGAGCAACTAGAAGCACTCACGGCCCGTGGCGTAAAAGCCCGGATAGCCAACGAGGCGGTTCACATTGGTAACCGACGGCTATTGAAGGAAATCACGGGTGCAGCAGTACCCGCAGGGCTTGACCAACAAATGAAAGACCTGGAAGATGGTGGGCACACCGCCATGATCATCCATCGTGGGGATCGTTACCTGGGCATTATTGCCGTAATGGATACTGCCCGCCCCGAGGCAAAAGCCACCCTGGCGGCATTGAAAAAAATCGGCATCCGCCGGATGATTATGCTCACCGGCGACAATCAACAGGTAGCCGAAGCCGTAGCCGCAGAGATCGGCATCACAGATCCGCTGGGCAGCTTACTCCCCGAAGACAAAGTAGCGGCCATTGAACGCTTGAAAGCCGAGGAAGGAAAAGTAGCCATGGTAGGTGACGGCGTTAACGACGCCCCCGCTATGGCCAAAAGTACGGTGGGCATTGCTATGGGTGCCGCCGGATCAGACGTGGCGCTGGAGACCGCCGACATCGCCCTGATGGCCGACAAGCTGGATAACCTCCCCTTTGCCATCGCCCTCAGTCGGAAGGCCAAACAAATCATCAAGCAAAACCTCGTTATCAGCTTGGGAATGGTAGCAGTCCTGGTACCTTTAACCGTGATGGGTATCGCAGAAATTGGGCCGGCTGTGATTGCGCACGAGGGATCGACTTTGGTGGTGGTGCTAAACGCCCTGCGCTTGTTGGGTTTTAACACCAAATAGGAATATATTTAAACTCATTTTTCTAAATAAAAAAACGGTATGAATCGCTTACTCAGCTTTTCCTTTTTTTGCCTGCTCTCTCTATTGCTCACCAATTGTCAACCAACAGTATCCCCGGCTGAAAACACGGATACTACCGTTGCGGAAGATAACCAGACCGATGAAATGAAGCCAGCGGGGCAAAACAACCCACCCTCTAAGGCTACCAAGACATTAACCACAGCGTCCTGGCCAGGCACCTATCTTTTTAATGAGGATGCCGGAGGAAATGTCTGGGGTTACGAGCTTCAACTTGATGAAAAACTTCAAGGCACCCTCTACGTAGATGGTTTCCAAACAATGCAAAGACTTAAAGTAGCAGGAACCACCAATGGCAACACCCTCAAGGTAAGACTTGTAGGCTACGATAAAGACAACCTGTTTGAGCAACCAGCCATTGGTAGTGAGCTTTTTATGCTGGAGCAAAAAGACCAGCAACTGATTACCCATTGGGGCAGTCTGGAGCCCAATGTCACCGCCAACAACAACGTTGGTCCAGCCTTCACGAAAGTCAGGGAAGAAGCCGGAACAACCAATAACAAGCTGCTCATTACCCGTAAAGCATTTATGGGCATCCAGCCGGGTGATAAAATTACCGACCACCAAGCCTACCTCAAAAAGGACCTGCTGCAAACCGGAGATGGTGATTTCGAAATTTTCCAAATCAATGACCCAAAAGGAACCTCCGTTGGCTATCTCCATCCTGATCCTAATGATGAGCAACTCGTGGGGATGATTGTCGTCACCAGTCCGGAAGCTAAGACAGAAGACGGCCTCTCCGTCGGCATGACGCTCGGCGATTTGCGCGGAAAGCTGACCGACTATGAGATTCACGGCTCAGAAATTGAGGGGTACACGGCGGCCTATCACGGCCCGTTCAGCTACCAGCTTGACTCCCGCAACTGGGAATATGATCTGGATGCTAGTGCCATTGCCGACGATGTTAAGATCCTTGAGATTACGTTAAGGGATTAATGTCCCGTGAGGTTGGGCGGTGAAAATCTGATAATACGGTAATTACCTACCCCCAATCTCACGGTACTTGGTATTGGGTACTTGGTACTGGGATTCAAAAGGTGCTTCATCTTTCGATCCATCGGCTGAAACACTTTGCTGAAAAGCTCTAATTCCTCGTCTATGAAACACTTTCTCATCTCGCTGATGATCTTATTGCCGACTGTTTACCTATCCAGCCAGCAATGGATAGACACGACCTATACCATCCAGACGGAAAGTGACTTATTCTACGGCACCGCCCGCGGCTTTGCTGGAGCTATGGACTCCCTTTTCCTGGACCTCTCCTACCCTACCGATGATGTTGCGCCAGCTTGTGGACGTCCATTACTGGTGATGGTCCACGGTGGAGCCTGGATTGCGGGTGACAAAGCAGAAGGTACCCCTACACGTATTCGGGAGGATTTTGCAAAAAGGGGCTACGCAACGGCTTCCGTCAGCTATCGGCTGGGGCAAATTCATACCGACCAATTTGTCAACTGCAATGTGCCCCTATGGAACTGCTACAACATGACGGATAGCAGTGAGTGGTACCGCGCCTATTATCGGGGTATCCAGGATGTTCACGGGGCCTTGCGGTATCTCATCAACAGATCTGATGACTACCAGATTGATCCGAACAACGTCTTTATGGTGGGCGAAAGCGCCGGTGGTTTCATCGCCATGGGCGTTGGCTTTTTGGACCAGGAGGAAGAAGTGCTGGCGGATTTAATTGCCGAGTATACCGATGCACCAGCACCGAATCAACTGTACGAAAGCCCTTGTATTCAGACCTTGGGCATAGCCAACAATATTGCTGAAATGGACCTCACGCGGCCGGCCTTGGGCAGCTACGAGGGGACCTTGAATTTTCCCGCTAATCAACCCTACCGTATCCAGGCAGTTGGCAACTTATACGGCGGCGTTTTCAACAATATTTTCACCACCAACGCTGCTGATCCACCGGCGCTTTATTTGTATCACCAACCTTGTGACTTGATTGTTCCTTACCGACGTGCTCGGGTGCTGGCCGGTTATGTCAACTGTTTGTTGGGGTTCCCAACCAACTGTGGCTATATTATCAATCGCCCGATGGTGTATGGTTCCCTGGGCATCAAGCAGATGATTGATACTTTGGTCGTGAACGGGGTGACTACATCAGCGTACTTATTTGACAATTCCACCAACAATTTCAACTGTTTGCAACAGGCCTCCAACCCGGCAATGGGCTGCCACGCCATCGACAACTACTGGTTGAGGACCACTAACATGGCGACCTACTTTGCGGAACACATAGCTACCTGCGCCGTCTCTGCAACGAATACCCTGGCAGACGTTGCCAAGTCGGTTAGCATTTACCCCAATCCGGCCAATCGTGTGGCTACGATTGAATTCGATGAAGTACAGGCATCTGTCCGTTTGGTGGTGACCAATTCGTTGGGTCAGATCCAGGAACATCAAGTACTGCAAAATTGTCGAACGATTAAGTTGAATACAGCCAACTGGCAGCCTGGTTTCTACCAACTGTCTTTCGACACGGGTAGCCAGCAGTATTCCCGAAAACTAATCGTAAGTGGGCGCGATTGAGTTTAACCATAAGCACTATCTTTGCCCAATGTCACGTCAGCCCCGATTATTAATATTGTTGCTTTTTACGGCGATAGCCTGCGGCTTCCTTCTGCTTTATCGGCTGGACGCGCTACCCCTACGCCTGTGGGATGAGGGGCGACGTGCGGTCAATGCCCTTGAGATGTGGTCGGGAGAAAGCCAGTTTTTGGTACCGTCTTTTCTGGGGAAGCCCGACCATTGGGGCACCAAACCTCCCGTTCTTATTTGGTCACAAGCGCTGGCAATGCGGGTACTTGGACCTACCGAACTGGCCGTGCGCCTGCCGGCGGCGCTTGCGGCCCTGGCGACCTGTCTCTTTTTGGTTTACTTTTCCGCCCGCCACTTAAAGCGACGCTGGGCAGGAGTGATTGCGGCCTTATGTCTTGTCACGCTACCTTTTTACATGGATGCTCATGCTGCCAGATCAGGCGATTATGATGCACTATTGGTACTGTGGTTGACGATTGGGGTACTCTACCTATTTGTTTTCCTTCAGGAGAACAGCAAACGTGCGCTTTGGATAGCGGCTATGGCTCTGACCCTTGCACTGTGGACCAAAGGTGTAGCAGCGATGTTCTTTTTGCCGGGCATCTTTCTCCTTTGTTTGCTCATGCCTGAATACCGCGTTGCCCTCACCAACTGGCGGGTCTACGCTGCGGTAATTTTGCCTCTGGCCAGCCTGGTGGGTTATTATCTCTTGAGAGAAATCTACGATCCTGGTTTCATTGGTCTGCTCTGGGAAAACGAACTCGGGGGGCGGTTCAGTCAGCCGCTGGAAGGGCATCAGGGTGGGCCCCTGTTTTATATTGGACAATTACTGTTTTCGCCTACCAAACAGCCCTGGTGGCTATGCCTCATCGTGGTACCGCTGCTTTATTGGCGACGCGCTGCTGACCGGCCACTGCTCAGGTACCTCGTTGTTTTACTGGTAATACATCTGCTTATCCTTACCCTGGCATCCACAAAATTATTGTGGTATGCGATGCCACAAATCCCGCTGTATTGTTTGTTGCTCGGCCTTGGATTCCAAACACTACTGGACGAGGTTGCGAAAGGAAAACGTCTACCATACACCAACTGGATAGCCATCGCGGGGTTGATCTTGTGCTTTACCTGGCCCTATCTGAACATGGTCCAACGAGTAGGCCAAACACAACACGGTCTTCAATATTCCTCCACGACTGTTTACGGTCGTTACCTGCCTGCGCTCGACGAGTTGGCAACTTACACTTTGCTTCTTCCTTCTTTCAATCCGTCGGCTATTTTCTCTGCTCAGCTGGCGCAGCGGCGCGGTGTTGAAGTAAACATTGTTTATCTCGATAAGCCTCCGGCCAGAGTCCATCCGGGAGCAGTTTCCACCACCAATTTTCTACCAGGCACCTCGGTGGTCGTTTGCGAGATGGATCCCTGGTTGCACATGGATACCAATTATCGTTTTAGTTCTTCCCATGAAATATCTCCCTGTAAATGCCTAAAGGTGGAGGAGTCAGTCAATTGAAACCCGACCCTTAGGAGTGGGGGCTAACCTAATGCAATAGCGTCGGGTTTAAAACCCGACCCTAAGGAGCGGAGACCTCCCTCTACACAATAGCGATAGCTACGTAAGTGCTACAAAAAGATTGGACTTTCTAGAACGATGAGCGGGACATTATGCTGAGGTTAAACGTGCCTACTCCGTGGCTCCTTGGCGTCGGGTTTGAAACCCGACCCCAAGGAGCGGGGGGCTAACCTAACGCAATAGCTCTTCTAGCTACGTATTTGCTACGAAAAAATTGGGCTTTCTAAAACGATGAACGGGACATTGTACTGAGGTTGAACATACCTGCTCCGTGGCGTCGGGTTTGAAACCCGACCCTAAGGAGCAGGCTAGCTTGCAATTAAGCTAATAAAACCATAATTTTAGACATTATTGATCTCTCTGACCTTCCGTGATAAAACGGAGAAAATGATTTTAAAATGGCACAATCTTACCATGCGGTATGGATACACCTCATTTGGGCAACAAAAAAACGGCAGCCTCTTATTGTTCCTTCCCTTAAATTCAAGCTTTACGATAAGTTTCGTGAAATTGCTAAAGACAAAGGTTATCACCTGGATTTTGTCAATGGGATAGAAGACCATGTTCATCTTCTTGTTGGGCTACATCCAAAATTCAGTGTATCGACAGTTGTGAAAAACTTCAAGGGTATTTCTCACACTTGGATACGCGACAATGATCTTTCAGAGCTATACTTTAATTGGCAGGATGGTTATGCAGCGTTTTCGGTGAGTCCGGATCGAGTGCCTAACACCAGACGTTATATTGAGCGCCAAGAGGAACATCACCGCGCCACATCTTTTGAATTGGAATGGCGGGATTATAAATCCCAAATTGCGATCTACAAAGATTAAACGTGTTGCTTCTTTGCTCCGTAAGGTCGGGTTTAAAACCCGACCTTACGGAGCAAAGGATGATTTACGCAATCTCCCCACCACAGCTCGATCCCGCCCCAGCGGTACAACCATAGCAATGCTGGTTGACGACTACGTTGCGGTCTTTGAGTGCATCGAGGTCAAAATCATCGATGTGTTGGCTTGTACTGGCGACTTTAAGGTCCAGCATCTGGTTGAAGTCACAATCGTAGATGAAGCCGTCCCAGCTGATGGAGAGGGTATTGCGACACATGAGGCCGTCTACCGTACCGGGGTTGTAAGCTTCTACCAGCTTTTGCATGTATTCTTCGTAGTTGCCGCTTTCCAGCAGGTAATCCAGGAAGCGAGCAATAGGAAGGTTGGTGATGGCGAAAAGCATATTGAAATCAATATCGAATTTCCGCTTCAGCTGCCGCTTAAACTCTGCCTGTAAAGACTCTTGACTTCCGGGTAAGAAGGCGCCGCTGGGGTTGTACACCAGGTGGAGTTCCAGGCCCGTGCCTTCTTTACCATACCCCACGGCGTTGAGCATTTGCAGTGCTTTAATCGAATCTTCAAAAACACCATCTCCCCGCTGGCTGTCGGTCCGTTTCTTCGAGAAATAGGGCAGAGAGGAAACGACTTGCACCTTGTTCTTCGCAAAAAACTCCGGCAGATCGTGGTACTTGGGGTTGGCACAAAGAATGGTGAGGTTGCAACGATCAATCACCTGCTTACCAAGGGCCGATACTTCCTCTACAAACCAACGAAAATGGGCGTTCATTTCCGGTGCCCCACCGGTAATATCAACCGTAGTTATCGTAGGTACCGAGGCAATGATCTGTAGGCAACGCTCCAGCGTAGCGCGATCCATGTTTTCCTCCTTGCGATCGGGGCCAGCGTCTACGTGACAGTGGGAGCAAGTCTGATTGCAGAGCTTTCCAATATTTAGCTGAAAAATTTCGACCGGATTGGTCTTTAACGGACGGTGCCCGATTTCAGCGATCTTATCGCCAAAACCCGGAAATTTCGAATCGACAATATCTTTGCCGTTGAGTACATTCAATTGAAAAAAACTGTCCGACAGGTTATTCCCTCTTGCTTTGAGGGATTTGCTTTTTTGCTTAATAGCCATCTGTTGCTTTTTAAGGAAAGTTTACGCTTAGGAAGCCGGGGAAATAAACCGAAAGAATAAGAGAATTAACAACATTACATGGATAATCGTTCAGCGTGGTTCATCATTTGAACGCTGAATACCAATGCGGCACCACCTTTGATCGCAGCCGCTACGTGCACGGCTTCCATCATCTGTTCTTCATCAGCGCCCTTTTCCAGGGAAGCTGAAGTGTAGGCATCGATACAGTAAGGACACTGTACGGTATGCGCAACGGCGAGTGCGATCAATGCCTTTTCGCGCTCGGTCAGGGCAGTATCTCCTTTGAAAACAGTGTTGTAGTAATCAAAAAATTTGGTTCCCATCTCCTCCTGCAGCTCCGTAATCTTGCCAAATTTGCGCAGATCCTTAGGATCAAAATATTTCTTTTCCATGATTTGGAATGCTAGTTGTATTGAAAGGGAGCAATACTAGCACAAAAACCGCAGATGGCAAAATATATGCGGGGGCCAATGTCCGTAGGTTGACATGTGAAGGGGGGAGTAAAAGCACCACCATGCAAAAGCAGACTAAATTTCATTTTACCACAGATAGCACAGATTAGCACAGATAAAATATTTTTCGCGCGATAAGTGAAGCGTCAAAAATGACTTACGGAAAAAATCTCATTACGGCTTTTTATCCCCCTCTATTGAATATCGTCTTTTCATGACTTTGCAGGCTAAGAGGTGCGCGCAAGGCGTAGCCTGGAGCGCGGGGTGCGGAGCAACCAAGGACGAGATGGGAGCTGCACCGCTCCGTGCTCCGTAGCGTCGGGTTTGAAACCCGACGCTACGGAGCACGGAGCGGTGCGGTGGACAGCCCGGTGCCGATCCCGTCCCGACTAGAAAAGTCGGGACGGGAGACGGCATGGCCCCTAATGCACATGTGGTTTTATCTCCGTCAGATAATCCATGGCTTCCTTGACGGTATTGATATTGTCCAGCCTTACCGTGCGCATTTTCCGCTTACTTTTTTTGCTGTTTTCGCGCGCAATCTTAACGGCGACCATCAGCATAGAACGCTGGAGTTCATTGAGAGGATGATGGTGATAGTCTTCTTCCGTGCAGGGAATGGCCGCGGTGGGGGGCGGTGGTAAATCCGGCCAGCTACTGCGCTTTTTATCGGAAAAGATGTGTTCAAAAGTGTTGGTATTGGTAGACCTATCTCTGGTCTGCAATCCTTCTAATTGCCATTTTTCACACATCGTTTTGAGGAAGGAAGTATGATCAAAGACCTCGTTCACAATCGTATTCTCAGGGATCGAAGAAGCCACCATCACCATGGGCACCCGGATACCCAGGCGCTTGAAATCGAAATCCTTTTCTCCTGGGGCGGGAAAATCGGGCGCTTCGGTGGGGCCGGGATAGACATGGTCAAAGCAACCGCCGTGTTCATCGTGGGTGATGATCAGGAGCGTATCATCGCGGTGAGAGCTGTTTTTGATGATGTCGTAGACGTTGCGGATCAGGTCTTCGCCCAGGCGGACGGTTCCCTCCAGGGTTTTGCCATCGTTGACATCCCAACCACTGCCTACCGATGAGGGGTGCTGGTCGTTGTGCTTACCAAAGAACTTGGGTTCGAGAAAAGAGTATTGTGCAAACGGGCGATCGCTTTCTCCATTGATATCTTTGCTAAATTCTTCAAGATCATTGCTATTGGGAACCAAGTGCATGTTATGAGAAAATCCGTGAACGAGATGCGTCACAGAAACCAGCGGATCGGCATAAATATGGTGAGTAATATTGGCTGCTTCCAGCCGGTCGAACAAGGTGGGGGCCGGCCAGACGGCTTTGCGCCAGGCCTTGAAGCCTTTCCAGCCCTTATGTTTGGCCTCATCTGTAGGGTTAATCACTTTGCCTCCCGAGGTGCCCGCGTGCCAGAAGGCGCGATTGCACCAAGTTTGGCTAGGCACCGAACAATAACAATGATAAAACACCGCGAACTCCCGAGCCAAGGTGGTGAGGACCGGAATTTGCGTAGGCTTGAAGCATTGCATAATCACTTCGTAATGAGCGGGGTCCGGGTTTTCATAAGCGCCATATTGCTTATTTAGCTTGGCACGCTTCTTCTTGCCAAGTCTTTTTTGCGAGCCAATTTTCTCCTGCCAAAGCCCTTGTAAAGTATTGATATAATCGGTAACAAAGCCCTTCATGCGATCCTCCAACGGCGGCAACGGATCAGGAAGATTGTAAGGCGACGTCATCTCCGTTTGGTCAATCCCTTGATTGCTGGTTGGTTTGATCGTATTGTAAAGCTGGGTATTCACATGCTGATAAACTTCTCCCGGATCAGGAAAAGGTTGGGAGAAATCCGACGCTGCAGTTATTTTCAAAACCGGATTCTCGGCATAACCCACCGCATAGGTAGGCACGGGGTTTTCCTGATCTGATTCATTCAAACCAGCAAAGGTTTTACCCGGCGGGATTTTAAATTTTGGATCCTCGTAAAGAAAACCCAATAAGTTATCAAAAGATCGATTCTCGAGCATCAGTACTACGACGTGCTCGAAGCTATCCAAACCTTTAAACTCGGGAGACGTTGGTGCTGCCATGAATATTTATTTTTGGTGTTTGCGTTAAAGATGCGCCATTTTCTGCTGGAAATCCCCCGTATTTATACCCCTTTTTGGCAGATAGGCAAATGCAGCGGGCAAATTCATGAATTTGCCCTGTCAGGCATTCCCATAAAAAAAACCTTACAATCCCTGATAATCCTTCATATGGTTCAAAAAAACACCACGTTAAACAGGAAAATAAAGACAAAATAACCCTCCCATCACGCCTTCCTCCCTCCGTGAGGGAGGACCGAGGAGGGAGCCTTGGTGGTTC